>Ga0194125_10002653_pt1 | contig 29365 bp, 19 predicted proteins | sample TA2KigC250mmetaG_FD_148626 | JGI IMG/M metagenome (GOLD analysis project Ga0194125, IMG submission 148626) | Freshwater microbial communities from Lake Tanganyika, Tanzania - TA2015034 Kigoma Deep Cast 250m | ecosystem: Environmental > Aquatic > Freshwater > Lake | place: Tanzania: Lake...
AGGCAGGGGGACCGGTAGACCGCATGGATGGAGTCACGCCAGCTTCTCTATTCCTCTAGTCAGGAGGCAGAAAGGATGATAAACCATGGAGGTATTCCGGGTTCGTAGTCCGGTGCGTTTCTATAGGCGTGCCTTGCGCCTTCCCTCACGTCCCGTCGGTCCAGCTCCGGAGGTATTTCTCCTGCTCGGGGGTCAGACGGTCGATGGAGATGCCCATGGATTCGAGCTTGAGGCGGGCCACCTCCTCGTCTATCTTCCCGGGGACGGGGTGGACGCGGGTCTCGAGGGCCTTGCCGGCCTTCACGATGTGCTCGGCGCAGAGGGCCTGGTTGGCGAAGCTCATGTCCATGACCGAGGCGGGATGGCCCTCGGCCGCGGCCAGGTTCACGAGGCGGCCCTCGCTGAGCAGGAAGAGCTTCTTGCCGTCCCCGAGGACGTATTCCTCGACCTCCTTGCGGATGGTCCGGTGCGAGGCGGCGAGCTTCTGGAGGGCCGGTATCTCTATCTCGACGTTGAAGTGCCCGGTGTTGCACATTATGGCCCCGTCCTTCATTGCCGTCATGTGCTCGGAGCGGATGACGTGCTTGTTTCCTGTGGCGGTGATGAAAATATCGCCCTCCCTGGCCGCATGGGCCATGGGCATCACGCGGAAGCCGTCCATGGCGGCCTCGATGGCCTTGAGGGGGTCGATCTCGGTCACGATGACGCTGGCCCCGGCGCCCTTGGCCCGGTTGGCCACGCCCCGGCCGCACCAGCCGTAGCCGGCGACCACGAAGTTCTTGCCCGCAAGTAGCACGTTCGTGGCGCGCAAGATGCCGTCCAGGCTGCTCTGCCCCGTCCCGTAGCGGTTGTCGAAGAGGTGCTTCGTCAGGGCGTCGTTCACTGCGATGATGGGAAACTTCAGCACCTTGTCGCGCTCCATGGCCCGGAACCGGATGACGCCGGTGGTAGTCTCCTCGGTGCCCGCAACGATGCCCTTGAGCAGCTCCTTGCGCTCGGAGTGCAGGGTGCTGACCAGGTCGCCCCCGTCGTCCATCGTGATGGAGGGCTTCGTGTCCAGCACCTTGAGCACGTGGTCGTAGTAGGTCTTCTTGTCCTCGCCGTGGACGGCGAAGACGGGAATCCCGTAATCCTCGACCAGCGACGCCGCAACATCGTCCTGGGTGCTCAGCGGGTTGGAGGCGCAGAGCGCCACGGAGGCCCCGCCCTCCTTCAGCGTGCGCATGAGGTTCGCCGTCTCGGAGGTGACGTGCAGGCAGGCGCCCACGCGGGCGCCCTTGAGGGGCTTCCCCTTCGCGAAGCGCTCCCGTATCAGCCTCAGGACGGGCATCTGCCTCTCGGCCCACTCGATTCGGAGCCTGCCGCCCGGGGCGAGCTTCCTGTCCTTTATGTCGCAGCCGGCCATCATCACACCGGCCCACCAATCCGGTTGGCGGTTATTAATGGTTTTTTCGCCCGTGGAGCGACAAAACGGGGCCGGCCGGGGGTGGAACCGCCTCATCCCGGCGACCGACTGCGCCTTCCGGGGGGCCGCCCGGCCGACGCACGATGGCGATAGAGGCATATACCCTGTACCGCGCAGGAAAATACCGGAGGAAAATCCCGATCTCGGACCATGTTCCAAGGGGGTGATGATCTATGGCCGGCGTGAGCCGTTTCACCCCTGAGGAAAAGGCCCGATCGGACCCCTCCATCACCCCCTGATAATCCCGATTGAGCTCCTGCGCAAGGCCGAGCGTCCGGTCGATTCAGGCAAAATATAATAAATCCCCCGCGAATGCTCAATTGCCCATGGAAAAAACCGCCCGGGAGCTCTTCGAGGAGGGCAAGGCCGCCTACGACTCCGGCGACGCTCCCGGCGCCCTGAGGCACTGGGAGGCGGCCCTCTCGCTGGACCCCTCCTCAGTCGAGGCCTGGTTCTCGAAGGGGATCGCCCTGGGCCGCCTCGGGCGCTGGGAGGAGGCGCTCGGGTGCCTGGACAGGGCCCTCGAGCTCGATGACCTCCACGCCGGCTCCTGGACCTTCAAGGGCGTCGTGCTGGACAAGCTGGGCCGCCCGGAGGAGGCCCTGAGGGCGTTCGACGCCTCGCTCAAGCTCGAGCCGGGCTCTTTCGACGCAACAGTCGGCAAGGGCCTGCTCCTGGGGGAGCTCGGGCGCGACGCCGAGGCGGTGCCGCTCTTCGCCAGAGCGCTCGAGGTCTCCCCGCTCGACGACGAGACCTGGTTCAACAAGGGCGTGTCGCACCTGCGACTGGGCGAGAAGGAGGAGGCGCTCAAGTGCTTCGAGTCCGCGGCCACCATAAACGACCGCTTCTCCCAGGCGTGGTACAACATCGGCCTCTTGCGCTGGGAGCTCGGCCGGCCGGGCGAGGCGCTCGAGTGCTTCGACCGGGCGCTGGCCGCCGACCCCCGGTACGCCGAGGCCCTGCTGCGCAAGGGCGCCGCCCTCGAGGAGCTCGGCCGGGAGCGGGAGGCCATCGAGAGCTTCGAGGCCGCCATCGCCGTCGACCCGGAGAACGCCCGGGCCTGGAACGGCAAGGGCGCACTGGTCTGGGAGCAGGGCCGCCGGGAGGAGGCGATGGCCTGCTTCGACCGGGCGCTCGAGCTCGATTCGCATCTTGTGAAGGCCTGGTACAACAAGGGCAACGCCCTGGCCCGCTCCGGCCGCAACGAGAGCGCCCTCGGCTGCTTCGGCCGGGCGCTGGAGCTCGACGGCCGCGACCGGCTCGCCTGGTTCAGCAAGGGGGTCTCCCTCTCCGAGACGGGCCGCGGCGAGGAGGCGCTCCGGGCATTCGACGAGGCCCTGGCCATTGACGGCCAGTACGCCGACGCCTGGCACTTCAAGGGGCTGGCCCTCGCCGACCTCTACCGCCCGTTCGAGGCCATCCGGTGCTTCGACAAGGTCCTGGAGCTGGACCCCCAGAACGCCGAGGCGCGCGAGGTCCGACGCTCTCTGTTCGAGCAGCTCCAGGGGCAGTGACGGCCGGGTGCCGGGTGCCGGGTGCCGGGTGCCGGGTGCCGGGTGCCGGGTGCCGGGGGCCGGGGGCCGGGTGCCGGGTGCCGGGGGCCGGGAGGGGTTCCGGCTGTCGGGGACCCGGTCATGACGCGTCCGTCCCGGCCCCCGGCACCCGGCCCCCGGTCGTTGCACAAATATCACCAATAATTATATACCCCAGTCCGGAAATGGTCTCCCGATGAGGCTGGGAGGATGGGCGGTCATGCTGGCCGCCCTGCTGGTCGCTGCGCCCGCGCCGGCGCTGGGCGCCGGCACCCCGGCCGGAAGCACTCCGGTGGACAGCGCCGGCGCCGGGCAGGCCAATGGGAGGGGAAGCTTCTGGTTCCCAGTCGGGAACCTGTCCGGCCTTCCCGGCGTCGAGGAGGCGCGCGCCGCCCGCCTGTGGGTGTCGGGCGAGCCGCTGCTCGCCTCCGGGGCCCTCGAGCTCTCGCAGGACGGGGGCTCCGGGGAGGGCGGCACCGGAGGCCGCGCCATGGAGCTCAAGCTCTCCGGCACCCACTGCGATATCTACGTCGACAGCAACGCCCGCCCCTACCCGTCGGACAACACGCTCCAGGGCCTGGTCTCGGAGTTCGACGGCCGCATCTGGCCCAACAACACCGCCACCTTCGGCAACATCATCTGGAGTTCCATAGACATCAACATCGTCAACATCGACGGCACGTGGGGCGTGGGCGGCTACTTCACCCCCGCCGACCCCAACGCGGTCTACATCGACTGCGCCGACATCAACTACTGGGGCTACCAGATCCTCGCCCACGAGTTCCAGCACCTCCAGCACAACCAGAAGGACCCCGACGAGGAGCTCTGGCTCAACGAGGGCTGCGCCGATCTGGCCATCGCGGTCATATACGGCCAGAACGACGGCACCATAACCGGCCACGTCGACGGGTTCGAGTCCAACCCCGACAACGACCTCACGGTCTTCCAGAACCAGATGTACGACTACGGCTCCGCCTACGCGTTCGTACAATACCTCTGGGACCACTTCGGCGGCCAGTCGACGATACGCTCCCTCGTGGCCAACAAGGGCAACGGCGCCCAGGGGATCGACGACACGCTCTCGACGGCCGGCCACTCCGAGACCTTCTCCGGGATCTTCCCCGACTGGTGCGTCGCCAACCGCATAGACGACAACTCGCTGGACCGGGGCCAGTACGGCTACCCCGTGCTCAACATACGGGTCGGCCTCGCCGGCGACTACAGCAGCCTCCCGGTCTGCGCCACGGGCGACGTCCACCGCTGGGCCGCGGACTGCTACCGCTTCCGGGGCGGCAACACGCTGGACCTCCTGGTCGGTCTCTCGGCCCAGAAGACCGGATTTTCGCCACGGCTCTTCGGGCTGGACCCGTCGGGCGCCAACACCACCGTGCTGGAGATCCGCCTCGACGGGAACCAGAGCGGGGAGGGTCTCCTGCGGGCCTTCGGCCGCGACTTCACCGAAGCCCTACTCTTCACCCCGACCTCGACTGCCGCCGGGTACGACTTCAGCGCCAGGCTGGTGGACCGCACGCCGCCGATGACCACCGCCACCGTGTTCCCGCCCGAGCCGGACGGCAGCGGGGGCTGGTACGTCCGCGCCCCCACCATCACCCTGCGCTCCAGCGAGGATGGCTCGCGCATCCTCTACCGCTGGGACGGCTCCGCCGAAGAGGAATACTCGGCGCCCCTCACAGCCCCGGAGGGGGAGCACTCATTCGGGTTCTACTCGGTCGACCAGTCGGGCAACCGGGACGCGGACCGCTCGCTCTCGTTCCGGGTGGACACGATCGCCCCGGAGGCCCGGCTGGAGCTCTCCCCCGCCCTCCCCGACGGCGACCAGGGGTGGTACCTGTCCCCACCGACCGTGGCGCTCTCCACCGAGGAGAACGCCACGCTGTTCTTCGCCTGGGACGGCGGGATCATGGCGGAATACGAAGGGCCCGTGACCGCCCCGGAGGGCCGGCACCGCCTCGAGTTCTACGCGGTCGACGCCGCCGGCAACGAGGGCGCCACGATATCGGTCGACCTCTTGATCGACACGAGGGCCCCGGCGGCGCTCGCCAGCCTCTCCCCGGCCGTGCCGGACGGCGCACCCGGCTGGTACCGGACGCGCCCCACGATAACCATCGGGACGGACGAGCCCGGGGCCAGGGTGTTCTACCGCTGGGAGGACACCGACGTGCTGGCCTACCTCCGGCCGCTGGAGGCCCCCGAGGGCACCCATCGCCTGCACTACTGGGCCCAGGACCCCGCCGGCAACAACGGCACCGTGCAGGACCTCCTGCTGCGGGTGGACACCCTCCCGCCCGCCGACCGGCTGTCGGTCGAGCCGCGCGCGCCGGACGGGAAGGGCGGCTGGTGGCGCGCCCGCCCAACCCTGACCATCACCGTCGAGGACGCCGACCCCGCCGCCTCGGCGTTCTACGCCTGGGACGGCGCCGAGCCCGGCCCCTACTTCGGGCCGTTCAAGGCGCCCGAGGGCGTCCACACGCTGGTGTGGTACTCGACCGACACGCGAGGCAACGCCGGCAACGAGAGCCGCAGGACCATCATGGTCGACACGCTGCCGCCCGAGACGGAGATCCTGGTCTCCCCGGCGGACCCCGGCGGCTGGTGGTACCGCGTCGAGCCCGGGATAACGCTCGTGACGGACGTCAACGCCCAGGCCTGGTACTCCTGGGACGACGGCCCGCTCCAGGCCTACACCGGGCCCTTCACCGCCGGAGAGGGAGAGCACGTTCTCCAGTTCCACTCCAGGGACGCCGCCGGGAACTCGGAGAGGCTCCGCAGGCAGGAGTTCCTCGTGGACACCGCCCCGCCTGTCGCGGCGCTGGCGCTATCCTCCCGCGAGCTCCTGGTCGGGGACCTGCTCCACCTGGACGCCTCCGGCTCCTCCGACCTAAACGGCCTCGAGGCCTACTCCATCGAGTTCGGCGACGGGGGCCGCAGGACGGGCACCGAGAGCTCCTGGCAGCATGTCTACGAATCTCCGGGGGCCTTCGTCGTCGTGCTCAAGGTGCGGGATGTGAGCGGCTCCTGGAGCGAGCCGGTGAGCGCCAACCTCACCGTCGCCATGCCGCCCAGGCCCCCGCCTCCCGCCGACCAGGGCAGGCCCGCGCTGACGCCGACCCAGGCGCTCCTGGCGCTCGTCGCCGTGGCGGCGGTCGCGGCATTGGCGGCCGTCGCCCTGCGCAGGCGAAGGCGGAAGGACGGAACGGAAGAATGAGCAGGGCGCGTGGCGCAGGGCGCAAGGCGCAAGGGGCAAGGAGGGAATCTCGAGCTCCCCTCGTTCATCCCTGCGCCTTGCGCCTCGTGCCTTGCGCCCCCGTCCCGTGCGCCCTGCGCCTTGCGCCTTCCCCAATCATATCATATAATACCACGCACGGCACTGCCGGTAGACGATGTCCCGCCTCGTGCTGCTCGGAACGGGCGGCGGCCGGTTCGCGGCTATCCTCCAGGCCCGGGCCACGGGCGGCGTGCACCTGCTTCTGGACGATCCCGACGGCCGGCCCCGCCGCTTCCAGATAGACCCGGGACCGGGCGCCCTCGTCCGGATGCTCGAGCGCGGCATCGACCCGCTGAGAACGGACGCCATACTGGTCTCGCACTGCCACCCGGACCACTACACCGACGCCGAGATGCTCATCGAGGGCATGACCAACGGGGGGAACGACCGGACAGGCGCGCTGCTCGCAAGCCGGAGCGTGATCGAGGGCGTGGAGGGCTTCGGCCCGGCGATCTCGAAGTACCACGCCGCGATGCCCGGTCTGGCGAGGGTGGTCTCCCCCGGGGACCGGATCGATGTCGCCGGCATCCGGGTGGACGCCACGCCCTCGGTCCACTCCGACCCGAGCTCGGTGGGGTTCCGCGTCCACGCCCGCGAGGGCGTCATCGGCTACGTCAGCGACACCGCCCTTGCCCGCGAAGTGACCGAGGCGCACCTGGGCAGCCGGATCCTCATCCTGCCTGTCACCCGCCCCCTGAAGATGCCCATCCCCCACCACCTCACTGTGGAGGACGCCGCGTCCATGATAGAGGCGGTGAGGCCAGAGCTCGCCCTCCTCACCCACTTCGGGATGCGGGTCATCAAGGACGGCCCCGACGCGGCAGCCGCCTGGATACAGGAGAGGACGGGCGTCCGGACCATGGCCGGGAAGGACGGCATGGCGGTGGAGATGGGGAAAGAACTGACAATGCGATAGGTCCGAAGGCACGCAAGGGACGTTCCCTTACGTCCCTTGCACCCTTTCATTTTCGCGCAATGGGCACCAGGCACATGAAGAAGAAAGGCTCGGTCCCGGCGTTGCGGAACTGGTGCATCTCGTCGGGGGGGACCCACACGACGTCCCCCGGGTCCAGGGAGCGCTCGTCGCCCTCCAGCCCGAGCGCGCCCTTCCCCTGCATCACGTAGACCTCGTGCTCGTAGTTGTGCCTGTGGTACGGCGTGTGGCCCCCGGGCGCCACCTCGAAGACGCGCATTGCGAAGTTGCGCGCTCCCCGCCGCTCGTCGATGAGCCAGCGCACCCTGACGCCCGAGGCGCCCTCCATTTCCACCGGCTCGGCCTTCACGTCGGCCCAGCGGAACCTCTCGGCCACCGACCCACCGGCCCCTCGATGCACCGGGAGGGGGAAAAATATATCGGCCCCCCGCCCAATACGAAACCGGGGTCCACATGGGGCGCGAGGAGATAGGCAACGTCTTCCACTACTACACGAAGGCGGGCGTGGCGGCCATCGCGATCACGGCCGGCGAGCTCAAGGTCGGCGACACGATAATGATAGAGGGCGCCACCTCGTCCGTCACGATGCAGGTGGAGTCGATGCAGATAGAGCACGCCCAGGTCCAGGAGGCCCGGGCGGGCCAGAGCATCGGCATCAAGGTGCCGGAGCGGGTCAGGCCCGGCGACAAGGTGTACAGGGTCGATATGACGCCGTGAACCGGGTGCCGGGTGCCGGGTGCCGGGTGCCGGGACGGACGCGTCAATTCCCGGCCCCCGGCACCCGGATTGCCATCATCCCATGAACAGTCCGCCGTTCACGTCCAGCACGGCGCCGGTGGTGAATGCCGCATCTTCGGATAGCAGGTAGGCCACCGCGGCCGCCACCTCCGCCGGGTCGCCCACCCGGCCCAGGGGGATGGTGCGGTTGCGCTCGGCGCGCTTTTCCGGGGTGTCCGAGGCGATTATGTCCGTCTCAGTGGGGCCCCGGCGTTGTTGACCAGCCCGTAGATGTCCCCGAACTCCCTCACGAAGGCGCCCACCATCCCCCGGACCTGGCGCAGGTCCCCGACGTCGGCCCGGAGAAGCAGCGCCCGGGCCCCCCACGATTCGACGGCCCCGAGGACCTCCCGGGCCTTCCCGACGCCGGTTTCACGCCAACACTCCCCCCAGCGCGCTCATTTCTCGGTGATGACCAGCTCGAACACCTGGCAGTTGATATCCAGCCTCCAGTTGTTGCCCAGGTCGGCGTCCGGTCCGGTGATTTCCTGCAGCCCGCCCGCCTCGCCCAGTATCACCCACACCAGCCAGTCCCCGCGGCCGAGCCCGCTTCCGTACTTGTCGCCGATCTGGGCCAGAGCGTCGGCCGGGCTCTTGGCCTTGAGGCTGAGCGGGGCCGGCGGGTCGGCGAGGGTGAAGTTGAGGCTGATGTCGCCCTTCATGTCCCTCAGGTACTGGGTGTTGTTCGACGGGTCCGTCACGCGCAGTGCGAAGTCGTCGTTGAACGCCAGCAGGAGCCAGTGCCGGATGTCGTCCGTCCAGGTCAACCGGAACTGGACCCTCGTCATGTTCTCGAAGCTGATGGTCTCGGTCCGGTTCGTGGTGGTGTTCTCCGAGGAGTACTGGGAAACCTGCGGGAGCGAGCGCGTCGAGAGCGGCCAGGTTATGTCGAAGGACCTCAGCACGACCGTCACGGCCGACGAGCAGTTGCTGCAGGCGCCGAAGTCGTCGGTGACCGTGAGGTTCACGATGTAGGTCCCGGTATCCTCGTAGACGTGTACCGCCTGCGACCCCTTTCCGGTCTTGCCGTCGCCGAACTCCCACCTCCAGTCGACCACGCTGCCGTCCGGGTCGGTCGAGTTGGCGCCGCTGAAGAGCACCTGGGAGAGCACCTTGACCTCCAACCCGACTGGGTCCATCCGGGCCGCCGGGTACTCGTTTATCCGCACGGTGGAGTTGGCCCGGTCCTTCTTCCCCTCGTTGTCCGTGACCGTCAGCGTCACCGTGTAGGTGCCCCCCTCCGAGAAGGAATGCTCCACGGAGACACCCAGCTCCTCCGTCGAGTCCCCGAAGTCCCAGTGGTAGCGGACTATCTTGCCGTCCCGGTCGGTCGAGTTGGAGGCGTCGAACACCACCGGCTGGCCGGTGTTGGCCGCCCGGGGGAAAGCGGTGAGGACCGCCGCCGGCGGACGGTTCTCGGCCTGGCTCAGGCACCCGGGCACTAGAGCGCCCAGGAGGACCGCGCCGGCCAGCAGCGCCGCAAGCTCCCGCCTCATTTCGGCCACTCCCCTGTCGATGATGATGTTACGCCATATTAAAGGCTATTCCCCCCCGCCGCGCCTGCGCAGGCCCAGGTATGCCGCCGCCACGGCGACCGCCACCAGGATGACCACCAGCGCCGGCAGCGCTGGCCCCAGTCGCTCCGAGAGCGTCGGATCGGGCGGCGTGGGTCTCCCCGGCGGGGGCGGCGCGCTGACGTTGATGGCCAGCAGGACCGGCCCGCCCTCCCGGCCGACCGCGTCCCGCGCGGTGAGGGAGACATTGTAGACACCGGCCCGGGCGAAGGCGTGCGTCACGACCGGCCCGTCGACCCAGCCGGTCTCGGTGCCGTCGCCGAAGATGAACCGGAAGCCGGCCAGGCCGGAGCCGTTGTCCGAGGAGCCCGAGCCGTCGAACGTCACGTTCTGGCCCTCGAGGGGGGTGAGGTTCCCGGCGGCCAGCGCGGCGGCGGGCCCGGTGAGGTCGAGGGCGTAGGCCCTCGACCGCCGGCCCTCCTCGTTGCCCGCCTCGTCGGTCGAAAAGTACCAGAGGGTGTGCCGGCCCTCGGGGAGCACGACCCGGCCGGAGTACTGGCGAGCCTCGCCGTCATCGATGCCCCAGAACGTCCGGGCGCCCCTCTCGGAGGAGAGCCCGGCCGCCGGCGCCTCCCCGTACCAGCCGTCCTCAAGGTCGGGCACCAGCGAGAGCGTCGTGACCGGCGGGACCGAGTCCACGGAGAGGTCCAGGTACTGCTCCTGGGCCCGGTTCCCGGCGCGGTCGACCGCGTAGTAGTACAGGGTGCTGACGCCCTCGGGCGCCCGGAGAGGCTCCGAGAAGTTCTCCCAGCGCCCGGACCCCCAGCGGTAGACCGCCGTGGCGTCGGGGTCCGTGGACAGTGCCACGAGCGGGGCGGTGCGGTAGTAGCCGTTGTTCCCGTCGGGTTCGGCCGGCTCCGGGCGCACCGAGCAGACCGGGGCGACGGTGTCCACCCGCAATTCGAGTTGCCGCAACGGCTCGCGGTTGCCGGCGGAGTCCCGCGCGTACCAGAAGAAGTCGTTTCGGCCCTCCCGGGCGACGACGGGCAGGACGTAGGGTGACTCGGACTCGGAGTTCCAGCCGAAGTGGAGCTCCGACCCGGGCTCGGTGTCGAGGCGGATGACGGGGGGGCTCCGGAACCAGCCGTTGTCCCCGTCGGGCATGGCCGGGTCGGTGACGATGCCGGACGCCGGCGCCCGGGTGTCCACGCGGAAGGAGGCCGTGCGGCCCCTCTCGATGTTGCCGTGCCGGTCGACCGAGTGGAACGCCAGGAGGGACTCTCCCTCGGGCACCGGGAAAGGGCCGTCGTAGGCCGTCTCGGGGCCTCCTTCCCAGGTGTAGCGGGTCGCCGCGCCCCCCTCCGTGGAGAGCGTTATCGCGGGGGCCGTGACGTACCACCCGGCGCGGCCGTCCGGAGGCGCCACCGAGAGCTCCGTCACCGGCGGGGTGGTGTCCACCCGGACGGTCACCGCCTGCTCCGCCTCGATGTTCCCGGCCGGGTCCACGGAGTGGAAGCGGAAAACGTGCTCACCCTCTGGGGCGGTCAGTGCGCCGGCGTACTCCGCGTCGGTCCCGTCGTCCCACCGGTAGAATATGCCGGAACGCCTCTCGCTGGAGCTGAGCGATAGCGAGGGCGACCGGTTGTACCAACCGTCGGCGAAGTCCGGCCGTGGCGGGTCGACGACGAGCGTCGTGACCGGAGGGGTCCGGTCCACCGCGTCGGCGGTGAAGCAGTAGCTCCCCCCGGAAGTGGTGGCGCTCGTTATCATCACCACCTCGGAGTAGTCCATACCGAGGCGGGGCACGGTGATGTTGCCGCTCTTTCCGGCGTCTTGCGCCAACCGCTCCACCGACGACGGCACCGGGTCTATTCCCACCTTGCCCAGCACCACCTCGAACGGGACGGTGTCGCTGCCGTCGAAGGCCAATTCCAGGTCGGCCCCCTCTGCCAGGAAGATGTGGTAGTCGGCCGCCCAGCGGTTCACCGTGGTGTTCCGGGAGAACGGGTAGGCCGAGACCGGTATGCCCTGCACCTTTATGGAGAGGTTGGAGTAGCCGAAGGCCGGGGCGATGGATCCGTTGTTCAGGTAGTTGGCGACCGTCCAGTTGCGGAAGACGGACGCGAAGGTCTCGCCCGTTCCCACCAGGCGGTTGGAGAATCCCTGCACGCCGTTGGCCGGGTCCGCCACGAGCGCCTTGACGGTGGCGTTGCCCCCGAAGTGCTCGTGGAAGTAGCTCAGGAATGCGTAGCTCGAGCCGTAGTCGTAGAGCTGGTTTTGGAACACGGTGAGGTCGTTGTCCGTGTTGGCCTCGAAGTAGTTTATGTGGGAGTTCAGGGAGGTGGTGTTGTCGAAGAACCCGTAGCAGAGCTGGATGGCCAGGTCCGCGCAGCCCTCGTTGACCCAGGAGTTCTCGTTGGAGTCCTTGGAGCTGTGGATGAGGTGCTGGAACTCGTGGGCCAGTATCTCGAGCATCCAGCTCAGGTCGTCGCTGTCGGCGTACAGGTCGTTGCCGCCGGAGTAGTAGCCCCCGACCCCGCCCGGCCCGTCGATGGGATAGATGTAGATGTCCGTCACCGGGAAGCCAGGGGTGCCGAAGACCTCGGTGTCCACGGGCCAGATGACCGTGTCGAACTGGTCGGTGAGGTTGATGCACACGGTGTCGTTGGGCTGGGGGCTCGCGGCGGAATCGACATAGAGGTTGCAGTGGACGCCGGAGACGCGGAGAACGGGCGCCCACCGAGCGGAGCCGCCGCCCTCGGCCAACGAAGGGGCAAGGGTCAAGGGGCAAGGGGCGAGGGAAGGGGAAGGAACCGTCGTCGTCCCGTGCCCCGTGCCCCGTGCCCCTTGGCCCGGCCACTGCTTGTAAAGCTGCGGGTGGTACAGCTCGAAGTAGGGGGTGCCGGAGAAGGGGATCTCGCGCCCGTCCGCGGTGTACTGGCGCGGCTGGAGGGCGGCCCATTCCCGGAGCGTGGGGACGGCGGGAGGAACGCCGTCCGCGAGCGGCCCGGCCCACTGGAGCGCCAGAAAGGACGCCAGCACCAGTGCAGCCGCCAGGACCCTGCTCAAGCCCCCGCTCCCAGCCGCCTTTGCATAAATTCTTTATGTTATATATTTATTGGAGTCCGAGCGGCACATGCATCGCATTCCGAGGGACCACCCGCGCTACGAATCGCTGCGTATCCGACAGCTCCTGGTCTCCGGGGCGGAGAGGGGCCTGGCTGTCAGGGAGGGCCTGCTCGCCCATGGAAGGGGCGAGGCCTTCGACTACCTTTTGGGCGAGCGGACCGGCCCGGAGGCGCGCCGGGCGGCGCGCGCCGCCGCGGCGGCGCTCCTTCTGGCCGGAAGGCCCGTGCTCAGCGTCAACGGCAACGTCGCCTCATTGGCCGCGCCGGACATCGTCCGCCTGGCCGCGGCGATTCCCGGAGCGGTGCTCGAGGTGAACCTGTTCCACCGGACGGAGGGGAGGGCCCGAATGATCGGCCGGGAGCTCCGGGCCGCCGGCCGGCGGCTGGGAGCGCGCGGCCGGGGGCTCCGGATATTCGCCGATGACCCCGACGCCCGCCTCGCGGGCCTGAGCTCCGAGAGGGCGAGGTGCCACAGGGAGGGGATGCTCTCGGCCGACCTGGTGCTCGTGCCCCTCGAGGACGGCGACCGTGCCGAGGCCCTCAAGCGCGCCGGCAAGACCGTGGTGACGGTCGACCTCAACCCTCTCTCGCGCACGGCCCGGGCGGCCGACATCACGATCGTCGACAACGTGGTGCGCGCCCTGCCGGAGCTTTGGCGCCGGGTGGAGGGCCTTCGCGGCGCCCCCAGGGCGCGGCTCGGGCGCATCCTCGGCGGGTTCGACAACCGGGCCAACCTGGCCCGGGCGCTTGACCGCATCGGCAGCCGGCTGGCGGCGCTGGCGCGGGCGCCCTGCCCCCCGCACCCTGCCCCCCGCACCCCGTTCAACGGTCCGCGAAGACCTTCACGATGACGGACCGCCGCCGCGGCCCGTCGAACTCGCAGAAGAAGAGCCCCTGCCAGGTCCCCAGCACCAGCGCGCCCTCCTCCACGGCGAGCGTGACGTCGCGGCCGCAGAGCGTGGACTTGATGTGGCCGTCGCTGTTGCCCTCGGAGTGGCGGTAGTCGCCCTCCCTCGGCACGAGCCGGTCCAGCGCCGCCAGTATGTCCCTCCGCACCGAGGGGTCCGCGTTCTCGTTGACCGTGAGGCCGGCGGTGGTGTGGGGGACCCACACGAGGCACAGGCCGCTCCGCACGCCGCTCCGGGCGACCTCCCCCTGGACCTCACCCGTGATGTCGATCATCTCGGTCCGCTTGCGAGTCTGCAACTCCAGCCTTGCGATCATCCAACGCCTCCCTGCTGTCCCCTCCCCCGCCGCTGCCCGCTGCCCATTGCCCTCTCCCTTTCCTATTTCTGATACTGCAGCTTGTATCCGCAGGAGCAGAAGAGCTTGCCCGGGGAGTGCGCCAGCATCTTGCGGCACCTGGGGCATTGGGCCTTCTTGATGTACTGCTCCAGCCACGCCTGCCTCACCTCGGGGAGGTCCTCCTTGGCTATCTTGTCGAAAAGGTCGGAGGTCTCCCCGTCGTGCACGAGCCCATGGAGGGCCCCGAGGTTGAGGTCGCGCCCCCGCGGGCCCTCCTCGCCGCGGCGGAAGCGGTTCACCGGCCCCGCCAGGGCTATCCCCGCCACGAGAGAGGCGACATGGACCACGTGGCCGATGTTGTCGTTCACGGCGAAGAGGTAGAACGTCTCCAGCCCGCCCATGAAGACGACGGCCCAGACCACCGGGACGCGGGGGAGGAAGATGACGACGAGTATCATGGGGATCTCGTCTCGCGGGTAGAGGAAGGCAAACGCCCCCATGATGCCGAACACCGCGCCCGAGGCCCCGATCCCGATGTGGCTCGTGTGGGCGGCCAGGGCGAACCCGTTGTCCACGATGCCGCCGATGATCCCCGAGACCAGGTAGAGCGCCAGCCACCGGCCGGTCCCGACGCGGTCCTCGAAAGGCACGCCCATGAGGGTGAGGATGAGCATGTTCATGAGGAGGTGGAGGGGCCCGGAATGCACGTACATCGCCGAGAGGGCCCGGTACCACTGCGTCGGGTCGCCCATGAGCGCCGTGTCCCAGCCCAGATCGTAGACCGCCCTGAAATACAATCCCGGCTGCAGGAGCTCGGCGGCGTACATCGCCACGAACACCGCGAAGTTCCAAACGACCGTCCACAGGCAGGCGTGGCGCCGGCCAAGGAGCGGGACGGCGATGGGCACCACCAGCGAGGCGGCCAGCGCGACGGAGAGCCAGTGCACGGCTGGAGATGGGCCGGGCCCAAATTATGCTTTTGCCCCTGACCCCTGAACCCTGCACCCTGACCCTCGTCCGTCCGGCCCGGCGAGATAGGTTTTATACCAAGGCAGGGCTATACCAATGCCCGATGGCCAGGCGCGAGGCGGACTTCACCGAGAGGTTCGAGCCCGACGAGAACCCCTTCAAGGTATCCATCGCCAAGGTCCAGCCCCCCCGCGTCCTCGAGGGCCACGCGCCCGTCGACGCCGTGCTGATAAAGCTCAAGTGCCTGGTCTCGATGCCCCTCGCCGACGAATCCGACCGGGACATGTTCGCCCGCTTCTGCCGCAACCTCGAGCGCAAGAAGAGCTTCTGCGGGGTCTTCACGCCGGAGATGTCCGAGCCCTACTACGACCTGGAGGAGGCGTCCGTGGAGCTCACGGGCTACCTGCGGCGGGGGATGGAGGACCGGATACTCCACCTCGACCGGGTCGCCCGCGCCTCCCACGAGGCGAGGAAGGCGGAGGCGGAGGACGAGCTCCTGGTGGAGCAGTTCATGGCCCAGCTCCGCCGGGGCTCGAGCCTCGCCGACGCGGTCGTATTGGCCGAGAAGGAGACCCGGGAGCTGATAAGCCGCGGCCGCCGGGCCGAGTCCGAGGCGGAGACCGACCACCTGCCGGCCCCCCGCATGGACACGCGGGTCAAGGTGCACCGGCCCCCGCCGGGCCCGGCGCTCGGGAGGCCCGTGGACACCGGGCCCGGCCTGCCCGAGGTGCAGCGCGCTGAGCAGACCGGGACGTCCGGACAGGGGGGGGAGCCCGTCCCGCTGGTATCCAAGGCAAAGGACGGCGAGCTCGACGCCGACTCCGAGGTGGAACTGGACATCAACATCCGCCGCGACGAGGCCCAGAAGAAGAGGCCCCCGGGCGCGGATCAGACCTGAGCCCCGGCCCCCCCGAGCTGGGCGCGTATGGCCTGGTAGGTTTCGTAGAGAGGGGCAGCCCGGCCGCGCCTGAACTTGTCGAGCGCGATGAAGAACGGCCGGATTCCCGTCGCCCCCAGGCCGGTGATCTCGCTCTCCTCGACCGCGGGGGCAACGCTCCAGCGCCCTCCCAGGTTGCGGACCATGACCTCGCCGATGTAGGTCCCGGCCAGGTGGAGCACGCCGACCCCGCCCGCCGCCGGGGTCCAGCCTCCGTCGATCAGCCCGTCGAGGACACGCAGGCTCTCCTCCGTGAAGTCCAGCCGCACGGAGAAGCGGCGCTCCGCTTGGGCGATGAACTCCGAAAGCTCCTCCCGGAAGCGCGCGATGGGCCCTCCGGAGAGGTCCAGCCTCCACCTGGCGATGCTCCTTTTCATCTCGCCGGCGAGCTCGTGGCCGGGCCTCATGCGGAGCACCGCCTCGTACTCCTGGATGGCGTGCTCCAGCCGGTTCCTCCGGGCGTGGATGGTCCCCAGCATGAAGCGGGCGTCAACGTGCGCCGGGTTGATGGACAGGACGTTTTCCAGCTCCGTGACGGCCCGGTCGGAGTCGCCGAGCTCCTCAAGGGCCAGGGCCATGCCGTAGCGGACCATCTCCGGCTGGTAGCGGGGGTCCAGCTCGAGCACGCGGCGGAAGGCAGAGAGCGCCTCCGCGTGCCTCTCCTGGTTGGCGAGCGCCATCGCCCTCTGGAACTGCTCCTCGGCCGGGTTGGCGGCCTGCACCGGGGCCGCCGGGCCCTCCCTCCCGCGCCCCCAAAGGCCCATCCAGGCCTCACTCCAAGACGAGCTCGAAGCCCCCGGGGGTGACCAGGAAGGGGTGGTAGTCGGAGTCGTGCCGGGTGCGCCGCATCTTCACGATCCCGACGTACTTGCGCACCGAGGTGACCTGGGCGGCCTCCACCTCCTTCAGGCGGAGGTGGACGATTCCGTCGGAGAGGAACTCCTCCACGCCGTACTTGCCGAAGCTGCGGTCGTCCATCGCCATCTCGGAGATGAGCAGCACCGTGGCGCCCAGGCCCCGGAGCCTCTGGAAGAAGGCGAAGAGCTCCCGCCGCGGGTTGCGGATCGTCACAAGCGAGTACAGGGCGTCCAGCGAGTCGAGGACCAAAAGGTCGCAGCCGCGCTCGGTCCTGTACCGCTCCAGGAGCACGCAGAGCGCGTCCAGCCAGTCGGCGCGGTCGTCGGCGATGTCCTTGCGGACAGAGGCCAGGTCGACGACGTGCATCGATCGCACACCCGTGGCGTCGAATCCCAGCGAGCGCATCTGGGCGAGCAGGCCTTCGGTCTCCTGCTCCAGGGACAGGTAGAGCGAGCGCGCCCCGCCCCGGGCGGCGTGGAGGGCGATGGAGTAGGCCACGGAGGACTTCATCGAGCCCACTGGGCCAGCCAGGAGGGTCAAAAACCCCTTGGGGATCCCCCCGCCCATGCGCTCGTCCAGCCCGGCGATGCAGGTTCGGAAACGGTCGTCGGGCCTCGGCTCCCCTACCGGCCGGATGCGGGGCTGCGCCAATTGACCACCGGCTCAAGATGCGCATGGGGATATTTAAATAAGACCGTTGCCGATCACGCCGGCATGACCCAGACCGCCACCGTGGCGTTCATCGGCCGGGCCTCGCAGGCCCCGCCGGAGCTCCAGGGGTTCATCAACTTCCGCGCCGGGCTGGCCAAGCGGGACCTCCGCGGCGACGAGCCCGTGGCCGTGCTTCGCCTGGGCGCGCTCGATTGCTACCACGTCGTGCTCTTGGAAGGGAACCCCTCGCTGGCCGCCATAGAGAAGGAGCTCTCCGGCATCAATGCGGTCCTGGACCGGAAGGCCCGCGCCTCCCTCGGGAAGGAGCTGGGCGGCGGGAAGGGGAAGTGAGGACGGGGGGGCAGCGGGCAGCGGGCAGCAGGGGGGCAGCGGGCAGCAGGGGGCGGCGGGCAGCAGGGGGGCAGCGGGCAGCAGGGGGCGGCGGGCAGCAGGGGGGCAGCGGGCATCAGTGATCGTTCACTGCTGCCTGCTGCCCGCTGCCCCCCTGCTGCCCGCCGCCCCCTCAATAATGGAATAGGTCATTTCCCCAGGTTCCTCGCGCGGGTCTCGAGCACCTCGGCCTCGTAGACCTCCTCGACCTCGACGATGTCGTGGCCGTAGAGCTCCTCGTGCTTGCGGATGAGCCAGTCCCGGAACCGCTCGATGCGGTGGGCGTTCCGCCGCCACTCGTCGTCGAGGCTCTTGAACATGCCCATCGCGGTGTGCCGGTAGGTCATCTGGAGCATGTTTTGGAAGAAGATCTCCTTCACCAGCCGGCGGCTCACGGGGGTGAACTTGCCGCCCATGTCGATGTACGTCCTGCCCACCGACATATGGACCTCCCGCATGTCCATCTCGTACTGGAGCCACTCCTTCTCCACGAACTGGACGCCGGTGAAGAGGCGCCGGAACTCCTCCTTGACCTCCTTCCTCTCCACGAGCTGGAAGAACTCCTCCACGAGCAGCGGGAACTGGCGCTCGGTCAGCTCGACGCCCGCAAGCTTCCGCAGAAGGATCTTGCCCAGCGTCTCGAAAGTCGTTTCCTGGATAGGTCTGTAATAGAGGCGGGTGAGGGTGTCGCCCGTCTCCCTGGAGATGTAGTCCATCGCCTCCTTGATGCGGCGCTCCAGCTTGATGGCGAACAGCTTCGCTTCCATCGTATATTATATAATTTGATTAATATATATAAAACTTGCCGGGCCGTTTTACAATCGTTAAATGAATGGGGCACTTTTTCCTGCGGCGGTAAAATGCCATTTCCACAACCTTTAAAAACCGGTATCCGGCTTGTCGTCGCAGAGGGTTCGGAATGAAGCCGAGGATTTCGAAGAGGAGCGCGGCCCTGGCGGCCTTCCTGATGATCGCAAGCGTTCTCGTGATACCGATGACCGTGTCGGCCGGGCCGGTGATGGCCCTGGCCGTCACCAACGAGAACCCCCAGACCGTTTCCCCCGGAAAGTCGGTGACCTACAACATCAGCATCTCCAACACGGGCGACGCCAGCGCGATAGTGAACCTGAGCACCTCGGGCACGCCCTCCACCTGGACCGCCCAGCTCTCCACGACCCAGGTGTCCGTGAGCGTCGGGAACACGGTCACGGTCTACCTGACCGTGGGCGCCCCCAACTCCGCCGAGGCCGACAGCGTCGGCAAGGCGATAGTGGTCATCGCCACCTACGACCCCGGCGGGGGCAACGTCACCAAGCAGGCGACCACCACCACCAAGGTCTCGCAGGTCTACAACTTCGGCATCTCGGTCGAGGGCGCCTTCAACAAGGACATCGCCCCGGGCACCTCCGGCACCTTCACGCTCAACGTGAGCCAGGTCGCGCAGGGCAACGGCCTGAACTACATCAACCTGACCCCCACCGGCCAGCAGCCGGATGGCCTCACGCTCTCGTACAGCGCCAACCCGGCCACGCTGCAGCCCTTCTCCTACAGCACCGTGGTGGTCACGGCCTACGTCCCGCTCAACACCGTGGCCAAGCAGTACCCCTACACCATAAGCGCTAGCTCCCAGGGCGGGGGGCCGGCCCAGACCGCCTCGATAATAGTCAACGTCACCCAGGTGTGGGGCATATCGCTGAGCACCACGGACGCGGTCAAGTACATCAACCCCGACTCCACGACCACGTTCACGGCCAGCATAAACAACACCGGCAACAAGGCCGACACCTTCGACATCACCTCGGTGGACTTCCTGTCGGCCGCGGGCGGCTGGACCGAGACCCACACGAGCTCCGTGGGGCCCCTCAACCCCCAGGCCGTCGGCCAGGCGACCGTGCAGGTGTACGCCCCCGGCAACGCCACCTACCCCACCAGCATGCAGCTCCGGATCAATGTCCAGTCCCAAAGCAACATCAGCGTCAAACGCAACACGACCGTCACCGCGGTCATCAACAAGATCAACAGCACCTACGTCTCGGCCGACCCGTTCATCAACACCTCCGACCCGGGCGGCACCACCAAGTTCGTGCTCCAGGTCAAAAACACCGGCAACGGGCAGTCCACCATCGACCTCACGCTGCCCCAGTTCCCCTCCGACATGACGCCCTCCCTGGACCGCTCGGCGGTGGACCTGGGCGCCGGCCAGACCACCACCATCAACCTGACGGTGCTCGTGGGCCAGAACGCCCCCAAGGGCGACTCCAACATCGTGGTGAAGGCCACGGTCCACGACACCCCGGCCAGCTCCAACTACACCATCATCGTGCGCGTCAACCAGATCCACAACCTCACCGTGTTCCCGGCCGGGACCTACTCCCAGCACCTGTCCCCCGGCGCCAAGGTGTCCTACGCCCTCACGGTCAAGAACACCGGCAACGGCAACGACACCATCACGCTGTCCAACGGCACCGCCCCCCAGGGGATGACCGTCTACTTCGACGCCTACAGCATCGACCTTGCCCCCGGCGCCTCCCGCACCCTCAACGCCACGGTCGAGGTCGCCCGAAACACCGCCGACGGCACCTACCAGGTCGACCTCAAGGGCACCTCCACTGGCGGCAAGACCTCCAGCACCACGATAATCGTCATCGTCGACCCGTTCGGCGTCCAGCTCGTGGCCTCCCCCTCCTCGGGCAAGATCAAGCCCGGCGAGAGCGGCCGCTACACCATGATAATCAAGAACACCGGCGCCTCCCGGGACAGCTTCTTCGTCAACATATCCTCGAACCCCCAGAACTGGGCCTCGCTGGACCTCGGCTCCCCGTTCGTCGCGATAGACGGCGACTCGTTTTCGAGCTTCAACCTCACCGTGACCGTGCCCATCGACGCCGCGGTCCAAGACGTCACCACGGTGGTCATGGCCACCTCGCAGGGCAACACCTCCGTGTACCAGAGCGTCAATGTCGTCTCCTCGGTCACGGCCATCTACAATCTGGAGCTCATAGCGAACAACATCAACTCGAGCGTGGAGCCCTCCGACACCACCACCTACGAGATCCGGGTGAAGAACACCGGCAACACCCCCGACACCTTCAACTTCGACGTCACCGGTGAAAAGCGCGCCTGGGCGGCGCTCAACGCGAGCTCGGCCCAGATCGCCTCGGGCGCCTCCACCGCCGTGACGGTGAGCGTCACGGTGCCCAACAACGAGAACCCCGCCAACTGGTCCATTGCGTTCAAGGCGACCTCGCTGGGCAACACCTCGCGCTTCGAGCAGGTGACGCTCAACATCCGGGTGACGCCCAAGCACGACCTGGACCTCTCCGCCGGCGACTTCGTTTCCAAAAAGAAGGGCGACCCGGGTGCCAGGGTCGTCTTCAAGGTCAACGTGACCAACCTCGGCCCCGACACGGACACCATCAACCTGGCCCTCGGCGGCCCGCGGGTTTCCTGGGCCAGCCTCTCGCAGGATTCGGTGATGCTCGCCGGCGGGGCCTCGCAGGTCATCGACCTCACGCTGACAATACCCAGCAACGCCGTGCCCGAGGGCTTCGACATCAAGGTCACGGGGACTCTCAAGTCCAACTCCAACCGGACCAGGTCGATGAACTTCACCCTCACGGTCGGACAGATATACAAGATGGAGATATCGAGCCTTGCGGCCGAGAACTCCACCTCGCCCGGCGGCGTCGTCGGCTACATCGTGAAGATAAAGAACATCGGCACGGGCAACGACACCATCCAGGTGGCGGCCCTAAACTACAGCACCTGGATAACATTCAGCAAGTCCTCCACCACGCTGGCGCCCGACCAGTCCGACAACATTACCGTGACGGTCACGGTGCCCTCCAAGCCCCTCCCGAGCAAGGGCGACTACCAGATAGGAATACTGGCCAAGTCCGTCGGCAACGAGTCCGTGACCGCCAACCTGACGCTCGTGATGACCGTCAAGCAGGTCCACGGCGTGGAGGTGAGCTCCAACGTGTCGGTGAGCTACGTCGACCCGGGCAAGAGCGTGAGCTACAACATAACAGTGAAGAACACCGGCAACGGGCAGGACAGCTTCTCGCTGACCAAGTCGGGCGACCACACCGACTGGGTGACCTTCTCCTCGTCCTCGATAACCGTCGACGGCGGGCAGTCGGCGTCGGTCTCGATGCTGGTCCAGGTGCCCTCCAACGCCTTCAGCAAGACTTTCGTGGTGAGGGTCAACACGAGGTCCCAGGGCGACGCCACGGTGGAGCAGAACCTCACCCTGACCACCACCATCAACCTCCTGTACGGGCTGGAGCTCACCCCCTCCGAGACCTCGAAGGAGCTGACCACCCCGGTGAGCGCGTTCTTCAACATGACCATCCGCAACACCGGCAACAGCAACGACACCATGGAGTTCGAGGCCGTGGGGGCGCGCATGGACTGGGTGTCGTTCAACCGGTCCTCGGTGCTCTTGGGCCCGGGCAACTCCACCACCGTCAAGGTGACCATCAGCCCGCCCTGGGCCGTCCCGTACGACAAGCTGACCGGGACCTACGTCCACGGCGTCAAGGTCACCTCCCGCGGCTACAGCTTCGCCACCTCGACCGTGAACCTCACGACCAAGATAAATATAATCTACGACTTCGAGGTCATCCCCGACACCACCTCCAAGACGGTGGGCCCCGGCGGCAGGGCCACCTTCAACTTCACGGTGAACAACAAGGGCAACATCGACGACACCTACGTGCTGAACTCGCAGACGTTCACCACCTGGGTGGAGTGGAACAAGAACAACGTCAGCATACTGTCCGCCAGCCTGGACACCATAATGATGACAGTCAACGTGCCCTCCGGGCAGGCCAACGGCGATTACACCCTGACGGTCGAGATAAAGCCCCTGGGCAACGACACCAGGAAGCAGACCAAGAACCTCGTGGTCAAGGTCTCCGAGATATTCGGCGTCTCGCTGACCTCGGAGGACCGGGACAAGGAGGCCGGCCAGGGCTCCTCGGTGGTCTACACCGTCAAGGTGAAGAACACCGGCAACGTGGACGAGGACATCGACCTCAAGATAACCGAGGGCAACTACAAGGGCTGGGCGACCCTCGGCACGACCACGACGAAGCTGGGCGAGAAGGGCGAGCTCGAGATAACCGTCACGGTCCGCGTCCCCGACGAGCAGCCGGCCGGCACCTACGACGTCATCATCAAGGCCGAGGTCCGGGGCCACACCGAGGTCAACGCCCAAATCATCCTTTCGACCTCGGTGCAGTACGGCGTGGAGCTCACCACCCGGGAGGCCAAGAAGAGGGGCAAGGCCGACGAGCTCGTCACCTTCAACGTGACTGTGAAGAACAGGGGCACCGGGAACGACACCTTCGATCTCTCGCTCGTCGACCCCAACGCCGACTGGCTGGTCAGCTTCGACTACGACAACTTCGAGCTGGACAAGGACAAGTCCCGGCTGGTGATGGTCACGTTGCGTATCAACAAGAACGCCAACCAGCAGGTCTACCCGATAACCCTCCGGGCGCAGTCCTACGGCGACTCCACCAGGACCGCCACATTGCCGCTCAGCGTGGACGTCGAGCGCACCTCGGCCCTCAGGATGGAGTCGCCCGACCTGGACCAGAAGGCCCGCCCCGGGCAGACCGTGGTGTACACCTTCAGGCTCACCAACGAGGGCAACGGCCTGGACTCCTACAAGCTCAAGATAGAGGAGGGGACCAACTCCAACTGGGCCTCGGTGAGCCGGGAGACCACGCAGCTTGCGAGCAAGCAGCTGGAGGAGCTCACGGTCATGGTGGCGCTGCCCAACGACGCCCCGGCCGGCCTCTACAACCACTCCGTGCGGGTCTGGGTGACCGACTCGGAGACCGTCTACCAGACGCTCAACTTCCGCACCCAGGTGGAGGCCGCCTACAGCTTCCAGCTCAGCGCCGAGGAGCAGTCCCTCGAGGGCGAGCCGGGCGACAACGTGACCTATTTCATAAAGATAGAGAACACCGGCAACGCCCAGGACACCTACGACCTCCAGGTGAAGGACCTGCCCTCCATGTGGGGCTACGACCTGGGCATCGGCACGCTGAGCGTGGGCCCGAAGAGCAAGATGACCTTCGGCCTCACGGTGTCCATCTCCGGCGACTACGCCAAGGCCAAGGCCGACTCCTACCTGTTCAACCTGCGATTGATATCGGTCGGCAACGACACCATCGAGAAGACCCTGTCGCTGACCGCCGTGGTGACGCAGGTCTACGGCCTCGAGCTGAGCGCCGAGCAGGGCATAACCCGCGACACGATAGACCCATACGGCGACGACCAGGACTTCACCCTCAACGTCAAAAACACAGGCAACGGGGAGGACACCGTGACCTTCAGGATAAAGCAGTACCCGACCGGCTGGAGCACGAGCTACTTCTCGTTCAGCCCCACCGCCGTCACGGCCACGCCCGGCACCACCACCACGAAGCAGGTGCAGGTCCGGGTGGCCGCAAGCTCCATCGACGCCAATGTCGGCACCTACGACTTCACTGTGGTGGCGATGTCGCGGGACGGCAATGAATACTCCCCCATCAAGCTGACGCTGGAGGTCATCAAGGGCAACGTCGCCTCGCTCAACCAGGCCGACATCACCTTCTCCAAGACCAAGGTGAACAAGGGCGACACCGTGAGCGTCACGGTGACCATCCGGAACGACGGCAACTCGGACATGCGCAACGTGATCGTCCAGCTCTACGCCAACGGCAACTCGGTGGCGTCCAAGACCATATCGACCACCATCCAGAAGAACAAGGAGGCCCAGACCACCCTGGAGTGGACCACGGACACCTCCGGCACCTACACGATGAAGGTTTCGGCCAAGTACGGCACCGAGACCGCCTCCGAGCTCACCCTCACCCAGAAGGTGACCGTGGGCGAGCAGGGATTGGCGCTCGACCTGGGCTCCTACCTGCCCTGGATAATACTGATAATAGTCGTGGTGGTGCTCCTCGGGGCGATGGCGGCGATGGGCCGGCGGGGCAGGCCGGCCCCCGCGCCGGCGGCCCGTCCCCCGGCGCCCAGGCCCCCGGCCCCGCCGGCGGCGGCGAAGAAGCCCCAAGACGAGGAAGAGGAGGAGGAGGAGGAGGACCTCATCGACCGGGGCGGCCCGCCCAAGCCCCCGGCCCCGCCGGCCGGCCCGGTGACCACCGAGGGCAAGCCGCGCATCGCCCGCATAAAGTGCCCGAAGTGCCAGACCATAAAGGACGTGACCTCCCCGGTCCGGCCCATCGAGGTCAAGTGCGACAGCTGCGGGGCGAGGTTGCGGTTGGTGAAGTAGCGGAACGCAGGGGCAGGAAGGCAGCAAGGCAGCAAGGCAGCAAGGCAGCAAGGGAAGGCAGCAGGGCAGCAAGGCAGCAAGGCAGCAAGGGAAGGCAGCAGGGCAGCAGGGCAGCAAGGCAGCAAGGGAAGGCAGCAGGGCAGCAAGGCAGCAAGGCAGGAAGGGACGGACCGTCCCCCTCCTGCCCTTCCATATCCCCTTGCTCCCTTGCTGCCTTGCTGCCTTGCTGCCTTGCTGCCTTCCTGCCTTTTGATTTTCCCCCTTTTCCCAAACCTTATCTGATACGAGATGGATTAGGCGGCGCTCCCGGGAGGGCGCCGATTGGACTACTCCGTGCTGGCCGAGACATACCGAAGGATCGAGGAGACCACGAAGCGCCTCGAGATGACGGCCCTCCTGGTCGGGCTATTCTCCGGGACGCCCCCGGGAATCATCCGCAAGCTGGTCTACCTCACCCAGGGCCGGCTCTACCCGGACTTCATGAGCATCGAGCTCGGCGTGGCCGACAGGCTCGCCATCCGGGCGATAGCCTTCGTCACCGGCTACCCGGAGGAGGAGGTGACGCGCCGCTGGATGAAGGAGGGCGACCTGGGCCTCGTCGCCGAGGGTCTCGTGGCGGTCAAGAAGCAGCGGACGCTCTTCTCCGAGCCGCTGACGGTGGAGCGCGTCTACGCGAGCCTCCAAGGCATCGCCGGGGCCTCGGGGGCCGGCGCCCAGGAGCTCAAGATGAAGCTCATCGCCGAGATACTGCACGACGCCCGGCCCCTGGAGGCGAGGTTCCTCGTGCGGACCATGCTGGGCAGGCTCCGGCTGGGCGTGGCGGACATGACCATCCTGGACGCCCTGGCGATCACCTTCGCCCCGAGGGAGGGCACCGGGGACGCCCGGGCGGCCGAGGAGGCGGCCACCGCCGACGAGCTTGCGGCCCGCCGGCGCAACCGGGCCGCGGTGGAGCACGCCTACAACCTGTGCTCCGACCTGGGCGAGGTGGCCGAGCGGCTGGCCACCGGAGGCATGGAGGGCGTCCGCGGCATACGGCTCGAGGCCGGACGGCCCGTCCGGCCGATGCTCGCCGAGAGGCTGGGGTCCATGGAGGAGATCCTCGGGAAGCTCGGGGGCAAGGCCAGCCTCGAGTACAAGTACGACGGCATGAGGATCCAATCCCACATCCGCATCGGCAAGGAGGTGCGGCTCTTCTCGCGCCAGCTCGAGAACGTCACCGGGCAGTTCCCCGACGTCACCGCCGCCATACTGCAGGCCTTCAACAGCCGGGACCACGAGGAGGCGATTGTCGACTGCGAGGCCGTGCCCTTCAACACCGAGACGGGCGAGTTCCTGCCCTTCCAGGAGGTCTCCCACCGCCGGGGCCGCAAGTACGGCGTGGAGGAGGCGGCCGAGGACTACCCGGTGATCCTGATGGCGTTCGACTGCCTCCTGCTCGACGGCCGCGAGCTCGCTGGAGCGCCCTATCCCGAGAGGCGAAAGGCCCTGGCGCGGATGTTCCGGCCCACCGACCGCGTCCAGATGTCCGAGTCGCTTCTCACCTCCGACCTCTCCGCCGCCGAGCAATTCTTCCAGAAGGCGCTGGACAGCGGCTGCGAGGGGATAGTCGCCAAATCCGTTTCCGAGGATTCGGCCTACCGGGCCGGGGCGCGCGGCTGGCAGTGGATAAAGTTCAAGCGCGACTACAAGTCCGAGATGGAGGACACGGCCGACCTCGTGCCCGTCGGCGCCTTCGCCGGCCACGGCAAGCGCAAGGGGAGGTACGGCGCCCTGCTCATGGCCGCCTACAACAAGGACCTGGACCGCTTCGAGACCGTCTGCAAGCTCGGGACGGGCTTCTCCGACGAGATGCTGGAAAAGATGACCGTCGAGCTGGGGGCGCAGAGGGTCCCCCAGAGGCACGCCCGGGTGGAATCGACCATGAAGGCGGACTACTGGCTCGTGCCCTCCGCCGTCTACGAGGTGCTGGGCGCGGAGATAACCCTGAGCCCGATCCATACGGCCGGTTTCGGAAAGCTCCGCTCGGGGTCGGGCCTCGCCATCCGCTTCCCGAGGCTCAAGCAGGTCCGCGCGGACAAGAAGCCCGAGGACGCCACCTCGGTCCAGGAGCTACTCGACATGTACGAGAGGCAGCTAAAGAAGGTGGAGTGACTCACTCCGAGTAGTAGTACTCTCCCCTCTCCTTCTGCTCCCGGTCGAGCCGCGAGTCGAGCTTGTTTATGCGCGGCCGCTTGGTGTCCGCGTCCCGCCGGAAGGTTATCCCCACGCTCTTCAGGAAACGGTTCATGCCCGTCCTCATGTCGAACGGCCCCTCGCCCCGGCCCTCCACGGACGGCGTCCCCTGAAACACCATTATCGAGTCGCTCACGAGGTCCAAAAAGTAGATGTCGTGGTCGACGATGAACGCGGCCTTCCCGGACTTCTCCATCACCCTCCGGATGGCGTTGGCCGCCTCCATCCTCTGGTTGGAGTCGAGGTAGGCCGAGGGCTCGTCCACCAGGTAGAGGTCGACGTCCTTCCTGCCGAGGGCCAGGGCTATCGCCACTCGCTGGAGCTCGCCCCCGGAGAGCTCCTGCACCTGCTTCTCCCAAAGGTTTTTCAGGGTGAGGGGCCGCTCCACCTCCGCCTTGAAGAAGAGGTCCTCCACCATCCCCCCGAGCTCCGAGAGCAGAAGATCGCCCACGGTCCCGGTGAAGTCCATCTTGATGTACTGGGGCTTGTAGCTCACCTTCGCCTTGATAGAGACCTTGCCGCGTGTCGGGGGAAGCTCCCCGGCGAGCATCTTGACGAAGGTGGTCTTGCCGGTGGCGTTCGGGCCCACGACGCCCACGACCTCGCCCTGGCGGACGCGCCCGGGCTCCGTGTGCAGGTTGAAATGGGCGAACCGCTTGTAGAGCGCCGGGAACTCCAGCGCCACCGCGCCCTTCCAGTCGTCGCGGGGGGCCTTGGTCTCGAAGCGGATGGGCCTGTCCCGGAACCTGATGTTCTCCTCCCGCATGTAGCCGTCCAGGTAGGTGTTGATGCCGTTGCGGACGGAGCGGGGCTGGCCGACCACGCCGTAGGCGCCCTCCGAGCCGTACATGAGGTAGACCGTGTCGGCCAGAAAGTCCAGCGCGGCAAGGTCGTGCTCGACCACCACGACGCGCTTTTCGGCCGAAAGCGACCGGATTATGCGGGCCACCTTGAGCCTCTGGTGGATGTCCAGGTACGACGACGGCTCGTCGAAGAAGTAGACGTCGGCCGGCTTGAGCATGGTGGCCGCCACGGCCACCCGCTGGAGCTCCCCCCCGGAGAGGTCGGACAGGCTCTGGCCCAGCACCGGCTCAAGCTCCAGCCGAGCGGCCGCCTCGTCCATCCGGCCCCCGGGATCGACCTTCTTCAAAAGCTCCCGGACGCGGCCCTTGTGCACCGCCGGCAGCTTGTCGACGTACTGGGGCTTCAGGGAGCAGACCAGCTTGCCGTCGCGGATCCTCCTCAGGTAGTCCTGCAGCTCCGTCCCGGCGAACCGCTCGATGGAGGCGTCCCAGGAGGGCTTCGAAAGGAAATCGCCCAGGTTGGGCACTAGCTGGCCGCTGAGGATGCCCAGCACCGTCGTCTTGCCGATCCCGTTGGGGCCCAAAAGCCCCACGGTCTCGCCCGGCTTGGGCGTGGGCAGGCGGAAGAGGCGGAAGGCGTTCTCGCCGTACTGGTGGGCCAGGTCCTCCTTGAGCTCCGAGGGCAGCCCGATTATCTTGACGGCCGAAAACGGGCACTTGTGGACGCAGATGCCGCAGCCGACGCAAAGCTCCTCGGAAATGGTCGGCTTGCCCCTCTCCCCGACCACCACCGTCTTCTCGCCGCCGCGCACGCGCGGGCAGAACTTGACGCACTCCACCTGGCACTTCTTCGGCTGGCAGCGGTCCTTGAGGACGACGGCTATGCGCAACGGCATTCAGGGCAAGATGATGGAACGGATAGAAAAAACTATGCTATCGGGAAAAGGCAGGAAGGGAGGAAGGCAGAAAGGCAGGAAGGGAAGGCAGGAAGGCAGGACGGCAGAAAGGCAGGAAGGGAAGGCAGGAAGGCAGGACGGCAGAAAGGCAGGAAGGGAAGAGGGAGGAATGGCGGAAAGGGGTCGTCACCTTCCCGCAATGCTGCCTTCCTGCCTTCCTGCCTTCCCTGCTGCCTGGCTGCCTTTCTGCCTTCCTGCCTTCCCTGCTGCCTGGCTGCCTTTCTGCCTTGCTGCCTTCCCTGCTGCCTGGCTGCCTTTCTGCCTTCCGGCCCTTGAACACTCTCACTGCCCGATGACCGGCGTCACCTTCTTGACGCCCGGGACCTCTTCCTTGATTATCCGCTCCACGACCATGGTGAGCGTCATCTGGGACATCGGGCAGCCGGCGCAATGG
>Ga0194125_10002655_pt1 | contig 29359 bp, 29 predicted proteins | sample TA2KigC250mmetaG_FD_148626 | JGI IMG/M metagenome (GOLD analysis project Ga0194125, IMG submission 148626) | Freshwater microbial communities from Lake Tanganyika, Tanzania - TA2015034 Kigoma Deep Cast 250m | ecosystem: Environmental > Aquatic > Freshwater > Lake | place: Tanzania: Lake...
GGATGCGTAGCTTTTCTTCGGCGCTCCAGCGCCGCTGGGTCTTGGTAGTCATGGTCCTGCACCTCCCCGCTCATGATTATACCCCCTCTGGAGGTTTTTGGGAAGGGCGGGACCCTCACAAATATTCTGGGCCTGATTGTCTCACTTCGTCATGAGCAATACAAGCGTCCATCTGTGATGTCTCGATTTTAGCTGAACCGATGCTTCAGGGGGCGGGAATGATCCAAATCCTGGACGGGACGCATGGCATCGACATGGATCGCGTTAGCCGCGAAACACGCGAGCGGTTCAGCTACGAGGCCGTAGGCCGTATTCTCCACGAGGAACATCTCAGGGCCGCGAAGCTCGCGGCGGCGACGCGTGGAACCAAGTTGTATTGTGATAGGGGATAGTGAGCAATGAAGATTCTAGCTTTGAACCCTGCCAGTAGGTTAACCAAAAACGTCGTTCGCGATGTCCTTTATGGTTGCTGGTGCAGTGGCAAACGAATTGGTGGAGGTACTGTTCCCCCATTCGAACTACTTGAAGTTGCGACCATCTTGAAGAATGACGGCCACGATATCATGTTCCTCGACGCCCAGGCTGAGCAGAAACCATTGAGTGATGTGGTTCGGGTAGTGCCAAGGTTCGATGCGGTTGCGATTTCGACCTCCACGATGAGTTTCTTGGAGGACGCTGAGACGCTGCGGGAGTTGAAACAAGTCCATCCTCAGCTCGCAACCATCGTGTTCGGTTCCCATCCGACATTCATGCCCGAGTATTCCCTGGCCCAGGATAGCGTGGATATCATCGTTCGGCATGAGCCTGAATTCATCATCAGGGATTTATTCCGGGCTATGCGAGATGGCGGGGAGGCGTGGAAGAGGGTGGGCGGCATTGGTTTCCGAGAGGGTAGCAAGATCGTGCTGAATCCCCAGTATCCGTTCATTGATCTTGACGAGCTGCCATTCCCTGATGTGACGATGTTGCCGGAAGGGATTGATTACTATAATCCCCTGGTAAGGCGGGTGCCCTATATGACGACCACGACCTCGAAAGGGTGTCCAGGGCGCTGTACCTTCTGCACAGCACCTTATTTTGATGGCATGAAAGTTCGTTTCCAGTCTACGGACTACGTTGTACGTGAAATCGAGTATTTTTTGGAATATGGTCATCGAGAGGTCTATTTTCGAGATGATACCTTCTTTGTCTGGAAGAAGCGGGATCGGGAGATTTGCCAGGAGATCATCAGGCGAAAGCTGGATGTAACCTGGATCGCCAATGCCCGGATCGGGATGATTGATAAGGAGACGATGATGTTGGCCCGAGAAGCTGGCTGTCATACTATCAAGTTTGGGGTGGAGTCCGGCGTACAGGAGATATTAGACAACGTACGGAAGGGGTACCGGGTTGAGCAAGCATATGAAACATTCCGTTGGGCAAAGGAAGCAGGGTTAAACACCCATGCTCATGTCATGCTTGGAATGCCTGGCGATACTATAGAGACGGTCGAGCAGACAATCCAAGCTGTAAAGGAGCTTGATCCAACCACAGTGACGTTTGGTATTTGCACTCCCTATCCGGGCACTCCGTTGTTCGATGAAGTCGCCAGAAAGTTCCCCGAGATCAAAGACGGCACTGCCAGCGATTTGAGCAAGCTACATGTGCAAGGATTGTTCAACGAGCACTACACTAGTATGTCAAGGGAAGAGCTTGAAGCCGGCATGCAGCGAGCGTATCGGGCGTTTTATTTGCGCCTAGGCTACGTGCTGAAAATGCTCAGACAGATTCGGGGGATAGATGACATCATGCGGATGGGTATTGCAGCGACCAATGTGCTCGATTTTGCTCTCAGAGGAGACTAGGATGCAGCTCAGGGCAGCACGGAAGTGGTTGCCAAGATTGATTGGAGTGAGCATTTTCGTCGTCGTCCTGGCGAGTTCGGACCTGAATCAAGTCCTCAATACCTTGACCAGGATGGATCTCTTCTATCTGGCATTGACACCAGTGGCTTTTGCCCTCATCATGCTGATCAAAAGCTGGCGCTGGAAGTTTTTGCTCAGTGGCCAGGGGATAGACTTCAGCCTAAGGGAAGCGTTCTTAGCATATACCAGCAGTTTCTATGTTGGCCAAGTTACACCGGGGAGGCTTGGAGAGTTTGTGCGTGTATTCTATTTGCTGGAGAAGGGGTATTCAGTAGGTACTTCCTCAGTCAGCCTAATTCTGGACCGGCTGTCTGATCTGGGAATTGTCCTGGTGTTTGGTTATCTAGGTATGTTTGGATTTCTGGGGGCATTCCAGGGCAGCAATGTTGTGCTGAGTGGACTTGGCCTTGGTGGGCTAGCTATAGGTCTAGGGTTGGCATTGCGTCAAACGGAAGTGCGTCACACAGTCCATAGGATGACAGCACGATTTCTCATCCCCAAGCGATATCAAGCCACCTTCGATATAGTTTGGAACGACTTTGCACTTGGAGTTCGGCGAATTATGGCTAACAAGAGGATTGTAGTGCAGATCATTGTTCTCACCGTTTTGTCCTGGCTACTCTACAGCGTGTTGATGTATGTGTTGGCTCATAGTGTCCAGATAGATATTCCCTTGTGGTTTGTAGTGATTTGTGTCTCCGTCACCGCTCTGGTGGTGATGATTCCCATCTCGATTTTCGGGGTTGGAACTCGCGATGCAACATTGATCTTGTTGTTTTCGAGCCAGGGCCTTGGCAGAGAATGGGCAATCTCTTTCTCCTTCCTGTTCTTGCTTGTTGTTGTAGCGAATCTGCTGGTTGGGTTGCCCGCCTGGCTTCGGAAGCCGATCAAGATATATAGAGGCATCCTCTCAGCGGCAGAGAATCCGGAGTGCCTGACAGAAGGATGAGATATGCTCAGGTATCGCGAGGTAACCGAGGTCAACGGCGCTGATCCCAGCAGCAAGATGCGCGCCTATCGCAAAATATGGGAGCGGAAGCGGATATTGAGATGGATCTATATGAGGATTGGTTTGCGATGGCGGCCAGGTGGATGCGAGAAGGGCGCACCTTGGTAGTAGGCAGTGGTGTAGGGAGCTTCAAGGATTACTACTCGGACTGCATCTCTTCTGGCATCATCTGGAGCCCCTGGCTCGATCTGGTTGCTGATGCTATGGCACTGCCGCTCTCCGATGGCAGCTTGCATAACGTGATCTGCTTTGATGTACTATATCATCTCCCTCAACCTGATCGGTTCTTCCAACAAGTTTCGCGAACCCTGGCTGAAGACGGCCGCCTGATCGCTTTGGAACCATATGTATCTCCGTTCTCCTTTCTGATCCGAACACTCTTCCACCATGAGGAGATGGACCTCATGGGTCAGGAGGGTGGCAAGGGGGGCGACAAAGGGGCGAAAGACCCTTTTGCAGCCAGCTTGATGCTGCCCACGCGACTTTTTTATTGGGAAGTGGGTCAGTTCCAGAGGAGGTTCCCGAAGCTGAAGATTGTCCATCGAGAATTGCACAGCACCATAGTGTATCCATTCTCAGGTGGGTTCAACTACGTTAGCCTGTTGCCTTGTTGGAGCTATAGGCCATTGAAGATGCTGGAGCAGCTATTGACTCCATTCAACGGTTGGTTTTCATTCAAGATGTTAGTGGTGGTGGAGAGGCACGAAGGACAGTGACAAATACTGAAATCTATGCACAGGTGGCTTTGAGCCAGGTGCCGCGTATCCTGGGGCTGGGAGATCGAAACCCCCGATCTTCTACATTTGGTTGCTTTGATCGTAGTTTCTGGCACTACAGACTGGTTGACTTTTCGAATGCCAGATTTCAGGAAGCTGTTCTCTTGCTGGCCCTACTAAGTCAACATGATTTTCCAGGGAATCGCTACTATGGCTACGAGCGAGTCCGTGAGTGGGCAACTGGCGGAATAGAGTTTTGGAGTCAGATACAAAGGCGAGATGGTAGCTTCGATGAAGCCTATCCCAATGAGCATTCCTTTGTCGCCACTGCCTTTACAACCTATGCCATCACGGAGGCGATGCTTTTGCTAGACAAGCACAAGCCCTGTCACCTTAGCAGCGTAGAGAAGGCAGCCAATTGGTTAGTTCGCAATGAGAATGTAGCAGTAGCAAATCAGATGGCTGGAGCGGCAATGGCATTATACAATGTCTTTCGTCTAACTGACATACCTCGATACAGATTAGCGGCTGCCGAAAAGATTGACTTGCTGCTTGAAAGACAGGATAACGAAGGGTTTTTCCCAGAGTATGGTGGTTTTGACATCGGCTACCTAACTATCTGCATTTCCTATCTGGCCAAATACTGGAAGAAAACAAGAAACTCGACTGTGTGGCTGCCTCTGCAAAGGGCGATGCGCTTTGTAGCTGAGCGGTTAAGGGATGATGGGAGTTATGATAACTCTATGACTAGTAGGCGAACTCAATACCTTTATCCCTGCGGATTTGTAATTGCTCAGGCATGGGATGTGATCATGAAACACTGTCACGGTGTGGCCGAAGGGTCGGTTGTGAATCCCGCATGGATGGATGATCGATTCTGTGTCCCGCTCACTGTGGACTATCTACAAGCCTACCTTGAGGTATGAACAAATGCTGATGACGACTTGGAAACTCATCTTGTTGCGACTTTTCGGTATGACACTGGGGCATTTTGGCCCATTTGCTGGTTTGCTAAAGTTGATGTTGACTTCAATTCTCGTTACTAGTCAGAAGACTGAACAGAGGTATGTAGCGTCTTCGAGGTTCTTCGATCCCAGAGATTTGGAGATGCATCACTGATGTGTTGACGCCTGATTCCAATGAGGCATTGTCGGATCTCCGAAGCACGAAAGACAGCAGCTAGGGGAGATCCTTATTCGATTCATTGTGACTACCTTGGGTAGACGTAAGAGAAACTTCAAAGACTTGAAGAGAGAAGTTATAGATGAGAGTCTATGCACTCATTGTGGAAACTGTGTGGGTGTTTGCGCAGTATCCTGCTTGGACATCTGGTCTGATCGTCAGCGATGCGAGCCCCAGGAAGTTGCAAACACCTGTACTGATTGCGAACTTTGCTACAGAACCTGCCCTGGCGCTGAATTCGATTTCGGCGCATTTAGGGCCAAGCTACACGGCTCAAAATCAAACAGCCGTATAGGGATTATCAGAAGAGCCTATCTCGGACACGCGCAAGGGAAAGTAATCCGCAGATCAGGCGCCAGCGGGGGGGTCATAACAGCGTTGTTGGTATCGCTCCTGCGAAACGGCGATATTGATGGGGCTGTGGTGGTAGATGCCATACCGGGCAGGCCGTGGCTTTTTAGCCCCAAGATCGCCACAACGGAGGAGGAAATCATTGCTGCGGCCAAGAGCAAATATGTGTTGGTGCCCAGCAATGTGATTCTGCAGCAAACCAAGCGATTTCGAGGCCGTTTGGCTTTCGTGGGATTGCCATGCGAAATCGAGGCGCTCCAGAAAACTCAAGATGTTGCTCCAAGTCTGGTGAAGAACATTATTCTGCTGATAGGCCTATACTGCGGGAGCAACTTGTATTATGAAGCTACATGCAGCCTTCTAAAGCGTTTTGGAATCGAGGACTATGCTCAGATTGCTTCGCTCCAATATCGGGATGGAACATGGCCAGGCAATTTTCAAGTTGATCTGGTCAATGGACAGAGTTTCAGCATAAGTAAAGATGCGTTCAATTATCTTACCTTCTTTTACTGTCCAGAGCGATGCATGCTCTGTGCTGATCCTATGTCGGAGTTCGCCGATATCTCCGTGGGCGATGGTTGGGCATACGAGAAAAATGGCGAGCAAGGGTGGTCAGTGGTTCTGACCAGGACAGAGGCGGGACAGAACTATTTGGATCAGGCTTGTTCCAACGGGTTGCTCCACCTAGAGGAGATCTCTGAATATCAGGTAGTACAAATGCACAGCCATACCCTCAGCAACAAGAAAGTCGGGAGTTTTATCCGGATGCAATACCGGCAACTCAGAGGACTTCGCGTACCTGATTATGGATTGGAGCCACCCACTGCGGGATTGTCCAGATGGATGGCCGAGTTAATAGTGATAGCTGTCATGTGGATCTGCTCGTGGCATATCTCCAAAAAGCTCATAGATCATGTCCCTTTGAGCGTGCTGGATTCCGCCATGAGCCGAGTGCGCAACGGATGGAGATGGCTAACCCGGAGAAGAATCACTTCAAAAGCGGGATGGAACAAGGAGCTCCAGCATGAATGTTGAGCTTTCCGTGATTATACCGGCCTACAATGAGAGGCAAACCATCGGGGATATTGTCCGGAGGGTGAGAGCGGTCCTGGAGCAAGCTGAAGTCATTGTGGTGGATGATGGCTCGACCGACGGGACGGCTGAAGAGGCGGTCAATGCCGGAGCAAAGGTGATTTCCCATCCCTACAACATCGGCAACGGAGCGGCAGTCAAGACAGGTGTCAGGCATGCCTCTGGCGAAGTGCTGGTCTTCCTGGATGGCGACGGCCAGCATCCACCCGAGGACATCCCCCAACTGCTCGCCGAGATGGGCCGATATGACATGGTGATTGGGGCCCGCACCCGGGATTCTAATGTTTCTGCCTTTCGCAGCCTGGGAAACTGGGGATTGATCCTGGTAGCCAACTACTTGACGGGGATGAAGATTCCCGACTTAACATCCGGCTTTCGCGCCATCAAGCGGGAGCGGATGCGAGAGTTCTTGCACTTGTTGCCCAATACCTTCTCCTATCCCTCGACGATCACCATAGCTTTGTTAAAAGCTGGTTATCCGGTGCAGTGGGTTCCTTTGTCTAGTATTCAGAAGCGGCAGCAAGGGAAGAGCAAGATCAAACCTTGGCGAGATGGTTTGCGATTTGTCAATATCATGCTGCGGGTCATTATGCTATTCGATCCGCAAAAGCTTTTCCTGCCGATCAGTTTGTTGATGTGCTTAGGTGGAGCAGCGTTGTTGCTATATGATGTGATCATTTTCAATAACATACAAGAGTCGGCGATGCTTCTCTTGATTGTCGGCGTGTTTACTTTCCTTTTTGGATTCCTGGCAGATCAAGTTGCCCATATTCGCAGGGAGCTGCTGCAAAGATGAGTTCAGTCCAAGCCGACGGTTCAAGTCGCGGATACGGCCCCCTGCTGTTGTCCGGCCGCAGTGTGGCACTGCTGCTGGTGATTCTCTTCGTTGCTGCCGTACTGCGCTTCTACAAACTGGATCAGCGGGGGCTGTGGACCTATGACGAGGCGTTTTATGCCAACAACGCAGCGGCGCCTATTCTTGCAGGTAGATGGCTAGCCAACAACCTGAACGGTCTGAAGGCTGGTCAGGTGCGACTGGGTGCACTGGTTGACTATCTACGTGAGCGGGGGGCGCCGGCCGATCTGGCAGTCAAGCCTGGTCATACACTGTTATTGGCGCTCGGCTTTGCTTTGTTTGGTATCAGCGATTTCTCCGCCCTAGTTGTCTCGGCGGTCCTAGGATTGCTAGTGGTGGTGCTGGCCTTTGTGGCCGGACGGCACTTCTATGGCGACGTGGCTGGCCTAGTAGCGGCCACAGCTATCGCCGTCTCAGGCAATCAGGTTGATTTTTCACGTTCGGCCTTTCCGCAAACTGACACGGCGCTGTTTGGGTTCTTGGGTGTCTACCTTTTCCTTCTAACTCTGGAGGCAACGGGTCGGCACCAGTTTGCCAAGCTGAGTCTTGCCGGCCTTACTCTTGGCTTCGCGCTTACGATGCATCCGAGCGTAGTACTAATAGTTGGAGTTGTTTTGCTGGCCGAAGGATTGAGGTGGTTGAGATCGAAGGGATTCCTTTCCTGCGAGAGGTGGGGCCGGATTCTCAGCCTAGGTCTCCCGCTGCTGCTGCCTGCTCTGCTGATCGAAAGCGTGATGCGTCTTGTCTATGGTCGGGTTTCCTGGGAGGAGCTGGGAGTTAGCCGACCACTTACCTTCTTACAGCATATTCTGGGGCCGAAGCTGGATATGGTCGAGAAGAGCTTCTATCCCACCACTGGCGAACTTCTTTCCTATGTCCAAGTCTTCTGGGAACTGGAGGGGCCTGTCGTTTGTGTCTTAGTCTTGTTGGGTGTGGGTGTACTATTGGCCAGGCTCATTGCCCAGCGACAGATCCCCGATTTTGTTAACCTGGCTGGGCTGGCTGTGCCGGTCGTCTATTGGAGTATCTACAGCGGCAACCGGCCTACGACTCGAGCCATTCAGGTAGCGGTGCCCTTTCTAGCCCTGCTGGCCGGGGTTGGGGCAACTTGGATCGTTAACCGTCTGTCAGACGGCATTGGTTCGCTGAAGGGGTCTCGCGTTGGATTGGCAGCAATGCTCGTGGGAACGATTGCCTGGGGAACGTGGAATCTCTCCGACCTGTTGTGGCGAACTGGAGGGTATGGACAGGCTGCTGAACAAGCAGCAGTCTATGTGGCGAGCTACGGTGGTATGATGACGCGAAACCAGGGAAATGTTTGGCCTCTGTGGTCTTTCTACATGGGGCGCCTCGTTGACAGCGTGCCAGCCCGGAGCAGGGAACTGATCGATCTGGAGACACCGGAGCAAGGGGACTTTGTTGTGCTCGATTGGGATCGCTATGTAAGGCCGGGAGCCTGGGAATCCCTGGTGTCGATGACCGCCGGTTGCGAGCCGGTGATCAATGTGTGGAATCCCATCGCGACTGCGCCCATGCGTTTTTACAAGTACGGCGGTTCACGGATGAGGGAGAGGCTACTTGGTGCCTACCAGACCTACGGTGACATAAACTGGATCTATGTCTATGATCTGCGCAAATGTGGGGATCAGTGAGCCTCCCTGTCCCGCTTAAGGTGCGTGTCGAAGCACAAGGCCAGTATCTAGCTGACGTTGATCAAAAAAAGAGCGCGCGATAAGCATGGAGAAGTCTCTTGTCTGATTTGATTGGCTGGGTCAAATGGAAGACTTGGCAGAAGGCGTGGCGCCGACCATGGACATGGGGCATGGCGGTTATCAGCTTGGGGCTGTTGGTCTGGATTCTCTGGCGCGCCAACCTGGACCAGGTCTCGAAGGCTTTGCGGTCGGCTGACTATAGCTTGGTCGTGCTCGGTCTACCTGTGATTCTGGTCGGGTTGATCTTAAGGGCTCTTCGCTGGCGAATCCTGCTGGCACCTTTGGGCATGTCCTCGTTTGGGGCCTCGTTCACGTCCATGATGATCGGTTACCTGGCAAACAACCTGCTGCCAGCCCGGGCTGGAGAGCTTGTGCGAGCCTACGTGCTGAGCCAGCGGGCAGGTATCAGCAAGTCCGCTAACTTGGCGACCATCGTCGTTGAGCGGGTCGCAGACGGGTTAGTGCTAGTAGTGGCGCTCTCCACCCTGCTGATCGTCTTCCCAATGCCTGCCTGGGTGCATCAGGTAGCTCTTGTTGGCAGCATCGTGTTTGTTGGGGCAATCCTTATCCTGGTAACAGCACGAAGTGGACGTCAACAGATGCAGGGCATTCTGGGTAGATTGCTCTCCACGGGGCCACGTCAGTGGAAGGTACGGAGCATTTCCATTGGTAGCAACTTCTTGCTGGGGCTGACGTCGTTTCGTGGTCTATTCGATGTTTTCGCCTATTTATTGCTCACAGTTCTGGCCTGGAGTACAGACGTGCTGTTGTTCTGGCTGGTGATGCAGGCGTTTGGTATTACATTGCCTGTTCTGGCTGTCATCTTGGTGATGGCGACAGGGGCTCTGAGCACCTCAATTCCCGCCTTGCCCGGTTATGTAGGCACCTACCAGTTTGCTATCGTCAGCGTGTTAGAGTCGCTACAGGTAGATGCAGTACCTGCGACAGCCTTTGCACTCGGAGTGCATGGCCTTGTATGGTTAACAGTGAACACTGTTGGATTACTGGTTCTGACGCAACAGGGACTATCGGTTGGCATCATTCGAGTAGAGAGTGACCTGACATGAGAGACGGGAGTTCAACATGAGCATACCTGAAATGCAGTCCACATTTGCAAACCGAAATGTCCTTATCACAGGTGGCCTGGGTTTTATTGGCAGCAATCTGGCTATTCGCCTGGTAGAGCTGGGGGCTAACGTGCTATTGGCGGATAGCATGTTGCCACTGTATGGTGGAAACATGTTTAACATCGAGCCGATCAAAGATAAAGTACGAATCAACTTCTCAGATATCCGCGATCGGCACTCAATGGATTATATTATCCGTGATCAGGACTATGTCTTCCATCTTGCTGGACAAGTGAGTCATGTTGATAGTATTACCGATCCATTCACTGATGTGGAGATCAACATTGGTGGTACGTTATCAGTGCTGGAGGCATGCCGGCAATTCAATCCTCGTGCTAAAGTGATATTCACGGGGACTCGCGGTCAATATGGGCCATCGGTCAAGTTGCCAGTGGACGAAACGGCACCCACTAATCCCAAAGGAATCTACGCTATCACAAACTTGGCGGCCGAGAAGATCATACTGATGTATCACGAGGTTCATAACTTGAGAGGTGTCTGCCTGCGGATCACAAACACTTATGGGCCACGCCATCAAATGAAGCACAATCGCTACGGTGTGCTTAACTGGTTCATCCGTCTGGCCTTGGACGATCAGGTCATCCCGATTATGGGGGACGGGCGTATCCTGCGTGATTTTCTGTATGTGGATGACTTGGTAGAGGCACTGCTCCTGGCAGCTACCAGTGAACAAGCCGATGGGCAGATTTTCAACGTTGGTACGGGCATCTCGACAGATTTTATTACGCTTGGTGAAACGATCGTCCGTCTGGCAGGGTCAGGACGCTGTGAGTTCATGCCGTTTTCTGAGGAACGCAAGCAGCTTGAGCCGGGCGATTACTACACTGATATTACCAAGATATGCACTATCCTAAGGTGGGAACCCAAGGTATCCCTGGAAGAAGGATTGTGGCGCACCATTGATTATTACCGCGCGTATTGCGATCACTACTGGAAGCATGGCCAGGTGTGGGAGGGCTAGGCCATGTCGCTAAAGTGTGTGCCCGATGAACTTATTGTTGTGGGGCCAGGTGCGATCATAGACCCGACGGCGGTGTTGGGTGAAATGCCGGAGCGTTCGGTTGGTGGGCTGATGCTACGCATCGGTGAGAATGCCTGTATTCGCAGTAACACAGTGATTTACACTGGCTCGACTATCGGTTCGCATTTGAACACAGGGCACAACGTAGTGATCCGCGAAGAGAATTGCATCGGGAACCATGTGAGCATCTGGAGCAACTCGACCATTGACTATGGCTGCATCATCGGCAATAACGTCAAGATCCACACTTGTGTCTATGTGGCACAATTTACCGTGATTGAGGATGATGTTTTCCTGGCTCCTGGGGTCATCATCGCCAACGACCCACACCCAGGCTGTCCACGAGCGCGGGACTGCATGCGTGGCCCAACCATTAAGCGCGGGGCGCAGATCGGTGTTAACGTCACTTTGCTACCATTTATCACGGTGGGTGAGATGGCGCTAATTGGCGCGGGCAGCGTGGTGACTCGAGACATTCCTCCGCGCGCGCTGGCCTATGGTAACCCGGCGCGCGTCGTCGGCACGGTCCATGACTTGACGTGCATTGTGGACCCACCGCTGGTGGAGTGTCCCTATCCTACTGCACCATAACATCGCAGAAAGAGGTCTACCTAGATGAATGTACCTTTTGTTGATCTCAGGGTGCAATACTCGACTATCTGCGACCAGATACAGGCAGCTATCAACGAGGTGCTTGACTCGGGATGGTTTGTTTTGGGACGTCATGTCGAGTTGTTCGAAAAGGAGTTCGCCGAGTATTGCGGCAGCGGCGAGGCTGTTGGCGTAGGGTCAGGGACTGAGGCCCTACACCTGGCACTGGAGGCGTGCGGTATTGGACCGGGCGATGAAGTCATCACAGTCTCACACACTTTTATTGCCACGGCTTTGGCTATCTCCTGGACAGGTGCCACACCAGTGTTTGTGGACATTGACCAGCTGACCTACACTATAGACGTGAACCAAGCGGCAGAGGCGATCACGCCCTGCACAAAGGCGATCTTGCCGGTGCACCTTTACGGCCAGTGCGCTGATATGGACCCCTTGCTGGCACTGGCGCAAGAACACGGTCTGTGGGTCATCGAGGATGCTGCCCAGGCACATGGTGCCACATACAAGGGACGAAAGGCTGGCAGCATAGGCCATCTGGGATGCTTCAGCTTCTACCCGTCGAAGAACCTGGGGGCCTGTGGTGACGCTGGTGCCGTAACCACTAATGACACAACACTAGCCGATCGACTGCGGTTGCTCCGCAACTATGGCCAAACGCTCAAGTATCATCATACCAGCCAGGGCTACAATAGCCGTCTGGACGAGCTCCAGGCCGCTATCTTGCGAGTGAAGCTGCGCTACCTTGATCACTGGAATAGCGCCCGTCGAGCCTTGGCCACTTGGTATGATGAATTATTGGCAGGCTACGTCGAGACCCCACAAGTGCGTCCGGGCAATAGCCACGCGTACCATCTGTACGTGATTCAATCTGAAGATCGTGATACATTGCAGCGGGCGTTGCAAGCGAAAGGCATTGGCACTTTGATTCATTACCCTATCCCAATTCATCGGCAAGTAGCTTATCAGAATCCAGGCGCCTTTTGCCAGGTAGGCTCTCTTTCTGTTACCGAACGGGTTTCGCAGCGTGTTCTTTCTTTGCCCATGTATCCAGAGCTTGCGATGGACCAGGTGGAACTGGTGGCACGAGCCATTGTGGAAAGTCTTTAGCATGGTAATTGATGATCATCCCCTAGGCAGACCGTTGCTGGCCATCGTATGCTATAACAATGGCCGAAATGCCCGCGACACGCTGGCGAGAGTGCCAGAAGAGCGATGTTTCGACGTCATAGTGAACGATGATGGCTCTACGGATGATACCCCTGCCTATCTAGCGGAATTCGGATTTCGTGTCTTACGTAATGAGAGCAATGCTGGCATTGGTTTTGCCATAAAGAAAGTCATCCGTTACGCCCATGACAATGGCTATCGCGTATTAGTGGTGATGGCTGGCAATGGTAAGGACGATCCATGGCAGGTAGAAAGGCTACTTAGGTCGATCTACGAAGAGGGGTACGATTATGTGCAGGGTTCGCGACGTTTACTTGGAGGGAAAGCTGAGAACCTGCCGCTATTTCGTCGCATCATGGTGCCGATTCACGCGCTGACATTTCGTCTTCTAACGGGCTTCCCGTGCACAGATGCATTGAACGGGTTTCGTGCTTACAAAGTGAGTATCTTCTTCGAAGACCCACACATCAATGTCTGGCAGGACTGGCTGGATCGCTACGAGTTCGAGACTTACGTGCACTTCAAAGTGCTAAAACTTGGCTACAAAGTGAAAGAAGTGCCGGTAACCAAATCGTATGCACAGTTCAGTTCCGGTATGAAGCGCTCGCACATTCGGCCGATTGTAGACTGGTGGAGTATTATGCGGCCGATTTTGTACTTGTGGCTAGGTTTGCGGAAGTGAGGCATAGATTGATCGCTGATGCTCAGGGCAATGAGCACATGGTGTATCGAGATAATAGCGTGAGGTGGTTGTTCGGCATTCTCTTGTTGGCGATGGTGGCCCGTTTGGGAGTAGTGCTCACACTGTTTGCAGACTACGAGCCTGTCGGGGACGCAATCCATTTCCATATAATGGCAAAGAACTTCCTCAGTGGCCGTGGCTTAATTGTTGATGAAGCTCGGCTTGCGTACCGTACCCCAGTACCCGCTCTCTACGTTGCTGTTATTTACGCGATTTCGGACTCGTCGGTTCGCGCCGTACAGATTGCCAACATCTTTCTTGGAGTGGTCACGGTTTGGCTCGCTTATGACCTTGTAAGACGTATCTTCGGTGTTGGCCCTGCTCGATGGGCTGGCTTGTTTGTTGCTCTATATCCCACCTTCTTACTCTACACAGGCCAATTGCTTTCGGAAACACTGATACTTCTACTAATAGCTCTTGCGCTTTGGCTCGCATGGTGGGCACACAATGGCAGTCTTATCAGGTTCTCACTGGTGGGGGTGGTCATAGGATTGGCAGCACTCACTCGGCAGACTGCGTTGCCGCTTGGTGTTCTTATCTCACTCTGGATTCTTCTGACTCGGCGAAGAAACTGGCTGCAACGGCTCTCCCCCCCTCTAGTTATTCTTGTCTGTGCGGTGCTCACAGTAGCACCTTGGACATTACGCAACTATATATTGCTCGGCGAGTTTGTGCCGCTTACGAGCCTAGGAGGTGTAAGCCTTTGGATTGCCAACAATCCAACAGCCGAGGGGACAGGACAAGACTACTCAGCTTTTCCACATGTCCCTGAACTAGATACCTTGCCCGAGACAGAGAGAGGAGATGCCTACCAGAGATTGGCAATTCAGTTCATTGAGAAGAACCCGTTGCGCTTCATCAAACTCGCCCTACGCCGCCTGCAATGGTTCTGGCACCTCGGATATCATGGCGAAGGGCTTGCCGAGGTTGTCTTTCTAGTGGTCTATTTGCCAATGCTTGGCATGGCTGCAATAGGAGTCTGGAAAGGCTGGCGGCTTAATCGAGATGCAGTCCTATTGTTGTTAACTGTGCCGGTTGCCTTAACAGCGGTGCACATGGTCTTCTTACCAGCGGGGCGATACCGCTTACCTGCTGAATTGGTTCTGTGCATGTTGGCAGGGATAGGAGCAGCATGGTGTGTCACCGCGGTGGCTGGCAGCAGGAAAAGGCAAGCAGTTCTCGCTCCGGTTGGAGAGGATAAATTGCTGCGATGAGTGTTGGCAAGGGACTCGCTAGTTCAATCAAAGCCCGAGGTCTCTCTCGGGAGAAGCAGGCTGTACGAGTTGTGATCGAGCCGTCCCGCGGCTGGGTATCCCTCAAACTGCGTGAGCTATGGGACTACTGTGACTTACTGTACTTCCTGCCCTGGTGTCTACGAGGGTCGTTTGTCATAAGTTGTCCGCAATAGCGTGGCGTGCAGCACTGGAGATATAATTTCCGAAGCAGTGGAGCGCCAGTTTGGTTAGCTCTATCCATAGCATGAGGATCAAATACAGCATACATCGCATGAAGAGACCACTGATGAAGTTTCAGATTGCCAAAGCAGGCTCATGGTGGGATTGGAACTTGGGACTCCTGGCTGCGATTGCGTTTCTGTTTTTGGGAATGGGTAAACCAATCCTAGGAGCCATTCCGTTCAACGCAGGTTCCATCCTGTCGGCTAAGAGTCTTGTGCAGACCATTCCGCACGATAATGATGCACAGCAAGCCTACGCGACAGCGGAGCAGTGGGGCATTGCAAGAGCTCATCTTGGATTAGGACGACTGGCCGTCGAACGCGGAGACTACCAGGCAGCACTCAACCATTTATCTCTATATGGGGTTCAGTCGCATGATGCCTCAGACCCGATAGCAAGCTACTTTGTGGGGGTCGCATATAGCCAGTCCGGCCATGTGGAAGAGGCTGTGGACTCCTTCGTGGCTGTAGGGGCGTATGAGGCTGTCCTTAGTTGGGCAATAGATGAATTCCAGGCAAACAGAGTAGAGACATCAGAGACCATACTCCGGCGGCTAATAGCTCTAGCTGAAGGACGGTCGCCCGAAACTGTCTGGCGGGCAAAGCTCTATCTTGTTGAACATGCGCGGCCAACTGGTGACTGTGAACGCATCAGCCAACTGGTCTGGGAACTATGGGGGTACTATCAGCGGACTGGCTATGGCCCGCCGCTTACCTACTTTGCCCAGATGTTCTACAACACAGCCCGATGTTTTACTAACGATGGTCAGATCCTCTCGGGTCAACCGTTTCGCCGGGCCCGGCGGGATTACGAGGCGAGCCTGCAGGCCATACCGAATTACACTTGGCTGAGTCAGGTTGTCTACGAAAGGCTGGCACGAGGGGCGCTGGAGGCCGGAGAGTTTGATGATGCCAAGGCGTGGGCGGATCAAGGGTTGAGTTGGTACCCTAATAATCCTCTGCTTCAACAGATTTCTCAAGCGGCAGACGTTGTCATCTCCGAAGAGAATAAATGACCCAATCAGAGGCTGATTCTGTGTTAATCTCGTCCAAATTGCGGCGGGTGCTTTTTGTAGCCTATTTCTTTCCCCCGAGCAACGCATCAGGCACACATCGCGTTCTACGCTATGTCCGTCACTTGCCGCAGTTTGGATGGCAGCCCATCGTGTTAACTGTGCACGGAAACGTACACTGGATAGTTGACACAGACTTGGTTGCTCTTGTACCGGAGGGTACGCCTGTATATCGAACTCCTTCCTTGGAGCCAGCGCGATCGCTAGGTACTGTCGTTGCTCTTCTACTGCAGGCCTTTGGAAGGGTGGCACGTCAAGTCGGTACGCACATCAGACCAGGAGACTCAAGGAATCACGCACAGCCCTCAGATGATGCCGCCAAGACGCTAGCCAGGAAGGCATTCCACGCCCTCTACGACTTGATGTCAATTCCCGATGCGCAGATCGGGTGGCTACCGTTTGCGACCTGGGCCGGTCTCCGGTTGATTCGGCGTACTGGAGCCGAGTTGATCTATACAACGGCCCAACCGTGGACAGCACTGTTGGTAGGATTGCTATTGAAACGATTGACAGGGTTGCCCTGGATAGCTGAGCTACGAGATCCGTGGACGTTGCCTCACAATTATCGTCCCGCGCCCGTCTGGCTAAAACGCACGGTCAGTAGATATCTGGAGAGATCTGTGCTGGCGCAGGCTGACCTCGTGATTTTCTGGGCGAAACGCGCGCGTGACGCCTATCTATTGTATTTTCCGGAACACTTGCAGGAAGAAAGGACGGGCGTGATCTACAATGGTTTCGATCCAGTAGAACTAGATCCACAGTTCGAGAGACGCAGCGCTTCCACCGACCCCTTTATCTTGTCAATGGTAGGCACCGTATACGGTTTCCACCACCTTGAGCCTTTTTGTGATGCCGTAGCACATCTGGTTGAAAGTCGGCAAATGTCCCCTGATCAGCTCGTGATCAGGTTTGTTGGTGATACGTGCTCTAGTCTTCCACGGTACGTGAATAGGATAGGCTTGAACAAGTACATCTCATTCAGCGAACGCGTTTCCTATGAACAGGCTGATCTAATCATGAGACAGAGTACTGCCCTCCTCCTCCCGGTTGGATCAGTCGCCGGGTCGAGCTACACCTTGCCCGCAAAGACCTTTTCTTACTTGTTGATGGACAAGCCTATCCTTGCACTGGCACCAGACTCTAGTGAGGTGGCCGATCTGATACGTAATGCCAAGGCAGGCATAGTTGTCTCACCGACCAACCGAGATGCAATCAGTGCAGCCATCCTTCGCTTATATGATGACTATTTTGGCAGGCATTTGGCAGGCTTCGCTCCCGATCAGCAATTCGTGGCTCAGTTCAGTGCTGACCGTCTCAGTCAGCAACTTGCCAGGCGCATGGATGAGCTGGTCGACCATCGGGTGAAGAGAGGGAGGGCAAATTGACTGGTCGAGACACTTTTGCACGGTGGCGAGCCATATATAGCGGTGCACCTCACTTCTGGAATGGGCGTGTATCTGAATCACTTGTGACATCGAGGGCTTTGGTGTCGTCGGCATTGATCCTTGGGACTCTTGTGCTCTCAGTCTATCAAGGGAGGCTCATTGCATCCGGCCAAGGCTCAGCCGCGCTGGGACAAATGCTGCTGCTGCCGGCTTTTGCAATACTCGCCCTGGTTCGTCCGTCGTGGGCAGTCCTCGTGTATTTTGGGTTCCGTGCCTTGCCAGACATTCCCGTGGGTTCCCTTCCTGGCCTGAACGTTATGACATTTGGCACCTTGACTCTGGCTTTTGCCGCGGTAGCTCGTCTGGCTCTTGTCAGACGGCGCATTCCCAGTTCCACCTTGTGGTTGCCTATGCTATGCATGTACTTCATGTTCTGGGTGTCCGCATGCTATTATCTGGATAGTTGGGGCATACCTCAACTGCAGATTGTTAAGGACCTCGTTGGCATGGCGACTGGTCCGATTCTGTTCTTCTATCTCATGGGCAGTGATCTCCAGCGGCGAGATGTTCTGACGATTTTTGGAGGCCTCATTCTGCTGTGGTGTGTGACGGTAGGGCATGTACTGATGTTGGGCACCTCAGGCTATCTCCGGGATCCCACCGAGTTTTCTGCCTACGTTCATCGTAGCGATGCGATTGATTACTATTATCCTGCCACGCTAATTGTTGCGCTCTCGCTGGCACTCGCTGCCCTGCGCCTGGCACCAATTGAGCTTAACCGCTGGCGCTGGTTGTTATCGTTTTTGTTGGCCGGTGGGGCTGCAGCTCAATTGATGAGTTCTTTTCTGTCAGCGACAGTTGGTCTCCTATTTGCCCTCGCTGTTACTTTACTTCTTACGCGGTTGCCTGGCCAGAAGAGGCTAGGCATAGCCGGTAATATGGCGATAACCTTCTTCCTGATCATAATCTTGCTGCCTGTGTTCACTCCTGCTGTTTCTCTCATCAGGGACAAGCTGTTCTACCGTCTCACACTCGAGGGCTTCTCAATTATTCCCCAAGGTCCATTTGCTACGCGCATATCTCTGTGGTGGCCTTTAGCGTGGGCAGAGTTTCTGAGACACCCTATTTTTGGCCTTGGATGGAACAACAGCTGGAGGCTCCAAAATGGACCGTTCAACTTGTTGCTTTTTAGTCTTTCTTTGTTTGGGTTGGTAGGATCTGTCTTCGTGGCTTGGTTTCTGTTGACCCTGCTCCGTTTTCTGCGCCTCTGCTTGCGATCTTTTGAGCACGATACCTTTTGGGCTACGATAGCTATTGGTGCCTTTGCTGGGTTGATCGGCAACTTGATCTTCTTCATGGGGGAAGACGGGTTCTTTGGCTCCTGGTCCAATATCTTCTATCTCCTGGCCGCTCTGCTGACAAAGGCGCAGTACGAGGTGCTGCAGACAACGATTGATGGAAGCGGGCTGGCCGGCGAACTTCAGTCCGGATGGCAAATGACCAGTCGAGGAAACCCTGGAGGTACCGACCGAGAGGTTCGCTCTCGTTAATCTGATGGTGCGAGGAGCTTGGTCTTCAATGCCTCGAGTAGAAGAGCGACTACGGTTATTGTACCTAATAGGTGGTTTCCAGGTTGGGGGTACGGAGAAGCTCATGGTGCGGCTGCTCGAGCAACTGGAGCGTGATCAATTTGACATCATGGTTGGATGCTATGCGAGGCAGGGTCCCCTATTGGCGGAAGTTCAAGGTCTGGGCTATGACCCTGTGGAATTACCTTTGCAACCCACACACCGTTCTAGGGCAAACTGGGTGTATCGCACAGCACAGTGGTTGCGGCAACAGAGATTTGATGTTGTACACTGTCTACAAGGAACGATGATAATGTATGGTGGCCTGGCGGCTCGACTCGCAAGAGGCCCTGCCGTAGTTTCTTGTGAGCGAAACATGGGCTATTGGCTGACTTCAGCAAGCTATCGAATAGCTTGGCACCTGGCCTGTCGTTGTCTGGTAGATCTGATTGTGGCGAATGCTGCGGTCATTAAACAACGTCTGGTCTCACAGGCTGGCGTTCGGGCGAGCAAGGTGAGGGTCATCCATGATGGAGTCCCTGTTGAGGCTCTACCGGGGCAAGATCAAACAAGAACGATCAGACGTCAGCTAGGCCTCAACGGAGACGACCTCGTGGTGGGGCTTGTCGCCACTCTACGGCCTGTTAAGGGGGTAGATTGTCTCATTGAGGCGGCTACGCTGCTGGAACCATCAATCCAGTTTGTCATTGTGGGAGACGGGCCGCTTCGCACAACTCTCGAACAGCAAGCTCAGATTCTCGGACTGGAAGAGAGAGTGCATTTCCTGGGTTATCAACCAGACCCGATTAGCATCATTCCCACATTTGATGTGGGCGTGCTGTCCTCGTACTCGGAAGGATTCCCACGGACTGTTCTGGAGTATATGGCCTGCGGTCGTCCAGTGGTGGCTACGTTGGTTGGGGGTGTACCTGAGTGCGTTGTGGACGGAGAGACTGGCTATCTAGTTGAGCCAGGTTCGCCAACGGCTTTGGCAGAAGCTATTCGGGCTCTTCTATACAATCCACCACTACGTGAACAAATGGGTCTAGCTGGATACCAGCGTGTGTCCTCAGAATTCTCGCTTGAGCGAGAGAAGAGACTCTATGAAGACGCCTACCTCTGCCTCAAATAAGCCCGCGGAGCTGACGCGCAACCGGTGGCGTGCCTACTGCCGTAGCCAGCTCTCCACGGCGGCTGACAGACCACATTTATAACACTTTCCATGGGGTGGGAAATGACTGGAAGCGTCTACTACCTCATCAATATGATTTTGATAGGTGGGTCCATCTACAACTCGACTTGTCTATACTATATCTAGAACACATTCCGTCCATTAACTACAAGATACAGTAGATGATGATGTTAGCCACAATGTTGGCAACATATCAAAATCACTGTGATGGAGTACTACAGCGAAAGCATGCCTGATAGCGTCGCCTACTACCTGAATCGAGTACGCAGCAAAACGCTGGATGATTATCAGAGCACATACGAGCATGAGTTGATGCTACTTAGCAAGATCGCACCCGTTAGGCCGGATGCGCGCATTCTTGATATCGGGTGTGGCGCGGGTTGGTTCACCGTACTGGCGCGCCGTGGTGGTTATGCCGCTGTGGGGGTAGATGCTGAATGGACCCTCGTGCAATTTGCTGCTCGGGAGCGCGCGAGCCAGGCCCGGGTCGAGCCCACCTTCATCCAGGCAGATGCGGTTACGCTTCCCTTTCCAGACGACCACTTTGCCTTTGTCATAGCAAACTCAGTGTTGGAGCACATCCGTAACTGGCGAGCGGCACTAGAGGAGGCCAACCGCGTCTTAGCACCCGGCGGTGTTGCGCTGATAGGGACTACGAATCGCTGCTACCCTGTTTCGGGGGAGATCCACTTCCCACTATATCCCTGGCTCCCTTTTGCCCTCCAAAAACGAATCGCTGTTGCAAAGCGCGGCCCTGACATCTTGGTCACCAACCATATAGCCTGGAATCATTTCAGGCACCCTAGCCTGCGTCGTGGTTTGCTCGATGCCGGATTCTCTGAGGTATACGACTTGGTGGATCTGATAGAGCCGGACGAGGTGCGAACAGAGAGCCGACGCGGTTTGGCGCGTACAGTCTTGCCCCTTGCAAGAAGGTACCCTCTTGTCCGCTGGCTGCTCCACTGGGGCTTTTCAGGTACTGTGCTTCTGGCACATAAGAGCAGACTATGAGCGTGGAGTATACCGTTACAGTGAAGCATGCTTGATATCGTGTATGTGATCGGCACGAGTATAATGCGTAAGTGCTCGAAGATACTCCATGTCATCCCCGGCCTTGGTTGTGGGGGGGCAGAGCGCCAGCTTGTAGAGCTCGTGAAAGCGCTGGACAAGTCGTTATATGAGAGTGTCATTTGCTGCCTCAAATACCGCGGGGATCGAGCTGATGAGGCAGAGGACAATGGCATTAGAGTCATTTCGCTCGCCGAACACAGGTGGGGATACCTGGGCACAGTTATAACATTGGCGAGGCTCTACGCGACGGAGCAGCCCGATATCGTGCATGCGTGGCTTTTCACCGGCAATACATATTCCAGGCTGGCAGCGCTGCTGTCGGGGACCTCACCGGTGCTCATCGCCGCTGAACGGCAGGTGGAGGACTGGAAGAAGGGGCCTTATCTATGGCTGGACAACCTGCTGGCTCCTTTCACCGACCTGATCCTGGCCAACTCCGAAGCAGTGCGGGCTTTCGTCAAACGGACGGTGCGTCTTAGGTCGGGGCAATGCCAGGTCATTTACAACGGCCTCGACCTGGCTCGCTTCGACGCCGGGCGAGCTGAAGCCGAGGTGCAGCGGGTGCGAGAGGAGCTGGGGCTGGAGGGCGGCACTCTGGTGGTGGGCACCGTAGCCAATCTGACGCCGCATAAGAACTACCCCAACTTCCTGCAGGCAGCCCAGCGGGTCAAGGCGGCCCAGCCAGGGGTGCGCTTCGTGATCGTCGGTGAGGGGCCGTTGCGGGAGGAGCTGGAGCAGATGGCAGACCGCCTGGGGCTAGGCAACGATGTCCTCTTTCTGGGCCGCAGGATGGATGTGCCAGTCCTTATGTCGTTGTTCAATGTCTTTGTCCTGGCCTCAGACCGGGAGGGCTTCGCCAATGTCATTTTGGAAGCCATGGCCGCCGGCAAGCCGGTGGTGGCCACCGATGTGGGGGGCAACGCCGAGGCGATACTGGAGGGGCAGACCGGTTTTTTGGTGCCGCCCGGCGACCCGCAGGCGCTAGCCGAGGCAATAGTCCGGTTGCTGAAGGATAAGGACCTGGCTCGGGAGATGGGGGAGCGCGGCCGAAGGCGGGTGGAGCGCGAATTCACCCTGGCCCGCATGGTGCAGCAGACGGAGGCGGTCTACGAAACCCTGCTGCGGCAAAAGGGAGTGCAGGTTTGAGACGGGTTCTGGTCACCGGGGGGCTCGGCTTCATAGGTCGTCACCTGGTGCGGCGGCTGTTGGAACAGGGAATGACGGTCAGGGTGCTGGACCGTTATCGGGACGATGCCCTGTGGCAGAGCCGCGTCGAGTTAGTGATGGGCGACCTAAGTGACGAGGTGGCGTTGCGGAGCGCCCTGCGCAGCGTGGATACCGTCTTCCATCTGGCCGGTGAGAAGCGAGATCAGAGCCGGTTCTACTCCACCAATGTCGAGGGCACCCGTAACCTGTTGCGGGCTGCGGCGGCGGCTGGTGTTTCCCGCTTCCTACACCTAAGCAGCGCCGGCGTCATAGGGGCGTGTGGGCAGCAGGTAGTGACCGAAGAGACGCCCTGCGAACCGCAGAACGATTACGAGCGTAGCAAGTACGAGGGGGAGCGGATAGCCCTGGATTTCGCGGCGTGGGGGGAGTTGCCGGTCACAGCCCTGCGCCCCACCAATGTCTTCGGCGAGGATGACCCGGAACAGCACTTGGCCACGTTGATCGCTACCATCCAGCGAGGAGCCTTCCGCTTCGCGGGCCACGGCGAGGCAATGTTGAATTACCTCTACGTGGGAGACCTGGCCGCTGCCTGCCTGATCGCTGTTGAGCGAGAGGAGGCAGTGGGCCAGGTGTACCTCGTCGCGGACCCCTGTCCACTACGGGAGTTCGTCTTCGCTATCGCCGAGTTCATAGGCGTGGACTGCTCCCAGGGGCACATCCCTCTGTGGGTGGCCTATGGCGTAGCGTGGAGCATGGACTTGCTGAACCGCGCATTTGGCCTGTCCCTGCCCCTGACGGTCGATAAGGTCCGGGCACTTACCTCTAAGAAGGTCTACAGCGCGGAGAAGATAGCGCAGGAGTTAGGATTCCGGCCGTCCATCGGCTGGCGGGAGGGCCTGCGTCGCACTGTGGCCTGGTACGAGCAGAATTCATAGTAGTTGATGAATTGGTGGGAGGGTCTTGTCATTGCGCATCTGTTACTTGGCGGACGCTACCAGCATCCATACCCGGCGTTGGGCGGAGCACTTTGCCAGGCGGGGCGATGAGGTGCACGTCATCACTTTTCGCCCTCATCCTATTGATGACGTGACTGTGCACTGCTTTGAAGTCCAGGGGTACGGCGTGGCGGCCAAGCTTTCGTTCTTCCTGACCGAGTGGTGGCCAGTCCGGAAGCTGATCTGGCGGCTGCGCCCTGATGTCCTGCATGCCCACAAAGTTACAGGCTATGGGCCCTTCGGCGTGCTGTCTGGTTACCACCCCTTCTTCGTCACCGCCTGGGGCAGCGATGTCTTGGTCCAGCCCCAGGAGTCACTTATCTTCAAATTCATAGTGCGCTATGTTTTGGGCCGGGCGGACGTCGTTACCTCTATGGCGAATCATATGACCGGGCGGTTGATCGAGCTGGGTGCTAGAGAGGATCGGATCATCCTGCTGCCCTTTGGGATCGATCCCCAGCGCTTCAACCTGGGCCTCAGGGAGGTCTTCAGGAAAGAGGAGGGAGAAGGACCACTCATCGTCTGCACAACGTACCTCAACCCGGTGCACAACGTGGGGTTGCTTGTGCGGGCTGCCCCGCTGGTGCTGGACGAGCTACCTCAGGCACAGTTCGTTATCATCGGCAGCGGCACACAGGAGGAGGAACTCAAGCAACTGGCCACAGAACTGGGGGTGGCCGACAGGGTGCTGTTCCTGGGTTTCGTCGAGCACGAGCAGGTGCCACGCTACCTGGCCTGCTGCGATGTCTTTGCCTCCCCGGCGCTGTCCCACGGCAACAACATCGCCCTCAACGAGGCAATGGCCTGTGGTGCCTTTCCTGTAACCACCGACATCCCGGCCAACCGGGAGTGGATCGAGGACGGCCAGAATGGTTACCTGGTGCCCGTCGATGCCCCTGCTCTCTTCGCCCAGCGGATCGTCGCGGCTATCCGCTCTCCCGAGTTATGGCGGCGGGCACAGGAGTTAAACCAGGAGATTGTGCACCGGCGGGCGGTATGGCATAAGAACATCGAACGCATGGAAGCAGTCTACGCGCAGTTGGCTCAGGGAGGATGAGCGAGGCTGGACGGAGCGCGTACGTCCTGTTGCACTTCCTGTTCCGCTGGGCATTCTTGGATCGCTTGGACTATTACCTAGCCTGAAGGAAATTGGTGTGACAGGCATCAAGTGCGTTGACTCGCGCGGGGCCTAGAACAACCGAAAGGAAGTGCCGGTCCTGGGAGTGTCTGAAACAATGATCCACTTGGAACGCAAGGTCATTATCTCTGGGACACTCTTTCGTGCAAACATATTATACGAGGAGAAATCACGATGAAGGTACTGCTGATCGATCCAGGCTTCGGTGAAGATAGTTTCCATACTTTTGGAGCCTCTCACTGGTCAAGCATCATTAATCATGGTCTATGTTCCATCGGCACATACGCACGGGACGTAGGCGGTTTCGACGTGGAATTGCTTGATATCAGGAAGCTTAAAGGATGGGACTACTTTCGCCATGAGGTCGCTGACCGTAGGCCTACGGTCGTTGGGATCAGCATGCGCAGTTGCGACGAAAAAGTAGTGGTCAAAGCCATTGATGTCATCAAGGGCCTCGATGCGGGCATCCAAGTCGTGGTAGGAGGCCCTCACCCTACCATTGTGCCCGAAGACATGGCACGTTTCCAGAATATTGACCACATCATCTTGGGTGAGGGAGAGATCAGCTTTACTGCCCTTTTGGAAAATATTCGGGATGGCAAGGCGGTGGACAGGGTTATCGTAGGGGAACGACCTGACCTGGACCAGCTTCCCTTGGAAGACCGCGAATTCTACGACTACAGAGTAAGCATGAATCTCCCTAACTATCCTGGCTTGTTTGCTCCTCCCATGGTGACCATGATTACCGTGCGCGGCTGTGCCTTCCGCTGTGGGTTCTGTGCCCCCCACGCGGAGAAAATGTTCGGGAAGAAGGTGCGCTATCGGAGTGTGGATCGCGTGATAGAGGACTTGCAGATCCTCAGGGACAAGTATCATTTCAAGAGTCTGAAGTTCTACAATTCCGACTTTATGGCCAACACAAAATATGTTTACGAGCTTTGCGATAAACTGGAGGCCAATGGCTTTATCCAACCTATTCTGATTCAGACCAGGGCCAGCTCGCTCTGTCGGGACGAACTGGCAGTGAAAAGGTTGAAAGACGTGGGACTAAAGCTTGTTCTCATGGGCTTTGAGAGTGGTAGCCAGCGTATGCTAGATTTCATGCAGAAGGGCTGTAAAGTCGAGCATAACATCCGGGCGGCGGAAATCTGCCGCAAGTACGACCTTATATTCAGTGGTAGCTTCATGTTTGGACTTCCTACAGAAACGGCCGAGGATGTGCGCTTGAGCGTTGAATTAGCAAGGAAGATCCGTCCGCATTTCACCAGCGTTGCTTTCTTCACCCCGTTACCTGGAACATACCTCTATGACTATGTCCAAGAGCGCGGGCTTTCTCTTGTTGAAGGACCGGATGATCTTCTATCCTTCTCCCCGTCCAAACCGAAGATCAAGGGCGTGGATTATGAAGTGGCCAAGGCTGGGGCTGAGGAAATTCTAGGGATGAAGTTTGGCGGCCCACTCATGGGAAAACTGATACGCTGGATGTACGTGAACACCAAGAAGAACCTGAGGCTAAGGCAATTTTTGGTCAAATGTTGGTATTGGTACGTTAGCACGCCCTTACATCGCTGGACACAGCGGGTTTCAGGCATTGTGATGACTGATTCTGTCGAAGATGTGCCGGTGGTAGATGGCTGAACAGCAATTCTTGGGTGACAGTGAAGACCTTTCCGTTTCCGTGATCGTGCCCATGCGTAACGAGGCACGTCATATCACCGCTTGTCTGCGCTCCCTGTTGGCCCAGAGTTACCAATACTATGAGGTCATTGTGGTAGATGGAATGTCGGAGGATGGTTCGCCGGAGGTCGTTGCCAAATTGGCGGAGGAGCATACGCGCATACGTCTTCTGACAAACCCACACAGGCTTACCTCTTTCGCTCTCAATCTCGGTTTGAGTGTGGCGAGAGGCGATGTCATTATCATTCTGGGCAGTCATGCCTCTGTCCTGCCCGACTTTATCGCTCAGAACATAGCCACGTTGCTGAGGACTGGAGCGGATTGTGTGGGGGGGCCTATCCAGAGTATAGCCGAAGGACTGGTCCCCAAGGCGATTTCGCTGGCTATGAGCTCTCCTTTCGGTGTAGGCAACGCTCTTTTCCGTTACAGCCAGAAGGAAGGCTATGTAGACACGGTAGCTTTTGGCGCATACAGACGAGAAGTCTTCGACAGAATTGGACTTTTCGATGAGAGGTTGGGGCGCAATCAAGATGACGAGTTTAATTACCGCTTGCGGAAGCTAGGAGGCCGTATCCTCCTCGATCCCAGGATCAAGTCGTCCTATTACACCCGTTCATCGTTGCCTAAGTTGTGGCAGCAGTATTTTCAATACGGCCTTTGGAAAGTTCCTGTTCTGGCTAAGCACCCGGAGATGACCATGCTACGCCAGTTAGTGCCTTTCACCTTTGTGAGCAGCCTAATTGTTAGTGGTCTTCTGGGCCTTTTTAACCACCTTTTTGCCTATCTCTTTCTTGGCATTGCTTTGAGTTATGTCTCTGTTATGTTGATGTTCTCGTTCAAGATTGCTGCCAGAGAGGGGTGGCGCTACTTGCCTGTTCTGCCATTGGCATTTGCCTGTTTGCATCTTAGCTACGGGCTGGGATTTGGGGCTAGCTTGATCCGGTTTCGCAACGATTGGTTTGCGCTCTTGCGCCGTATGATCAGGGCTGAACCTGGTAGCCCTGGCTGTCGTCAGGAGGGAGATGTTGCTTGAGTGAGCTTGCCCGCATTCGGCAAGAATATGCCAGAAGGCAGGCTAGACTTGCAAACAAGAACCGAACGGCCAGTTTGTATGCGCTTTTTGTCAACCAGCAACTGGAGCGAAGCATTTCAGGGGTTTTGGAAAGCTCTGGCTGTGACCTACCAGCCCTGCAGACTTTGGATGTAGGTTGCGGCAACGGTTTCCAATTGAGGAATCTCGTCCGCTACGGAGCCAATCCAGAGAATCTACACGGAATTGATCTGCTCTGGGAGCGGATTCAATGTGCCTACCACTTAAGCCCCAATATCACCTTCTATTGTGGCAATGCCGAGAACCTTCCCTTTGCTGACGCCAGTTTTGACATGGTCATGCAGTTTACCGTTTTCAGTTCTATTCTGGATCAGGGGATGAGGCAAAAGATCGCGGCAGAAATGTTACGGGTTTTGAAGAACGCGGGGTGGATACTTTGGTGGGATTTTTGGGTTTCCAATCCACATAACCCTCACACACGTGGTATTGGCAGAGCAGAGATCATGCAGTTGTTCCCTAACTGCGTCTACATCTTCCATCGGGTAACTTTAGCCCCCCCCATCGTTAGGCGGTTGATCGGCCATTCCTGGCTTCTGTGCTATTTGTTGGAATGCATTCCATTCCTGCGTACCCACTACTTGGCGGTTATTCGCAAGCAAGTGGCTGGTGGTTGACAAGACAGCATTGAGGAGATTAAAATTGCGCCAGAGTTTTCTTTCCTTTGCTTCTCCCCTCATCGGCGAAGAGGAAATCGCCGAAGTCATAGACACCCTCCGCTCGGACTGGATCACCACCGGGCCTAAGGTCAGGCGCTTCGAGGAGGAGTTCGCTACCTTCATCGGCGCGCCGGCGGCCCTGGCCCTCAACTCCTGCACGGCGGCCATGCACGTGGCCCTGGCCACCCTGGGCATCGGCCCGGGCGACGCCGTCATCACCACCCCCATGACCTTCTGCTCCAGCGTCCACGTCATCGAACACGTCGGCGCCCGCCCCATCCTGGTGGATGTGGAGCCGGACACCCTCAACATTTGTCCAGAGAAGATCGAAGAAGCCTTACAATCCGAAATCCGAAATCCGAAATCCGAAATCCGAGCCATCTTGCCCGTCCACCTCTACGGTCACCCCTGCGACATGGACGCCATCCTGGAGATCGCCCACCAGCACAACCTGGCCGTCATCGAAGACGCCGCCCACGCCCTCCCCGCCAAATACAAAGGCCGCACCATCGGCGCTCCCTGGAAGACGGAAGACGGAAGATGGAAGACGGAAACCCCACCTCCGACCTCCGACCTCCGACCTCCGTCATCCGTCATCCGTCATTTCGCCTGTTTCTCTTTCTATGCCACCAAGAACCTCACCACGGCCGAAGGCGGCATGCTCACCGGAACCCCGGAATTGCTGGACGAGGCCCGCATCTGGAGCCTGCACGGCATGAGCCGGGACGCCTGGAATCGCTACAGTGCCGAGGGCTCGTGGTACTACGAGGTCGTCCGCCCCGGCTTCAAGTACAACCTGACGGACATCCAGGCGGCCATTGGTCTCCATCAATTGCGCAAACTGCCCCCATTCCAGGCCCGCCGGCGGGAGATCGTCCGCCGCTACAACGAAGCCTTCTCCCAGTTCGCGGAACTGCAAATCCCCACCGAGCGCCCCGAGGTCGAGCACGCCTGGCATCTGTACGTCCTGCGCCTGAACCTGGAACGTTTCCCGGCAATTCGAAATTCGAAATTCGAAATTCGAAATTGGTTCATCGAAGAGCTCAAAGCCCGCAACATCGGCACCAGCGTCCACTTTATTCCCGTCCACCTGCACCCCTACTACCGGGACAAATACGGCTACCAGCCCGATGACTTCCCTGTAGCCTATCGGGAGTACCAGCGCATCGTCTCATTGCCGCTGTATCCACGGATGAGTGATCAGGACGTGGAGGATGTGGTTGAAGCCGTGGCGGATGTGGTTAAAAAGTACAAAAGGTGAGCTCTTGACAACCCAGCCTTATTGTGCTAAGATGAACATTAAAAGTGTTCAATTGAACAGCAAGAATGTTCAAGATAGTATCCTGATGGTTCGACAGGCT
>Ga0194125_10002656_pt1 | contig 29358 bp, 22 predicted proteins | sample TA2KigC250mmetaG_FD_148626 | JGI IMG/M metagenome (GOLD analysis project Ga0194125, IMG submission 148626) | Freshwater microbial communities from Lake Tanganyika, Tanzania - TA2015034 Kigoma Deep Cast 250m | ecosystem: Environmental > Aquatic > Freshwater > Lake | place: Tanzania: Lake...
CCAGAGCGGACAGTTCAGCGGTGGGCGACACGTCACCCAGTTCGCCGCCTTTGAGAGCTGGTCCGGCCAGGGCCTGGGCGACGAGCCGGAGCTGCTCCCCGTTGACCTGCGATTCAGTGAGAAACTCCGCCAACTGGGTCGGGCGCTTTTCCATCAACCAAAGTGTCCGGTGCAAAGCGTCCACCAACGGAGCTGCCTGGCCGTCCTCGGCGGGCATCCCCAAGTTTTCATCGTCACCCCGTTCGGAGAAGTCCCGCAGCCGATACTTGCCCTTTTTCTTCTCGACAAGGTTGTCCGAGCCAGTCGTCAAACCTTGAGGGCCGTCCAGCTCGACGTGGGTGCCGTTGGAGAAAATGATGGCCTCACCAGCCTCCAACTCCACCGCTCCGTAGGTGTAGCGCCAGAGGATATAAAAGCGTGAGCCTGCATCCAATCCAGCCAAACTGACTTCGCCGCGCTTGCCGCCGACCTCCTTTGACAACCGGGCGAGAATGGATTCTAGGACTGCCGTCTCGACCTCGGTCAGGAACCGTTCGGCAGGCACTTCCTCACCATTGGCGAACTCCACGCGGGCGAACCGCGTAAAGGCTCGGAGTCCTGCACCCACGCAGGAGATCACCAAATCGGCACCTGAGATGCCAGCGTCCCACAAGGTGTCCACGCGCTCGCTGACAATCTCCTCCAGTTCGGGACGAACCTCCGACTCAAAATTCCCCGCCTTCGCGGCCCCGCGCTTGCGGGCGACGAGGAATATGCTGGAGGCAAGCGCAGCATCGTTTTGATGGGCCGCTCGACCCTTCTTCTCCGTGTCAAGAGGCCACGCTTCACGAACCTCATAACCGGCACGTCGAATGGCATCAACGAGTGTGCTCCACCCCAGCGTGGTTTTGTGGGCGTAAACCATAACCAGCACGCCGCCAGCCTTGGTGACCCGGTGAGCTTGCTGGAGAGACTTGAACAGGCTGTCTTCGTAGAACGTCTTCGCAGCTTCCTTGCCGCCCTGGCGGTAGGCGGCGGCAACGCACTCCTTCTTCTTGGGCGTTAATTGACCAGCGAAGTGCTCAGGGTAAATAAAACCGATTGTTGGACGCAGCCAGACATAGCACACGTCCGAAAGCTCAGAGTAGCTCTCGTTGTCGTAGTAGGGCGGATCGGTAACAACAGCATCGAAGAAACCTTCATCGAACGGCAACTCCGTAGCAGAACCGCGAAGACATTTTGCTGGTAACCGGTGTTGGCCCTCCTGACGTATCGCAGCGGTGATGAACAAGAGATTACCCCAGGCATCGCCACTGCCGCCACCGAACATATTGAGTTCCGGGTAATCCCACATCATGGCGAAACGCTTCATCGAGGCGATGCTCTCAATCTTCTCGCCAATGTTGTTCCATCGGGACAGTGCGTTGGACTTGTCCGTCAACCGACTCAGCCAAAGTCCGAGGCAAGTAGTGATTGCCTTTGCCCGATCTCCCGACGTTCCCTCCTTGAGCATGGCCACGTGAGCGCGATGAATCTCGCGGGCCATCGTCAGCAGCGTCAACCGCTGGCGCGGCGTGAACATCTGCCGGAACGTGCGGATGCCATACAGGTAGCTATTGCCTGTGGCGAGACCGGCGTTGCCGGTGGGCGGGATAACTTCATCAAGACTGCTGTTGCCGAGTTCCTTCTCCAGTTCAGCGGCACGCCGCTCAGCGATGGCTTGGCGTTCGGCTTCGCCCTCGGCCAAAGACTCGTCGGCAATGTAGAGCTTGCCTGAACCTTCAGGATTCAGTGCGATTACGCACATCAACTGTTGGCCGAAGCCTTTGCTATTGCCGTAATCGCGGACATAGGCTCCCTCGACCGCAGCCTGACAGAAGGGGCATACCGTGGACGAACTCTCGCTGCCTTCTCCGGGATCAAAGCCGAGGCCGGACACGGATTCAGCCTCCACAAGCTCAAAGCGGACGATCTTCCGTTTCTTGTCCGGTTGGGGCTTCAGAGCCACGTAGCCCGACTCCTTCTGACGCAGCCATGTCTGACGGTAAAGTGGCACCGTTCCCTGGCAGCTCGGATTCGGACACGAAGTAGTGCGCGTCCAGTAATACGCAACGACGGAAAGCCCATCCTGGGCGGCAACCGCTGAACCATGCCCCGGCAACGATTGCTGGGCCGTGGATGATTTGCCCTTGCGCTTGAGCACTGGGAACACGTCGGACACCTGGCGCTTGGTTTCCTCCAAGACCTTCCCGGCCCACCGCTCCACATCATCGGCGAGGGCAGCACCGAACTGCTGGGGGAACGTGATGGTGCAAAGCTCGATGAGGTAGGCGACCGGGTTGAGATCGAGGCCGTAGGATTCGCATCCGAGTCTGGCGGCTTCCAACGGGATCGCTCCTCCGCCCGCGAACATGTCGAGGACGCGAGGCCGAGGCTGCTTGCCATCCAGAATATCCTGGACCGAGACTGCTGCGCCCAACTCCGTCGAGAGTCGTGCGGCATGGGCCTTCAAGATGTGCAGTTGAGCTTCTTGGATCGCCGTAAGTGGGCCTGGATACTGGCACAACATCTTGATGAACTTCTTCGCGTTAGCTCGGCCCAGACTCCGGCGTTGGGCGTCGCTGCCCCCGTTCGGCACGAACTGCGACTGCGGGACCAACGCGCCATAGACCGCTGCCCGGCACGCAACCAGCGGACGCCTGGCCCGCCAGATGTGCAGCGTGGAAATGTGCCCTTTGGTGCGCGGCTCACCCGATGCCTCGACGCTGATGGCCTCAATGGGCAGGTAGTCCTCAATCAGGCGTTTGTCGTGGTCTTGATTCATGAAATTGCTCGCCAGGTCCACTGGTTGTTGTCATCGACCGTGATGACGATGTGGCCATCGCTCCGCGTGGAGACCATTCTGCGCTGCTCTCGGTTCTGGGCCAAACTGAAGTCGGGGGACGAATACCGGGAATCAACCGCAACTCGTGATGGGTCTTCACGCGGCCCGGCACTGCGTTCCGATACCACATTGAACATCTTGGTGGGGCCAGTCAGGTCGAACCACCCCGTCGAAAAGCCGGACGGGTGACCGTGGTGGGCCGCAATCAGAAAGTGAACCCCGCCTGCAAGCCCGCCCGTCACCGTGCGCTGGACTCCCACTTCATTCCTGAGTGAAGGATGAGCGGCCAGGAGCGCATCCGTGCCCTCGGTTTCGTTGTCCCCCATGAAGACGAACGTGTAGCCCCGATACTTGAGCACCGAGGCAAAGCTCAGGTTGTTGACGTAGGCGTTGTCCGAGGCGCTCACCTGTGCTGAGGCCGCTGATGAGATCGAGTAGTGGTTCAGCGTCATTCCTTCGCCCCAATCGGGCTGCTGGTCGGGTGGTATGGATTCACAGTAATGCGGTGGGCAATAGTGATTCCGGTAGTGCGTGAAGGCTTGCGTCGGTTCGTTCCCCGACAGCACACGCGCCCAGTCGAGATCAGAGTGGCGCAGAATGATCGAGGGCCGCAGCAAGTTCGTGATCTGTTCAATGTCCGCGATGTGGTCGTTGTGGGGATGGGTGATGATGAGCTTCGTCAGGGCGTAGCCGTTCCGTGCCTGGAACTGATGCCTCCGCTCCGCCAGCCAAGCCACGGGCGAGAAGTTGTCCGAGTTACCGCAGTCAATCAGCACCAGCCGATTGGATGGGGTCTGGATGGCCACGCACAGGCCGCGCCCAACATTGAAGACTATGACCGCCAGGCTCATCAGTCACCCCCTCCTTTCGAGCCTTTGCCTCCGGCCTTGCTCGCGTTCAAGAAACAGAGCCAGGCGGACTCGGCGTAGCGGAAGGCGATGGACTTGGCGACCTTGGGCAGGACAGCGTATCGGACCGCCAGGACGACGACCACGACGACCATGCCAACGATGGCCAACCCGCCGTGCAGAGTCTTCTTGTGATCCAACCACCAGGGCACCCCGCACGAGATCGCGGCCAGTCCCGCCAACACCGCGCACAGCCACGCGCAAGCCAGTGTGTTTCGTATGAAACCGTATTCGGCATTCTGGCTGGTCCACACACCCTTGGGGTCGTGCTGGCGAAGATACTGGCGGACGAGCCGGAACGCCTCAGTCGCTTGCTCGCGCCACTTGGCGGGGTCACCGGCGACTGCTTCCAGGTCGATGCTGTAAATGTCGAGGACGGCCTTCTGGATCGCCTTCTTGGTCGCGCCGGGGAACGTCTTGTCGGTGTCCGAAAGCACGGTCAGCGACGGTGAACCTCCCCATGATTTCCACAGCGCCGGTTCGCTTCGTCGCCCAAGGAATGCGACAACGTGTGAGAACAGGTAGATCACCAGCAGCACGAGGGCGGAGGCGAGCGCCGTGGACATCAGGGTTGAAGCCGACACCAAACCGAACGCGAACAGCGGCAGCAGGACCGGGGACGCGATCAGAGCTGCGGGCATGAGCCGGGCGCGGATTTCATAAGCGTCGAAGAATGACATGCGGTTAGGGGCCTCCTCTCTCACCGATAGCCTCGGCGTCGCAGCGGTCGTTTATTGAGTGTCGGTCGTCGGTCATGATATAGAGGTCATGGTATCTTCGAGTCGATGAAGCCGTCCACGGCCTGAACAAAGTTCTCAATTCGGTCCACGGCAGTAGCGGTGTAGGGTCGGGTAATTCGTTTGAGGCTGTGCTTATTCTTCTTTCCTTTACCGAGGTCGCCCTCATGAACGATGTCGTGCCTACGATCCACGTAGGGCTGAACGATCTTTTTGATCTTCTTCCTTGAAGTCCCAAGGGTCTTGGCTGCGTGAAACCATGCATCTTCACAACCCAGAACCTTGAGAGCATTGTCGATCTTGCCAACATTCTGAATCGTCGCATCGGCCAGACTGCGCCGAACGATTGTGGCGACATGTGCGAGCGGGCGCTCCTCAAGCATGATCTCGATCAACCGGTCATGAGTTGTCCCGGCCCTAATCGTCTCCACCAGTTTGCCTGGCAAGTTCCGCCCGGCTTTCATACGGACGAGCGGGACAACTTTTTCTCCAATCTTGTCATGGAAGTATGCGTCCATTGCGGAGACGGCGAAAACCACAGCCGCCCGGAGAATGTCCGCATACTCTTGGCGGGGTGCTCCAATTGGACATAGCTCTTGATGCAACGCGATCAAACCTCGTGCCCTGTTGATGGTTGCCCCGAATGCTTCTTTTGCCGTCATACTTTTCCTGCCTCTCTCCTTGCTGCCTGCTCGATGGCGTCGGCGGCCACGTCGAAATACCGCGCCGCCACGATCTCCTTCTTAGCGTGGTCCAGATGCTTGGCCGGATTCTGGATGCGGAGCGGCGTCGGATCGGGATTGTTCAGCGGGTTCCAGACCACGTAGAGCCAGTAGCTGTCGCCGAGCTGGACGGCGCGATACCATTCGTTGACCGTGAGCCGGATCGTCGCGCCCTTCTTCCGCCCCTTGACCTCGATCCTGCGGATGCCCTTCACCGGATCACGGTAGCCGGTCTGCGGATCGGCGGGGCCGTGGCTACGGATGTCGAAGCCGATCTTCAGGTGCCCGACCCGCTCGCATTCCCAGCCGCGTGATTGCTCGAAGGCGACCACCACGTCCTCGGCAGCCAGCTCGCTCTTGCGGTTCAGCTCCGGCTCCAGTTCATCCGTGAAATCTGCCGGTGCCCCGGTTCCTGCCTGCCGCGCCCGCCCAGACGCAATCAAGTCCTTGAGCCACTTGCGTCCGAAGCCAGTCTTCAAGTGCTTCTCACGTTCAACGGCAGCTTCCCGTGAATCAAATTCCTCGTAATGAGCGATGCGAACAGGCTTGTGACTGGCCGTCCAGTCGGCACCTTGCCCGCTGCAATGCTCGAACCATCGGCGGCGGAGATTGTCCGTCTGCCCGATGTAGTGGCTGCCGTCTTCGCACTCCACCGCATACACGTAGAACACACCTGGGCGCGGCGCAGGCAGGTCAGTCGCGGGGACGACCAGGGCGGTTGCGATGTGGCGCACCGGGCCGGTGCGAGCAATCGCCAGCCGGTCCAAACCCGCCATGCGTTCCTGGCGGATGCGCTTCAGGTCGGCCAGGTCGTTTTCGGCCCGTTGCCGGGCGATGGCGACCTCCGTGGCTCCCAACTGTTCCCGCTGGCGCAGGGCCATGACGCGATCTTGGGCGGCGCGGATGCGGGCATCGAATGACTTTTGCAGGTAGTCCCGGCACACCTGGACAAACTGGCGGCGCTCCTCCTGACAGAGCTGGCGGCGCTCACTCTGGTAGGTGCTCTTGACGAAATCCATCGCCGGACCTGGATCAACGGGTGACACGTTGGCCGGGGGCGCTGGATGGGCGGGCAGATCGAGCAGGCAATCAGCCGGGACTACCGCGAACCGGTCGGCGGCACCGCCCGTGAAGTCGTCGCGGACGGCTACGACCTCGCCGTAGAGGTTGAGACTGTCGGCCTTGGTGTTCTGGCCCCGGACCGTGATCTCGAAAAGGTGCAGGTTGTAGGGCACCTGGGCCGTGGCATCCACATAAACCGCAATCCCACCTGCAAGGCCAACGAGCTTTTCGTTTACTTTTTCGTCCACGACCGCGTAGAGCGGATGGCCGGGGCCGAGCAGGACGGCATCCACATGCTGGTCGAGGTCGAGATGATCTTTGTGGAAGGTGAGCTTCCGGTAGGTGGGATCGGGCTTCCCCAAGCGTCGAACGGCTGCCAGGCGGTCGGAGCGGAGATCAGCCAGGACGTGCTCGATACGCCAGAGGCCATCGGCTCGCGGTTCCACTTTCAGCCCGACTTCCCTACAGGACTTTACGAACTGGTCCTCGACATAGCGCGGCATCAACCGGCGCTCCTCGGCCTCGGCGTTGGCCCGCTGGAAGCCGGAGAAGTCCACGTTGGCGCGAGCCAGGGCGATGCCCGTGGCCTTTTCGTATTGGAGCAGCAACTGCGGATCGACCTTCTCGATTTGGTCCAGGTATTCCTCCAGGCGGCGCGGGTCATGGGCCGCTTCGCGCAGGATTTCGGGCAGGTTTACATCGCTCAGGGCGAGAACCTCGCCGACCACGTCAAAGATGCGATCCGCCAGCACCGCCCGCATCTGTTCCAGCTTCTCCAGTAGCCGCTCCAGGATGCGGCCCTCGATGACCGGCTGGCCCTCTTCGGACTCCGAGGCCACGAAATTGAACGCATGGACATCGCGCTCCTGGCCGATGCGGTGGATGCGGCCCAGGCGTTGTTCCAGGCGCGTTGGATTCCAGGGGAGGTCGTAGTTCACGATCAACCGGCAAAATTGCAGGTTGATGCCCTCGCCAGCGGCTTCGGTTGCGACACAGACCTGGCGCGACGTGCGGAAATCTTCCTGGGCGCGTTTGCGCTCGTGGGGATTCATCCCGCCGTGGATTTCGCAGGTGGTGTAGCCCCATTTCTTCAGGTGCTCGCACAGGTGGTTCAGCGTGTCCCGGTGCTCGGTAAAGATCAGGAGCTTGCCCCGGCCATCGGCCAGCTCGCCGAACTCAGCGCGTTTCAGACAGTCGTGTAGGGCCGTCAGCTTGGAATCCGCCGCCAGCTCTTTCACGCGCCGGGCGCGGGCCAGTAGTTCCTGGAGGGCGGCGATCTCGCTTCGTAGCTGGTCCAATTCCACGGCGGACGTGAACTCGTCCACCAACAGATCGAGTTCGGCGTCGTCGAGGTCGTCCTCGTCTTGCTCGGCATCCGTCAAGCGTCCCTGGAGCTGGGCCAGGCGCTTGGCACGTTGAGCAGGGGGCAGGTTTTCCAGTTCTTCGAGGAGGTCTTGCTGTTTCTGAAGACGGCGGCGGATGGATTCGTAGATCGCCATCGTCGAGCTGGCCAGCCGCCGCTGAAGCACCGTCCGGGCGAGCGCCACGCTCTGTTTCTTCTTGCCTGTGGCCTGGGGCAAGAAGTCGTTGATGTAGGCCGTGACCGCCTTGTAGAGGTCATACTCCTCGCGGTTCAGCCGGAAGGTGATCGTGTGCGCGTGGCGGTCAGGAAACAGACGGCAGCCGTCCAGGTCTTTCAGGTCTTCTTTCAGCCGCCGCAGTGCCCACGGGCAGTCTGGCCCCAGGCGGAGGATGTCGCGGCGGATTTCACCAGCCTTGTCCGCCAGTCGGTGCGGCTCCGGGAACAGATCAGGATCGAGCAGCCGGACAAAATGGGCGAAGCGATCATCGTCGCCGTGGTGCGGTGTGGCCGTCAAAAGCACGACGTGATCGGCGTCGGCGGTCAGCTTCTCCGCGAGTTGGTAACGCTTGGTCTTCTCGGCCTCGTCGGCCCGCGACGATGACTTCTTGGTGTAGGCCGAGCACTTGTGGGCCTCATCCACGATCACCAAGTCCCAATGCTGCTGCCAGACCCGTTCCCGGACTTCCTCCTGTTTGGCGTAATCCAGCGAGGCGATAACCTGGGACGACCGCTGCCAGGGATTGGTGAGCTGTTGCTGGTCCACCGCCGAGAAGATGATGTCGAACGACTCGCCGAACCACCGGAGCATTTCGTCCTGCCACTGAATGGTCAGCGGTGACGGGCACAGGATGAGCACGCGCTCGATGGCCTCCCGGAGCTTCATCTCCTTGACGAGCAAACCAGCCATGATCGTCTTGCCCGCGCCGGGATCGTCCGCGAGCAGGAATCGCAGCCGTGGCTGCGGCAGCATTTTTATGTAAACAGCTTCGATCTGGTGCGGGAGCGTGCGGATGCCAGACAGGCTGACGGCGAAATGCTTGTCATGGGCGTAAGCCAGCCGGATGCGGGCGGACTCGACCAGCAGGCGCAACTGCTCGGCGTTGACGGTCGCCGCCTTGGTCTCGACCGGCGCGGCTACTCCGGCGAGCGCGGCGGCTTCCTCGGCGGTGATGACGGCTTCGTCCAGGGAACCATCAGGCAACCGGACGCGAATCTCGAATCCTTTGCCCAGCGGACGCGCAGCCTCCAGCGTCACCAGAACATCGAAATGACCGGGCAGGCTGACCTGTTTGCCGAGGGGCAACTCGCTCATGCAAGGACCTCCAGGTAGGGCCGGATGACGCTCTCCACGCGGCACACTTTGGCGTATTTCAAGATTTCATCGACCGGGCATTTCCGCCGCCGCCGCAGGCACTCGCGCAAAGCGTCCAAGGCCACGTCCAAACCGATTTTTGCACGATACCTCACGCAATCCACGACCGTTCTGACGGGGTTCGTGATCGGAACGCTGACGCCCTCGATCACATGACTTTCCACGCCTGTCTTGAGCGATTTATCCGTGAACCGAACGATCCGCAGCGGTAGTCCTTCGATGGTTGGTCGCCGGGCTTTCCGATCAACTGCTACCCACACCAGGTCGGGCGCGTCGGACAGTAGCCCATGAAAACTCAGGGCTGAGAGGAGACAGATGACACCGTGCGGGACCAATTTGGAAACCGTGGCCAGATCATGATGCACACTCGGCTTACGGGTGGGGAGCCTGTAAACACCTCTGGCCGACTGGACGACCAGTCCCTGATCGAGCAGCCGCCGCAGGTAAACCGGGGCGATGCCGTGCCGGGCGAGGTCTTTGGGTCTCACGACCCCGATCTCCCCCACCAGCTTCAACGCTGTTTCGGTCTTCGTCATTGCCTTCATCTGTTACAATGTATCGGCGGCAAGCGCATTCGCCGACGATTTATAGCGATTTGACGGAAAGCGGTCAATCATGGATCGGAAGGTTTTTTGCTCCCGCTGAACGGCTTGAACTGCGGACCCCCAATGCGGGTGCGTCGTTTACAAAAACTGTTCCACGGCGAACAAGTGCCGCGCTCCGCATTTACACACTACCCGCTTGCCGGGTATGTAGTGGTGGGTCATGAGCTGGCGTCGAAAGCGAACTGGACCGACCGTTACGGAGCTGATCCGCATCGAGAAGATTCTCGAAGCCGATCCAGCAGTCCGGCGTCGCCTGGGGCGGAAGACGACTCTGGTCCGCAAGCGAACGGGCGAACGAACTTGGTTCGCCCCGCGAGTCGTGGCGGTTGCTCAGGCCATGATGGCCAGTAAGCTCAGCCCGGAGCGAGCGCCGGTGAGCCGAATCTTGTCCGTGGCCGTGCGGGTGCTTGGGGGCCTGAGCAAGAATGACTGAGTCACTGCGTGTAGGGTCGAGTAGATAGGTCGTGTGCAACAACAGAGGCCACGCAAGACCTATGATCGCATTCTTCATCGAACCACCGGTCGCCCTGTCTCCTTGTCTGGAGCGAGTGATGCCCGTCACGCCCATCCCCACCAAAACGTGCAGTTCAGGCTCCTCAAGGGCGAGACAGAAGCTTTTGCCCTGGGTTGCCCGGTGCTGCGCCAGTTGGAGTAGCAGGATGATGCTCTGCAAGGAAAGAACCCCCATGCCCTGACGCCGCGAGGGGATCGGAGGTCCGTCGGCAAACTGGAAGTGCGGTGTGATGGCTTCCAGGACGGAATCACTGTCCGTCCCGGTCAGGCGCAGCCGCAATTCTGGTTTGCGGCCAAAAAGACCTGCGAGTTCCTTGTTCACCCCCTCCACCAGATCCTTCAGTTTTGCATCCGTTTCCAGGGGGTGCTCTGGCTTCCACAGTCTGGCTCGTTCCTCGCGGACAGCATTGGCGGGCAGACCGCCCACGTGGGCAACTACGCGACGAAACAGTTCCGAGTCGAACGAGATCATGCGTTCCCACGCCCGATTCGCCGGAATCAGGAAGAACCCCAGCTCCTTGATTATGAGGGGCACCGGAACACACTGTTCTTCCGAAAACGGATCAGTGGTCGAGTCATCGTCGTGGAAATAGCGGACGGTCTCAACTTCGAGGCTCTCCTGGTCGAACCGTCCGGCAAACCCGATCTGTGCGGCCAGCAGGTTACCCTCATCAACTTTGTCGGCATGGAGTTGCCCGGTCGCGGGGTCATACCACTTGGGGACAGCCCTGCCGGGGCGGAACCAGTCGAAGTGATCGTCCGGCATGTTCGGCGCGAAATCCACAACGGTAGCCACGACCTGGATGCGGTCGGCTGGCTGAGGATCGCAGCCGAAGAAATCGTGCTCGGTCAGCGTCCGAATCAGCCGGTCACGGCCAAACAGCGTCGTCAGCGCCTCGATCACCGTAGTCTTCCCACTGCTGTTGGGGCCGACCAAGACGGTGTGCCGCCCGAAGTTGATTTTACCCTCCCGAATACCACGGAAGTTCTTGATCGTAAGGTCTGCGATCCTCATAGCATCAGCGACGGATTCCTCGTCACGCTTTCGGCACGATCAACGCCGCCTTGATCGCTTCGTCAACCGCCTGGACGGTGGTGATCTTGAGCTTCTGCGTGATCGCGGCGGGGAGGGCTTGGGCTTCGGCCAGGTTGTCGGCAGGGATGACGACCTCTTTCACACCGGCCTCGAAGGCGGCTCGCAGCTTCTGCTGGATGCCGCCGACCGGGAGCACCTTGCCCAGGATCGTGATCTCGCCGGTCATGGCCAAGTCGTTCCGAACCGGCAGACCCTTCAACGCCGAGATGATCCCGACTACCAGGGCGATTCCCGCCGATGGACCTTCCTTGGGCACGCCCATGAACGTCGCCAAGATGGCCACGTCGAAGCTCTGCCGCCACTCGGCGGTCACGCCCAGCTCCTCGTGCTTGGCCTTCACATACTGGGCAGCGGCTTCGATGCTCTCACGCATGACCTTCTGGATCGAACCCAGGGGAACGATCCGGCCCGATCCCTTCGTCGCCTGCATCTCGAACCGGAGGATGGCTCCGTGGTCGCCGCAGACGGCCAGGCCGAGCACTTCGCCCGCGGCTGGCTTGTCGGGCAAGGTGATGCGCTGGACGCGCTGGCTGTCCGGCAGGCTCGGGCTGATGATCTTGCCGGAGGCCGCGATCTCGACGCCGAGAGCGACCTTCTCATACTCGCCCGGCGAGATCAGGTGCAGTTGGTCGCGCACGCGCTGGCGCAACTCGCAGGCCAGCACCAGGGTCTCCTCCAACTCCTCGTCACTGAGCCGACCATCGGGATAGAGCAGCTTGAGCAGGCCCGAGGCGTTCTTCATGATGGCCCTCTGGTCCCGGCCAGACACGCCCTGGGCCGTCTTCGCCGTGTCCACGATCTTGAAGCGGGAGCGGATACCAGCCAGCAGATCCATCCGCCGCAGCTCGTGCAGGATCTCGCAGAAAAAATCGGTGATGAATCCGTAGTCCTTCGAGTAGCTGTTCGGTCGCAGCTTAGGAATCGACCAGCCGGGCAGAAACCCATGAAGCCGATCCAGGAAGGCGATCACCTGGAGGTAATCCGGCAGTGGCTCGAACAGGTGATAATACTTTTCGTGCGGCATGTTGCCCTGCACGTCGATGTTCCCCACCATGACCAGGCTCGCAAAGGCCAGCAGCTCCTTCTTGCCCCTGCTGAACTTCGCATCCTGCATGTAGCCCTGCATGATGCTGACCATCGTCTTCGGATCGGTGAAGTCCGTGTTGGCGATCTCGTCAAACACCACCGCGTCCCGCGTTCCGACCTCCCCAATCTTCCCGGTGTTCAGGTTGATGAAAAGCTGCGCCGGGGTCGCCTTGCCGCCCGAGAGCACATGGGCGTAGTAGCTGATGTTCCGGTAGAGGTAGGTTTTGCCCGTCTCCCTGGGGGCCAACTCGATCTGGTTGACGTTGCTCTCCGCCAGCGGCACGCAGCGGCAGATGTAGAGCAGCTTTTGCCTTCGGTTCAGCGGCTCGGGATCGAGACCGCACGAGTTGACCAGGATGTCGATCCACTCGTCGGTGGTGAACTGCGACCGCTTCTCGATGAACTCGTTCAGGTTGATGACGCTGATCTGGAACGGTGTGAACGAAACCACCTTGAACGGGCGGATCTTCTTGCTGTGAATCTCGGACTCGTCGTAGGTCAGCTCGATGGTGCCCCACATGCCGCCCGAGAGCAGCATGGGATACTGGTTCACGATGCTCTCGGAAATGTTTACAAAGTTCTCGTTGATGGCGGAGATTGACCCCCAGTATTTGTCCTCCGTCTCGACCAGCCGGGCTTCCAGGCTGGCGATAATCGAGTGGTTCCGGTTCTCGCGGATGTAGTGACGGATCTTCTCGGCTTCGGCACCGTGAACGAAATTCTCCTTCAACCGCCGCACCACCTTCTCCATGTCGGCGTGGAACGTCTCCTCGGAGCAGTAGTTGTCGATCAGGTATTCGACCACGTAGCGCGGAAACTCGTCCACGCCGGTATTGATGGTCAGGGCCTTGTTGACGACCTTGCCCTTGAACACGTCCTTGACCTTTAAATTCATGGTTTCTGGGAGGTTGACAGACTCGCTCCCGCCTTAAGCCAAGTGCGGCCGTTTTCAGTCAGGCGGTATTTCTGCCGGCGGCTGTTGGGTTTGTCAGGGATGGTAAGCTCGACGAATCCGGCCCTCATGGCTGGATGCAAGTAGTTCTTGCGGAAAGTTGGCCGGTGTTTGACCCGGAGAGCTTTTCGGAGCCCGCTCGACGACTGCTCGCCCTGAAACAGCACCCTCAGCAGGCGTTCGACTGGATCGCTTGACTGGGTCGGCGACTGGGTCGGCGACTGGGTCGCTGGTTCTGCCAGCGGACCCTCACCGGTGAGTTCACCTCCGACTAGTTTGGTCCCCGAAGGCTCACCCGTGGCGGCGCGCGCTTGGGGATGGACTGGCAATCGGGTCATGAAATAGGAATGATCCGCATCGAACTCGAAGTCCGGCGGCGGCGAGCCGTTGCGTTTCATCGCCGCGAGGATCTTGGGGATGCCAGTCGAGCGCCCTTCCGTGATCTCCAGTTCTTTGAGAAACTCGCCGATTCGCCGGTTGCGGTAACGGCGTGGCACCGCCCGGCCAGCCCGCAATTGCTCCAAGCGGACCGAGCGATCGGGACCCGGATAACTCAGCACGATCAGTTCCTCCGCGGAGATGCGCACCTCGACCGGTTCGCGTTCTTCGTAGCTCCGATGGTAGATGGCGTTGGCCAGGGCCTCCTCGATGGCGGCATAGGGGAAGTTCGCCACGCGAGTGGCCTCGGCCCGGTCGGGATGCTTGATGACTATCTCGGTCAGGTAATTGCGCCGGATGAAATCCAGCGCCTCGCGCAGCATCCGGTGGATCGGCCCTTGGAAGACCTTTTCCGTGAACCGATCTCCGCCCGCCCCCTCCGGAAACCACACCACATCAATCTGCGTCGTCGGGAAGAACCGGTGCGGCGCCGCATTGAAGAACAACAGGCCAACGTTCAACGGGAACGGGGCTTCCTTGGGACCGCCTACGATGTTCATCTGCCGCCCGAGGGTTTCGAGGGGCATGGTCCGGGCGGGCTTGTCCAGATCGCTTCCCACCTCCGTCAGGAACTCCCGAATCAGGTTTCGGGAAAGATCCTCAAGGCGGGCCCGTTGATTGACCCGGTCATCGAAGGGGACCGTCGCGGCGAGGGTGAGCAATTCCTGCTCGTCGCCGCCCCTGGCCCGGACGGTGCTCGATCCTTTCCGGATGAAGTAGGCCCATTCCCTGGCGTCCTTGCCGAGGCTCAACCTGGCCTTGTAAGGGCGTGTCTGCCCTCCAGGCGCCCAGAGCACCAGGACCTGTTTTCCCTCCAGAACCGCCGGCACCATGATGGGATGGTAGAACGGCTGCAGGGCCCCGTGTCCGAGGTTGAGCAGTTCCTTCTGGATGGCGTCCATTTCACCGGCACTCAGCCCAACAGGCGGCAGCACGGGATGACCGTCCCGCTCACACACGCCGATGACCACATAGCCACCTCCGAGATTGTGAAAATCATTCGCAAAGGCACAGAGCGTGTGCAGCACCGCCAGCGGATTCCAGCCGGCCTTGAACTCCAATCGCTCCCACTCCACACTCTTGCCGTGTAGCAAGTCAGCGATGTTGATAGGCAGATTCATTATTTTTTCACTCCTTCGTCGTGAAAAAACAGTTGTTTCAGGGAATCCGCCGCCTCCTCGCCCCGGCCCTTGATCTGGCGCAGGTCGAGGTAGCTCTGCACCGGCGACGTGACCTTGGCGTCGCCCTTGGTTTCCGTGCCGTAGAGCACGCCGTCGTCGTAGGGGGTGATCAGATTGACGTTGGCCCCGCTCGTGACGGCCTTCAGTTCCAGGCGCTCGGCCAAGTCATCGAGGTTGCCAACCACATAGGCCATCGCCCGCTGGTAACGCACCATCGGCGCATACCGGGCCGCGCTGGAGAACCCGGCCAGCGCGTAGGCCGACTTGTCCTTCGCACACGCCTCGGCCAGTTGGCGCTCGAAGTCCGCGATGGGCCGGAGCGTGTAGAACTCCCGGACGGCGCTGCGGCGGAAGTCGTAGTTCTCCTCCCACTCCGCCAGCAGCCTGGCGGGGGCGGTGAGCCGGAAGCCGTCGTCGCCGGTTTCCACCCATTCCCGATCCACCAGCAGTTTCTTGACGTTGAACCCCTGGCCGAGGCTGACGCCCGCTTCCGTAGCCAGCGGCTGCACCTTCCACCATCGGCTCGGCGCGGACAGCAGCACCCGGAGCACCCGCTCGGCCTTGGGGGAGTAGAGTGACCGCAGATCGCGCTTTCGGGCGAACGGGTTCGCCTTGCCCTCTTTCGAGACGAACACCTGGTCGAAACTCAACAGGCAGTTCCCGGCCATGTCAGCGAAGCCGAAGCCCTCCTTGAGGCAGATCTCGGCGGCTTCGGGAGAAATGTACGGGGCCATGACCACGCCGTAGGCACCGGGCAGCTCGTTCTTGAACCTCAGCAACTGGTTCGTCGCCTCGCGGATCACGCGGGGTTGGCCCACCTTCCGCACTTCGACGACCAACGTGCTCTTGCCTCCGGGGGTCTTGACCTGGAGACGCAAGTCCGATCTGTCGTTCGCGGCGTTGGACTCCTTCTCGACCCGCACGAACGGCACTCCCTGGAGGCACTTCAACAGTGCCTCCCTGGCTTGATCCATTAACGCGATCTCTTTCATTGAAACAGTCATTTTCAACTGATGCTGAAAACTACACTTTGGATGAAAGTGCCGCAAAGCCCGATTTTCACCAAAGCACCCGCTTTCAGCAGGTGTTGAAACATTCATCCCCAATGGGTTGCAGAACTGACGATGGCTAAAGCAGGCGCGGTGCGAAGGTGTGGATGTCCTTTGCCAGGATCTCGCGCACGATCTCGACCGACCACTCCTCGGTGACCTTCCGCTCCTTCTCCTTTTCTTTGTCCACGTCCAAGGCCAGGTCTTTTAGGGGGACGAAGCTGCCACTCAGGGAAGTTCCCCGCCGCTCGAAGAACTCCGCGCTGCTCAGCACCACGGCAATGTCATCCGTCGCGGCTTTCCACTCGTAAACGATAGCCACATGCTGGGCGCTCCGTTCTCCCAACTCGGAGTAGATGGCCCCCTGGAGACTCAACTCGTGAGCGTCGATGCTGAGCCTCAACTCCTCCTGGACTTCGCGTAGGGCGCATTGGATCAGGCAATCCCCGTTGATCTGATCTTCCTTCCGAACGTGGCCTCCTGCCCAGATCACAAGTTTCTCGTGCAAGGGATTATCGTCGTATCGCTCCTTCCTGCGAAGCCTGAGCACATCGCCGCTCTTGTTGCGGATTACAACCACCGGCAATGCCTGAACCCGAGACTTGTCGGCCTCAACCTGTTCCCGAGGGGCGAAGTTGCCTGTCTTATTGAAGGCGGCTACCAGCGCCGTCGCTTCGGCGATGGGGAGACACCGCTTGGCTCCAAACAGTTTCGTCACTTCGGCCTTCGGCAGCGAAAGAATGTCCTCGCGCAGGTGCTCCTCTATGACGTTGAGAGCGAGATCAGCAACAATCTCCGCGGTTTTCTTCGCTCCGTCCTTGGCCTGGCCGGAGGAGGTATCAATGTTGAAAATTCGGAAGTCGTTTTTCATCCGCTCAGCAGCTTCTTTGGTCGTGTTCAGCATTTGATTAAGAACGTCCGGGTTCATGATCGAGCCTTTCCCGCCCTCGACCGGCAGGAGGCCCTTTTCCCGTGTCATGGAGTCCGTGGGGGAAACGGTCATGACAAAGACCGCCGAAATCCGCTTCCTCCAATCGTCGATCCTCAAGAACTTCTCGATGAGCTGGCGGTCTTGAGGCCGAATCCGTTCAAGCCGCTCCATCAGGGTCAGCCAGCAGATGGAATCGAACAGCCCCCTATCCAGGATGAGGATGTGCGGATCTTCTGGGCGCGGTGGATTCTGCGTCTTCTCCAAAATCTGCGCCAACGTGGTGCAAGGTGTCCACACGTTGAAGTTGGCGTGTTTCTTGTCGCGGATGGGGCACACAGAGGCCCGCTCCACCACAACCTCAACGCGGAAGCCACACCGCTTCAGGAACGCCTGTAGCGCGTTCAGCGTGGTCGTCTTGCCTGCCTTTGGCACACCGGCGAACTCAAGCACAATTGGCTTTCTGGCACTCCCAAACCGTTCGGCAGCCTTCTCGGCCCTGATCTGCAATTCAGATTTCATTCGATCCTCACCGTTTGTTCGTCTGGTGCTTCACGCAGACCTGGTAATCTTCTTCCACGTCCACCTGGGCCTGCTCCCCAAGGGCGCTGAGGTCGCCGCCGCGTTCGTAGAGGAGCTTGCCCTGGGCGTGTAGGCCAGTCCGGCGGCAGTGGCGAATCCAGTCTGCCAGGGTTTGCGCGTCGGGACGCTGGCCCTCGGGGATGGCGTCCCCGGCTTCCAGGAGGTTACAGAACCGCTGGATCTTCCGGCGCACGGCGCGTTGACGCTCGCTGCCCTTTTCCTTTTTCTCAGGTTCGGTCAGCGGCGGACGCCAGTTGCCCTCGTCGGTCTGATAGCAGTAGTCCTCCAGGATCTCCTCCAGCATGGCCTTGGGCTTCGGGTTAACGGCGGCGACGTAGAACTCGAAAATATCGCTGTAATGGATGGCTTGGCGCTCCCATTCAGTGCGTTGAGCAATCAGCTTTTCCAGCCTCTCCGTCCTTTCCCGTATGTCTCGCACCAACTTGCCGCGCGGCTCATCCGACTTGCCTTGATCGACGGACTGGAGCTTTGTCCGTAGATGCGCGATCTCGGACTGCAACTCGTTGAGCTTCGACTCGCTCTCCTTCAGCCTTACGGCAGTGGTCTTGGCCAGGAAGTCGTGGATGCGCGTCCCGGCAGAGTCCGCCGTGGCGCATTCGGTTTCCTCAGCTCCGGCCTCCGATTCCTTGAGATGCCAGCGGCCCACCTGGTGAGAGCCAAGCAGATCAGGTTCCTCGTTCTCGAACAGGTTCTTCTTCACCGGCTCCTTGACCTCATCCGCGACCTCGCGGAGAAGTTCCTCAAAGTTGTGAGCTTCCATCTGGCCCTTGCGAACCAGATGACTCACTACCTCATCGTAAATGCGATCCTTGGTGGAACCGGGGTTGGCCAATAGACAATCCCGAATTACAGCTTGCGCCTTCTGTCGAAAGGTCGGGGTGTCTTCCGCGCCAGTGAAGTGAACCACCGACCGTTTCACGCCCGGTCTGCGCTTGCGGAAATTGATGACCAGATCGCGCTTCGTGACCTTCTCAGCGAAATACTGGTTGGTGGTCTTCGTCTTTGATTCGATGTAGAGGGCACCAGCAACTTCTTCGGGCACCAATTCCGCCTCAGCAGTTAAGTCCTGAAGCAATTCCCATGTGCCTTCGGACGTGTCATGATAGCAGATTGAAATGTTGCGACCTGGCCTCAACACCCGCGCCGCCTCCTTCAATGCCTTCCTCATCATGTTCGCCCAGTCGCCCTCACTCTTACCGCGCTGCTCATTGACCACGATCTCGGCCCCATGCCAGCTCGTGTCAGCACGCAACCACGCCTCCCAGGCAAAGTTGAGTTCTCCATACTGGACAGTGCCGCCGTAAGGTGGGTCAGTGAAGATGTAGTCCACAGAGTTATCGGGAATGTCCAGTTCCTGTGCGTCCGCTGTGCTGATAGACAGGTCGGTGCATATGGGCTGAATTTCCTGGAAACCACGAACCATGTCTCCAAACGCCTCTTCCATGAACTTGCCAACATGAACGTCATGCTCTATCTGCGGGATGTAATAAGTCCCCTTTTGAATCCGTCCAATACCATCGCTGTTATGGGCCATCATCCGGGACGACTTGAGTAAAATACTCGTGAGCGTAAACAGCAATGAATCGCTCCAGATCTGCGATGCCACAATGTGATGCCTCAAGACCGCGAGTGCCCACAGGTTCCTCTTTGTGAAAAGGTCTGCCACTTCGTTCACGGCGTAGAGGCGTAAAGCGTCTCGCTGGTAGCGGCTGAAACCACGCATGTCAAATCCCTGCGGAAACCAGTGTGGGATAGGTGAAATGGACCCCAAAATTAAGACCAGCGGCTAAGCTAGGCTTTTCGAGGTCTGCTCGACGTGAGAAAGAGCAGATCGATGAAACGAAAACGCAAGCAGTATAGTGGAGCCTTCAAAGCCCAGGTGGGCCTGGAGGCGTTGATGGGAATCAAGACGACGGCCCAGATCGGCCGGGAGCACCAGGTGCACCCGCTGCTGGTCGGCCAGTGGAAGGCGACGTTGCGGGAACGGATGCCCGAGCTCTTCGAGCGGGACCGCCCCGTGGCTGACGACAGCGAGAAAGTCATCGCCCAACTGCACCAGAAGATCGGCCAACTGACGGTCGATCTGGACTGGCTTAAAAAAAAGTGCAGGCAGTTGGGCCTGTCGCTGCACGACGAGCGCTGATCCAAAGCCTGGACGAACCGAGTCTCCGACGCCAATGCGCACTGTTGGAGATCAGTCGAACGGCCTACTACTATCAGCCGTGTCCAGAGACCGAAGCCAACCTGCAGGTGATGCGCCAGCTCGACGAGCTGCATCTGGAGCATCCGGTTTACGGGAGCCGGCGCTTGACGGTGCTGCTGCGTCGGAGCGGGTGCAGGGTCAACCGCAAGCGAGTGGTGCGGCTGCTGCGGCTCATGGGGATCGAGGCGATCTACCCCCGGCGGCACCTGAGCCAGCCCGGGGAAGGCCACGAGATCTTCCCGTATCTATTGGACGGTCTGACGATCAACGGACCGGACCAGGTGTGGTGCAGCGACATCACGTATGTGCCTATGGCCTATGGGTTTATGTATCTGGTGGCGGTGATGGACTGGTGGAGCCGCTATGTGCTGGCCTGGGAGTTGAGCAACACTCTGGAGGCGGAGTTCTGCATCCGGGCCTGGGAGCGAGCGCTGGGCGAGGCGGGGCGGACGCCGTTGATCTCCAACACCGACCAAGGAGCCCAGTTTACCAGCCCCGGGTTCGTGGATGCGGTGCAGTCGGCCGGGGTGGAGGTGAGCATGGACGGCCGGGGGCGGTGGATCGACAACCGGTTCATCGAGCGGTTGTGGCGCAGCGTGAAGTATGAGGACATCTACCTCAATGACTACGGCGACGGGTTGTCCGCCGGGCGCGGGTTGCGCCGGTATTTCGAGGACTACAATCACCAGCGTCCCCATCAAGCGTTGGAGGACGCGACGCCGGCTGACTGGTATCGCCGGCCCCAGGACTTCGGTGGACAACCGGCGGCTTGGGACGCCATGCGCACTCCAGCGCAGCGATCTGGGCTCGAGCGCAGCCCCGAGGAACCGCAACTGCGGGACACGAACGACACATCGTTTTGATCCGGGACTTGAATTCAGACCGCCTTCGGCGGTAAACACTGGAACCCCAAAACGGGAGGAGGGGGCGACTGGCGGGTTCGCTGGTTGCTCTCTCTTTCCATGGGGGTTGAGGCGCGAGCGACCAACACGAAAACCAGCCCGAGCAGACCTCGCCAAATGCTAGCTTAATTCTCGCGCCTCGTGGTCTTAACAATGGGGTCCACCTCAGTGTATCGCCGCGCGCTCGTGCTTCCCGGTGAAGATCCGGAAGCGGTGGTAGCGGCTCACCATCACAGGGTGGAGTTTAGCGGCGAGGACTGGCGTGATCTCAGGCAACTCACACAACGATGGGAAGCGCCGGTTGTGGTGACGACCGCCGTTCAATTCTTCGAGACGCTCGCCGCCAATCAAACGGTCCCGCTGCGAAAGCTTCACCAGGTGCCCGGCGCTGCCATCTTTGTGGACGAAGCCCACGCCGCCATGCCTGCGCCTATCTGGCCGCAAGAATGGCGATGGCTCCGGGAACTCTGTGATGACTGGAACTGCCACGTCGTTCTCGCCAGCGGCTCATTGTCACGCTTTTGGGAACTCAACGACTTCGTTCCCGCCAACGAACAGTGGCCCATTCCAGAACTTGTCCCGGAAGCAATCCGAGAACGCGCGGCGTCATTCGAGGCCAAGCGCGTCTGGCTCAAAACTCGCCCCGATCAATTGTCCCTCGCTGACCTGGCGGACTTCGTTTCCGAAAAACCTGGGCCTCGCCTTGTCATTCTCAACACCGTCCAATCCGCCGCCATCCTGGCGCATTATCTTCGTCACGAGCGAAGGCTTGGCCAGAACGTGGAGCATCTCTCGACGGCTCTTTGCCCAGCAGACCGCGAAACGACGCTCAGTCGCGTCAAAGAAAAGCTGCGATCCGAATGGAAGGACTGGACTCTTGTGGCCACGAGTTGTGTCGAAGCCGGCGTTGACTTCTCTTTCCGCATTGCGTTTCGCGAAAGTTGCGGCCTCGTCAATCTCCTGCAAACCGCCGGGCGCGTCAGCCGTGGCGGGGAATATCCTGACGCGGAGGTCTGGGATTTCCGGCACGACGAATCGGGATTCCTGAACTTGCATCCGCACTTCAAAACTTCGCGCAAGGTGCTCGCCGGTCTGTTCGCCGAGCACGGGGAGAATCTGGGTCCACAACATTGCACCGAAGCGTTACAACGCGAACTCAACGCCAGCTTCGGCGAACCCGAGAGCCTGGCCGCACGAATCATGGCCGCCGAACGAGACGAGGATTATCCGCAAGTCGCCCAGGACTGCCGTCTCATCACCGCAGACACGCGCACCGTGCTCGTGAGCCAGGAATTGATCGCTCGCTTCCTCACGTTCGATGCGCAGCAATTCCCGACGCCACGCCAGGTGATGCGCCACAGCGTCCAGGTGTGGGAGAACAAACTGCGCGATCTGCCTGTCACGCGGTCACTGGGCTTTGGCGAGGAATTGGTCGGCATCCAGCCTGGGTGCTACGACAGTTTCCTTGGCTACATGAAGGGCGTCCTGCCGTTGCTGGCTGCCCAAATTGCTGGAGGGTTTGTTTTGTGAACTCCACCGAATACGGGCGGGAAGCAAGTGTGGATTTCTCGTTCCGCTCGGCGTTCCGCGACCTGTCTGCGTGCCCCGCACACGCAGGAAGCTGGAGGCGGTCGCGGATTGCAGATTCGCGATTTCAGATTTCAGAAGTCGGGCGCACGGCCCCTTCGGGGGGCGCAGATTGGAGATCGCAGATTTCAGATGGCGTCCAAATCTGGTCGAGCCGGCTCAAGAGTGGCGATTGGCCGCTGAAACCCATCGGGCACGACGAAGAGCTTTGGGCCTGGACCGGGCAGAATTTCAACGGCTTTCTCGGCTACATGGCGGACGTTCTTCCGTTGCTGAAGGCCGGCAAGACTGGCTTCGACGTTTTGTGACCCTGATGGAGAAGACGATATATCTGATTTCAGAAAGCTCGTCATCCCTTGGCCGACACTGGCTTTGGATCTGTAAATCGGGTATGAATTGAAACCATGAACACGCTGACTGAGACGTTAATCGAGGAAATCAAGGCCGCCCCTGAACCGGTCCAACAGGAAGTGTTCGACTTCCTGAATTTTCTGAAGACCCGCCAGGCGGCGCGCGGCGAAGGCCGTGAGGACTTGTTGCCGTTGGCGCAAACCGCGTGGGGCGCCGACTGGAACACGCCGGAGGAGGACGAGGCATGGCGCGACTTGTCAGCCGCCGCCCGGCCTTCGGTCAAATTGGTCCTATGAAAAAGATCACCGCGTTCAACGTTCTGGATCACTACCGTGTTTGGCTGCGGTTCGATGATGGAGTGGAAGGCGAAGCCGACTTCGCGTCCCACGTGGGCCAGGGCGTTTTCGTCCCCTGGACGAACTATGCGTTCTTTCACCAGGCCTCCCTCGGCGAAGGCGGCCGGACGCTCACTTGGCCCGGCGAATTGGATTTCTGTGCCGACGCGCTCTGGCTGCAAGTCACGGGGAAACGGCCTGAAGACCTCTTCCCCAGTTTGCGCACCGAACGCTCCGCCCATGCCAACCCTTAGCCGATTCTTTGGCATCGTCATCACCATGAACTGGGACGACCACCCGCCACCGCACTTCCACGCCCGCTACGCGGAGCATGAGGCGGTGGTGCGTCTCGACACGCTGGAGGTCGAGGCGGGCGACTTGCCGCGGCGCCTTGGCGCTGGTGTTGGAATGGGCCGCGCTCCATCGGGCGGAGCTCTGGGACAACTGGGACCGGGTTCACACGGCACGGCCGACGCAGCCGATCGCACCCTTGGAATAGCCGTGTTCCTCAGAAACGTGTCTGCGGCATCATCCGACAAGGCTGAGCCTGTCCCGCTTGCCCACAGCGCCCAAGACGGCCGTCCGCCGCAAAGCTACGTGGCTCATGTTACTGGCGTTGTTCGACGCGCGTGCGCGAACGCCGACGCTGCGCAAGGCGAGGGGGCCAAGTTCCGTGAAACGCTCGCCCGAGCGGTGCGGCTTGGGGCGGAGTTCCACGACTTGGGCAAGCTTGATCCAGCCAACCAGAAGATCCTGGGGAAGCCCGGTTCGCGTGAATCCCTGCCCGTGAAGCATTGGGACGCTGGCGTCGCGGCACTTCTGCGGCATCCGGATGCTGCGCTTCGTGATTCGTTCGGTGCCGCCCTCGTGTATGCACACCACAAGGGCTTGCCGAACTTTGAGGTGGAAAAAGCGCGCCAAGATCTCGCTTTCCGCGAGGACGAAACTGTGCCGGGCCGCCCGGAGCCGACGTGCGCCTTCAACGACGCCCGGTTGGACAAATTCCTCGAACGGCATCGGCAGGCGCTTGTGTCAGAAGCCCTCCCGCCAGTTCCGGCGTCCGGGGCAACGCACGGCGTGCCGCCCCTGTTTCACCGCCTTGCGCTGTCCTGTTTGGTGGACGCTGACCACACCGACACCGCGTACCACCGGACAGGAATCGAACCTCCTCCCGGATTGCCACTCCGTGCTCGCGAGCGCCGCGCGGCCCTGGAGAGATACGTTCAGCGACTCGGCACTCGCAACGCCAACGATGCACGGACTGCCCTGCGACAAAGGATCTTCAAGGAGAGCCTGCTCAGGCCGACTTCACCCAGTCTTCTGTTCTGTGACAGCCCTGTCGGGTCCGGCAAAACGACGGCGATCATGGCCCACCTTCTCCGCGCGGCAGAGCACAAGAATCTGCGGCGGATTTTCGTGGTCCTGCCGTTCACAAACATCATCACGCAGTCGGCGCGCGTCTATCGCTGCGCCTTGACCTTGCGCGGAGAGAAGGCACTGGAAACCGTCGCGGAGCACCACCACCGGGTCGAATTCCCCGAAGGTCAGAACGACCGGAACTCACCCGCCCGCCAATACGCCGAGTTGTGGCACGCGTCGATCGTTGCCGTCACCGCGGTGCGGTTCTTCGAGACGCTCGCTGCTGCCGATACCGTGTCATTGCGCAAACTTCACCAAGTGCCGCGTTCCGCCATTTTCATTGACGAAGCGCACGCCGCGCTACCGGCAAAGCTGTGGCCCCAGGCGTTCCGTTGGCTGGTGCAACTCACGCAAGACTGGGGATGCCACTGCCTGCTGGCGTCTGGGTCGCTGCCTGAGTTCTGGCAGATGGAGCAGTTCGTCGAAACCAAGACCCCCGTTTCCGTACCGAATCTCTTGCCCGCTGCATCCCGCGCCGATGCCATTGACGCAGAAAACAGGCGAATCCAGATCAGGACGGAAACAGAACCGCTTTCAGTGGAGTCATTGGCGCGGACGATTGAGACATTGCCGGGGCCGCGGCTGCTCGTCGTGAACACAGTCCAGAACGCTGCGGTGGTCGCAAGGCATCTGGCGGAAGTCTGGCGGGATTCATCAGTCGAGCATGTTTCCACCGCGCTGACTCCTGAGCACCGCGACAAGACTTACGACCGCGTCAAGCGGCGTCTGGCCGACTCAGGCGACACCAATTGGACTCTGGTCGCCACCTCCTGCGTTGAAGCCGGTGTGGACCTGGACTTTGCAAGCGGTCTGCGTGAGCGGGCGAGCTTGACGAGCCTCCTGCAACTGAGCGGACGGGTGAACCGGCATGGCCGCCGCGAGCAAGGCCCCGTGATTGATTTCACCCTCGCCCCTCATGTCCTGTTCAACAAGCACCCCGCATTCGAGCATTCGGCTTTGGTGCTCGGCGAACTATTCACGGAAGGGCGAGTTTCGGCGGCGTATTGCCTGGAGGCGATGAAGCGTGAACTGAATCGGAGCGACCTCAAGCCATTCTTGGAGCAACTTCGCATTCACGAGAACGGCCACAACTTCCCAGAGGTGGAACAACTGTTCCGGGTCATTTCGGCAAACACGATCACTGCTGTGGTAAACCCTGGACTCATCGAGCGGTTGCAGAGTTACGAGCCTGTTGCGTTTCGAGACCTGCAACGCGGCAGCGTGCAGCTTTGGCTCGGCAAGGAACGAGAATTCGAACTGCAGGAATTCCCTCGCTTGCCCAGGGTCTATCGCTGGAATCTCGCTTACGACGAGTTTCTTGGCGTGATGAAGGGCGTCCTGGAGCTGCGTGGCTTCCTTTCTGGAAAGGAGAGCGTCCTGTGACTCCAATCGAAATTACAGAATCGCCACGCGCCATCAGTTGCGTGGAAGCGGGCGTGGATTTCTCGTTCCGCTCGGCTTTCCGCGACCTGTCTGCGTGCCCCGCACAGGCAGGAAGCTGGGGGCTGGTGAACCTGCTCCAGATTGCCGGACGCACGGCCCCTCCGGGGATCGCAGATTGGAGATTGCAGATTTCAGAGGTCATCACGGCGGACACGCGAGCCGTGCTGGTGGAGCAGGCGTTGGTCAAACGAATCGAGAGCCGCGACCGGGCGCAGTTCCCCTCCTGGCGCGAGATCATGCAGAACAGCGTCCAAATCTGGTCGAGTCGGCTCAAAAGCGGCGATTGGCCGCTCAAGCCCATTGGGCTGGACGAAGAGCTTTGGGCCTGGACCGGGCAGAATTTCAACGGCTTTCCCGGCTACATGGCGGACATCCTTCCCTTGCTGAAGGCCGGCAAGCAGGGTCTTGAACCGATGTGACTGTGCAAACACCGATTCGACTCCTCACCCTGGCCCTCTCCTCGTTCGAGGAGGAGAGGGAATGTCTTTTGCGTTCTGTGCGTTCTCTCGCGGCCACCATGCTTTGCACCTTGTGATGCCAACCGAAAATCCAGCATCTCAGATTTCAGAGGCACGCAAGCAGTTGCCCTTGAGCCTGCTCAACGACCGCCTCTGCTTCTTCTCAACGGGGAGTTTCACCGGCGGAGGCGAGCAACGCGTCGTAGGATTTGGGGTCGTAAGGGCGAAACTCGCCGCGGCGGGCGGCGTCCAGTTTCTCCCGGAGCCGCGGCGGTTCGGCGTCGAGGTCCTCCTCCGCCATCCAGCGCAGGAAAGCTTGGCGGGCGACTTCGCTCTCGTCGGCGTAGCCTCTCGCGACTTGTTGCTTTATGAAATCCTCAATCGGTTTTGTCACCGTGATTTCCATGGGCATAGACTGGCATAGCGCCCGAGGCCAAACAACTGCCAAGTCATTCCCGCAAATCATCCCCGGCAACTGTCGCGCAGCGTGAACCCTGAATTCTCCAACCTGGAATCACTACCCTTGTCTCTGCTCAACGACTACCTGTACTGCCCGCGCCGGGCGGCGCTCAAGCTGCTCGAGGGCTGGCGCGAGGCCAACGAGCATACCGCCCGCGGCGACATCGCCCACGAGCATGCGGATCTGCCCGGCTACGAAGTCGCCAAGGGCGCGCTCTTATGGCGCGCCTTGCCCGTCTGGTCGGAGCGCCTCGGCCTCAACGGAAAGTGCGATCTGGTGGAGGTCACTCCCCGCCCGCCTGGAGCACGGCTTCAAGCTGACCCTTGCCCCGCCCCAAATCCGAAATCTGAAATCCTAAATCCTAAATCTCTTCTTCCCGTCGAGTTCAAGCTGGGCAAACGGCGGAAATGGGAGAACGACGACGCCCAGGTGTGCGCCCAGGCCCTTTGTCTCGAGGAGATGTTCGGCCTCGAGGTGCCGCGGGGCGCGATCTTCCATGCCGACAGCAAGCGCCGGCGCGAGGTCGAGTTTACCCTCGAGCTGCGCCGGCTGACGGAGGATGCGATCCGGCAATTGCACGCCCTCCTGGGCGATCCCCCGGCGGGGGCGGAGGAAGAGGAGGCCGGAGACCGGAAGCTGGAGGCCGGGGCGGCATCGCCGCGTTCCGCGATGGCCGCGCTGCCGCCAGCCGTGCACCGACCGGCCTGCGCGGAATGCTCGCTCTACGAGATCTGCCTGCCCCAGGTGACCTCCCAGCCGCCGCGACTGGACCGCGTGGCGCGCGCCCTGTTCCAGGTTTGAGATTCCGGAGGTGACACTTGCTGATGAGAGCTTGGGATAGACGACAGTTTACTGGGGCGCGCAGTCCTCTGCGCGCGGCAAACGGCTGTGGACCCAGGGGGCCGCGGCGCGCAGCGGACTGCGCGCCCTACCGCCGGCTGTAATCCATCTCGGTGACTCATGAATAAGCGCAGACGAAGAAATGCCTGACATTGCCCAAAACACGCTCTACCTGACCACGCCGGGCAGTCTGGTGGCGCGCGATCATCTGACCCTCCAGGTCGAGGTTCCGGTCTACCCACCCGAGCTGGCGGCTGAGGAGCGGTCGCGGGATCGGGCGATCGACTGGCGGAAGCTATCGATCCCGATCCACCATCTCGAGTCGATCTGCGCGTTCGGCCAGGTGACGATCACACCGCCGGCCCTGGATCTGTGTTGGGAGCGCGGGGTCGCGGTGAATTTCCTGACCGAAAACGGTCACCTGCACGCTCGGCTGACCGGCGTAGCGGATACCAGCGTCGCGCTGCGGCGCGCCCAGTTTCGCGCGGCCGATGCCCGGGCGCAGTGCGCCGCCATCGCCCGGCAGATCGTCGCCGGCAAGCTCCAGAACTCTCGCAACTCGATCCTCCGAGCTGCGCGCGAGACCGACTCGGCGGTTGAACAAGACCGGCTCAGCGATGCCGCCGAGGCGCTCGCTCGGCAGATCCAGTCCCTGAACCGCTGGTCGGCCGATAGCCTGCGCGAGCCGGGGGCGTTGGATGGGTTGCGCGGCGTCGAAGGGATGGGGAGCGCCACTTACTTCGCTTGCTTCAGCCTGTTGCTCAAGCAACAACGGGCCGAGTTCGCCTTTGGCGCGCGCAGCCGCCGCCCGCCGCGCGACCGCATCAATTGCCTGCTAAGTTTTCTCTACGCCCTGGTCCGGCACGATTGCGTGGCGGCCCTCACGAGTATCGGGTTGGACCCGTTCGTCGGGTTCCTGCATGCCGAGCGGCCCAATCGGCCGGCGCTAGCCTTGGACCTGATGGAGGAATTCCGACCTTGGCTCGCCGATCGCCTGGCCGTGACCCTCGTCAATCGCCAGCAAGTGGGGCCCGAGGACTTCCGCGAGCGCGAGGGCGGCGCCGTCGAGTTCACCGACGCCGGCCGCAAACGCGTGATCACGGCCTACCAACAGCGCAAACAGGAACATCTCCAACACCCCTTGCTCGAACAGAATCTGCGCCTGGGCCAAATGCCCTTTGTCCAGGCCCGACTTCTGGCCCGGCACCTTCGGGGCGACGTGTCCGATTACGTGCCCCTGATACCCAAATGAAGGCTGAAGGCTAAAGGCTAAAGGCTGAAGGCTAAAGGCTGAAGGCTAAAGGCTGAAGGCTAAGGGCCCAAACCTGAACTCCGAATGTCCAACCCAGCGCCCCTATGCTCGTCTTGGTAACCTATGACGTCTCGACCGTGGACCGGGCCGGCCAACGCCGCCTTCGGCGCGTGGCGCAGGCCTGCGAAGACTTCGGTGTCCGGGTCCAGAAGTCCGTCTTCGAGTGTCAACTCGGACAGAAGGAGTGGGTGCAACTGCGGCACCGCCTGCTTTCGGAGATGAAAGCCGACGAGGACTCGCTTCGCTTCTACTTCCTGGATGCCGAGGCCGCCCAGCGCACCGAGCACCACGGCGTCCATAAACCCGTCGACCTCACCGAACCCCTGGTCCTGTGAACCGCCCGCCGCGAACCCCGAGTGCCGACCCAACCCGCCCAGGTTCGCGGACTGAGCTCCCGCCCAAGGCCCACGCTGCTTATCCTCGTTGTTTGACATCTCAACACGACCGCGGACGAATCCAGGGTTGGCACGTTCGCGCCAGTAGACTACAAAGTGCCTGCGGCCGTGGGCCTTGACCCGGCCGCTGTCGCCCCGTGCCTCGGCGCGGGGCGCGGATTGAAACTCGTCGATT
>Ga0194125_10002659_pt1 | contig 29332 bp, 22 predicted proteins | sample TA2KigC250mmetaG_FD_148626 | JGI IMG/M metagenome (GOLD analysis project Ga0194125, IMG submission 148626) | Freshwater microbial communities from Lake Tanganyika, Tanzania - TA2015034 Kigoma Deep Cast 250m | ecosystem: Environmental > Aquatic > Freshwater > Lake | place: Tanzania: Lake...
CCACTCGGCTGGCGTGCCCATCCGAGAGTGCTAAGCATCTGGCAGCGAATGACTTGCGGAGAGTTGAGAACAAGCCTGCTTCGGTCGCCCGCACGTATCTGGACGGGCGAGGCCCGCTTCGCGGCCTGCGCTTTGCCCGGCCTTTTGCCCACACCTGCTAAACAGCCCCCGTTGGTTGACAGCTTCCGGAGGCCCCGCCGGGTGCGGTTGCGTCGCGCCCGGCCCGCTCCGCGCAAGCCGCAGGACAGCCGGGGGGTGCCTCCAGCGCTTGACACGGTTGCGCTCCGTGGTAGGATGACTGGCGGTCTGAGGCTGGCGAGAGTTCGGCCTCTCGATCACGCGCGACTGCCCGACTGGAGGAGCCAACATGAGCCAGAGCACACGGGCCTGCCAGCGCTACCTGGATCGCTTCTTCAGGAGCTACCCCGACCCAGCGTTGCAGAAGCGCGCGACGAAGGCCCTTCGGTTCTTGGCCGCCGGAGACGGCCCTCTCGCAGGGAAGCCTGCAGGCTGGGCTGCCGGGATCATCTACGCTCTGGTGAATCGTGGTCGTCGGGGGTGCGGTGTCCCAGGGATTCTCAACGCCGAAATCGAGCGGTTCTTCGGCGTCTCGATGGGCACTGTCCGCAAGCGCGCTGCCCAGGTTCTGCGGGCGATGGAAGTCTGACCTGATACGAGCGGCCTCACCCCAGAGCCGTCACGTTCATAGCCCCCGCCGCATCACCACTCCCCAGTCGTCACTTCATCGAGTCCTCGGCTGGCAGGCGCGCGGGCCTGTCGGGGGCGGCGCGCGAACGTTGGCCCAGGGGCCGCCTGTCTGCTGGCGCTGGCAACCTGGGTCGAACGGGCGCGGAGGGTCGCCCCCTGGGCCGCCGTGGGCCGCCCCTGGCCGCGGCAGGGCGCGCACCACTTGCCGGGCTTCGCTGTGCTCGGGGGCCGGGGTCTGACTGTCCTCGGGCTGTGGGTGTTCCCCGTCCCCGACCAGGTCTCGAACGTTGACACGAATGGACACCAGTAGGTGCAAGATCTGGCGCCAGATTTCCGGGCACAGGCGCAGGCAGTAGCCTGGGCAGACTCAAAGGGAACGCCTCAACCGCCTCGACCCCGGAGGCAGCGGCTGGTCGGTGTGCCCCAGCCCGGCGGCGTGAGCTTGACCGCAGTGTGCGGACTCGGGTCTGTTGCCGACCAGCGCTCGATCGAGGCTGGTAGGGGAATGGCATGGAGGTCAGTCCGTGTGTTGACATTCCGCTAAGCAGGCGTGAGGCTGGATGGGATGTAGGGGGTCGCGATATGGGGATTGGTGGTGATACGGGCAGGACAGAAGTCGCCCGGGGTGACCAGCTCCTCGAGTAGGTGGTGGGCCCGGAAGTCGTAGTGAGCCAGGAGGGGCTCGGGGTGGGCCCCAGCGGGCAGCATCGGAAGCGTGGCCCACACGCCCGGGGCGCGCGTGGAGAGCAGCCGACGTGGCGCATCGGCGGAAAGCCGCACTAGGTCGCGCGAGGCGACGAGCCACGAGGTGTGCGGCGCCCGAGGTGGTTCACGGGCCCATTGGCACGGTCCACTGCGAGGAGAGCCTGGACGGCCTGCTGAAGTCGTACCTGCCGCAGGGAAGCGGCGTAGGTTGAGCCTGGACCCGCCCCAGACGACTGCTGGCGCCCGACTATCCGGGTGCCACAATACCTGCAACCCATTCAATGGGGCGCCGCGAGGCGTTCTACAGACGGGTCGAGGTGGGTGTGCCATCGAGTTGTTGCGGTCGCTCATGAAGCTGCCATGGTTGGTGGGGGTCGGGGTGTTCCTTCGTGTCCGCAAAGCCTGCCTGCGCTGGCGCCTCCGCCTGCACGGGATAGACGTAGACAGCTTTCCGGGCCCTACGGGACTCGACCGAGCACTCCTGCCAGCCACTCAAGGGGCCGAGTCCAGTACACGTCCGCGAAGATGCCCACGTAGCCTACGTGGATTCGTTTCAGTCATGACACCGCCGAACGCTGCCCATAAGGCACCCACGTTGGCGCGCCCCACAGAACCGAGCCGTCCGCGTAGCCGTAGGCCCGCGCATCAATGTCCCTCTGCCCGAACACCAAAGGCTCCGCGCTCAGCACGCACGCCTGGATGCCGAACTGCGGGGTGCCGCTGACCGTCACGCCCGCCGCGCAGCCGGCAAGGGCGAGGGCGAGGAGGGGAAAGATGGCGACCAGGAAGCGTAGCCTCATCAGCATTCCTCCATAAGTCCTTCCTGCATCGAGTGTTAAGTGCAAGGCGAGGCCAAAATGGGCCGAACGCCGGGCCAAGGGCATCTATGGGCTTGCGGCATCAGAGGTTACAGCCTCCAAGCATGGCATTGAGAGGTCGGCCTCCGTGTTGATGTTCCGCCAAGCAAGTGTGAGGTGTGATGGGGGGCAGGGGGCGACGATGTGGGGATTGGCGGTGATTCGGGCGGGACAGAAGTCGCCTTGGGCAACCAGTTCCTCGAGTAGGTGGTGCGCGCGAAAGTCGTAGTGGGCCAGCAGTGGCTCGGGGTGTACCTCGTGGGGCAGCCTGGGGAATGTTGCCCACACTCCGGGGGCGCGCGTGGAGAGCAGCCAACGCAGCGCATCGGCGGAAAGCCGCGGCAGGTCGCACGAGGCGACGAGCCACGAGGCATGCGGTGCCCAACGCATCGCAGCGAGAATGCCCGCCAACGGCCCCTGAACGCCGGGAGCGTCGGGCAATCGCACGCAGGCGGCCAGACTTCCCGGCACCCGGCCGCCTCCCGCGATGACGGTCTGCTGGGTGACTTCCTGAAGGCGCATCACGGTTCGTTCGAGCCAGGTAGCCCCCTCGGAGACGACCAGGTGCTTGGGCCTGCCGAAGCGGGTGCTTCTGCCGCCGATGAGCACGCAGCCGTAGACGGGGGGCTTGAGCCACTGCCGTGGCAACCAGTCGGTGAGGAGGCCGCGCAGCGCGGCGAACCTGTCGGCATCGCGCGGCAGGACGGCGAGGACATTGCCGGCGTTGGGCGGCGGCTGGGTCTCCCCATCGCTCAGGAGCCACACCTTGGGGAGCGGAGTACCCTTGTGCCCTTCGACGAGGATGAGGTCATAACGCTGTGCCAAGGCATGCAAGGCGGCGAGCAGCCTGTGATCCTCGGTGCCGTGGACGCGAAGGAACTCCTGGGCGGGACCCTGCAGGAGAATGTCCGCGCCCGCCTGGAAGAACCGGTCGCTGTCCTTGCCGGGGGTGTCTATGTTGATGCCGTGCACGTCGTGCTTGATAACGGCGACGCGGAGCCCCTGCCCGCAGAAGTGGCGCACGATGCGTTCGAGCAGTGTGGTCTTCCCCGCGCCGCTCCAGCCGCAGACGCTGAAGATGGGCAGTTCATTGAGCATCTCGAACTCCATCCCAACTGAGCATAGCCCGCTTACGAGCTGTGTCTTCTGGCGGAGCCATTGGCCGTGGCCAGCACACTCATGCGTCACCCCCCGACCGCAAGCATGGGCTGCGCCGCGCCGAAGGAAGCACGGGCCTGCTTACGGGCCAGCAGGGCCCCGACGATCTCCTGGAGTCGCTCCATAGCCTCCGGCGCATTGCTCCGCAGAAGCCCAGCGACGCGGAGCCCCGTCCCCCGCGCCAGGCAAGCGATCAGTTGGCCCGTGCTTGTGAGCCGGAGCCGTGTACACCCCGCGCAGAAGGGCGCACTCTCGGGCGAGATGAAGCCGAGCGTTCCTTCGAGGTCACGGTCACCCCGGACGCGGAAGTCTTGACTGCTTGCGCTGGGCGCCCGCGGAAGAGGCTCAAACCTGAAGGCACGCTGCAATCTCGACTGCACCTCAGCGGAGGACACGAAAAGGCGGGCGAAGCGCCTCCGGATACATCCAATGGGCATGAGTTCAAGGAAGCGAACATGGCAGCCGCGCTCAAGCCCGTAGCGCGCCAGGGACACAACTTCACTGTCGTTGTAGCCACGGAGGACCACGGTGTTGAGCTTCACTGGGCCAAGGCCGCACTCGAGAGCGGCATCGAGGCCCGCAAGCGTGTCTGCGAGCCTCCCGCCGCCCGTGAGGGTGTAGAACACCTGTGGATCGAGGCTGTCGAGGCTCACGTTGACTCGGCGGAGTCCCGCGCGCTTCAGCGTGGGGGCCAGCTTGGTGAGGCGCTGGCCGTTGGTCGTAAGAGCGAGCTCCCCGATGCCCTCGCCGGCCAGTGAGCGGACCAGATCGGCGATCCTTGGGCGGCACAAGGGCTCGCCGCCGGTCAGATGGACCTTGCGCAGGGCAAGCCGACCCTGCACGGCGCGCACAAACCGCAGGATCTCATCGAAGGTCAGGCGCGCTGAACGTCTGGCCGTACCGGCGGCGCGAGGGGTGCAATACACACACCGCAACTGGCACCGGTCGGTGACCGAGATGCGCAGCGAGAGCGGCGGATAATCGAGCATCCGACTCACCGCCACGGCCTCCACGGACGGAACTCAGCGGCAGAGCCTGTCGGCATCTCGCGGGTGTCGCCGGGGACAACGAGGACGCCGTCGGCGCTGCCCCCGGCAACGAGGTCAGCGGAGCTGCGAGTGGCAATCGGCGTCGCAATGGGCCCCTCACCATTCCAGGCAAGCCGCGCCAGGAGGTAGCGCGCGCGGCCGCCCGGGGAGGTAAGGCGACTGGCCAATACCACGCGAAGACCTGACTGGCACTTGCTTGGGGACAGACCGCTGAGGCGGCGAAGGGCGACCAGGGCGAACTCGTGGAAACCGTTCATGGCGCTCAGGGGGTTGCCCGGCAACCCGAACACGTGCCTGCCTTCCCGCGTTGTGGCATAGAGACAAGGCTTGCCCGGCTTCATGGCCACGCCGTGGAATCGGACGGTTGCGCCAATGCGCTCCACGGCCTCCCGCACGAAGTCGTAGTTGCCCACGGAGACGCCGCCCGTGAGCAGCACCACGTCGTGGCGGGCGAGATGGTCGCGAAGGGCGTCGGTGAGCAGGGCCACATCGTCAGGCGCTGTCGCGCACGGGGCGCCGGGATACCCCCACGCTGCGAGGGCGGCGAAGAGCATCGGGCCGTTGGAGTTGCGAATCTCGTGCGCGCGCACCGACGCTTCCGGGGCGCGCAGCTCCTCGCCAGTGCACAAGACAGCGACCGACGGGCGTCGGCGGACAAGCACCCGGGCCTTCCCGACGGCGGCGCAAGTGCCGATCTGAAGGGGGCCGAGAACCGTGCCTTTGCGCAGCAGGACGGTTCCCCTGCGGGCATCTTCCCCTCTGCGGAGGATATTCGCGCCCTGCGCTGGGCGTCCTTGGACCGTCACGTGCCCGTTGCGGGCCTCCGTCTGCTCCACCACGATCACGGTGTCGGCGCCGGGGGGCACGTTGCCGCCCGTGAGGATTCGCACGCAGGAGCCCGCGGTAACGCGCGGGCGGGCGGCGCTTCCCGCTGCGACCTCGCCCTTCAGGCGGAGATCGCACGGAATCCTCGCAAGGTCGGCGAAGCGCACAGCGTAACCGTCCATGGCCGAGCGGTCGGCGGGCGGCAGATCGCGGTCGGCGCGCACGTCTTCGGCAAGGCAATGCCCGAGGGCCTGCGCAAGGCCCAGCCGCGTCGCGCCCAGAGGGCGCGTGTGTTTCAGCACAAGTCGGACGGCATCACGCGGGGTGATCATGAGGTCACCTCCTTTGACACGGCAGCCCTGCCGCCGAGCAGTTTCTCGACCTTGCTTCGCAGCAGCTCAAGGCTTACGGGCTTCTCCAGGAAGTCGTCGGCTGGAAGCCAGGTATCATCAATATCGCGGGAGCTGAAGCCCAGAGGGAATCTCTGGTTTACGGCAGTCAGGAACAGGATAGGGATACCCCTCAGGTTCTCCTTATGGTGCCGCATGGTCCGCGCCAGCTCGAAGCCGGCTGAGCTGCTCTCGGGGAACATGACGTCCAGGATCGCGAGTTGCGGCCGCCGCTGTTCCATGCTCCGTACCGCGCTGTCGGTGTCGAGCACGAGCTGGACCTCGTGGCCGCCCTCACGCAGAACTCTCGCTGCCGCAAGGGCGAAGTCCTCGTCGTCATCAACAATCAGTATGTAGCCCAAGTCCCTTCTCCTTGCATGTGATGGCGAAGTTGGGATCCTCAGGGAACGTCAGGGTGAAGGTTGTCCCAGCGTTGGGCGCGCTGCTGACACGGACCCGGATCCCGTGCGCCTGGGCAACATGGCGCACGATCGCGAGTCCAAGCCCTGTGGACTCTCGGTTGTGCTGCGCGGCCTCGCTGGTGCGGTAGTATTCGTCGAAGATGTGGGGGAGCTTGCCGGCTGGGATCCCGATCCCATTGTCCTCGATGGTCACAACGGGCCCGTCCGCACGCTTCTGGCTACAAGCCACCCGAACGTCGCCGCCGCGGTGAGAGTAGGCTACCGCATTCGCAAGGAGGTTTGCGAGTAGCATCCTGAGGTACTCCTCGACACCGCGCACGCAGGCGGGCTCGATCTGTTCCTCAATGCGGATGCCACGTTCCTCGGCCAATGGCCGCATCTGGGCGACACAGGAGCGGAGCATATCCGCAAGGTCAATCTGCTCCCTCCGGGGAGGGTTCTGCACGGTAGATTGCAGGTTGGCGAGTTGGAGCATTTCCTGGATCTCCGCGGCCAGGCGACGCGACCGCGTCGAGACGCGCGTGAGAATCTCCTGGGCGTCCGATGAGAGCGGGCCGGCAAGGCCGCGGAGGAGAACCTGCACGCTCGCATCTATCGCTGAGAACGGCGCCTTGAGTTCGTGCGTCGTGCGGAGCATGTGACCGCATCGTTCTTCCTGGGCAGAGAGGAGGCGACGGTTGCTATCGGCCAGTTCGGCGTCGCGTGCGCGGACGGTGGCCGACAGGTACGACACCAGGTACCAGACAACAAACCACGTGAGGAGCGCCCAGCCTGTGTTCACCAGGCGCACCCCGGGCGATCCAGCCACGTGGTCCCGCAAGGTCATGTCGGTGTAGATGCCACCTCGGGGCACCAGCCGGGCCTCCTCAATCGCCACGCAGGCCAGGTACAGGAAGCACGCGATAGCGGTGACGGCGAGAGAGAGGGGCCGCGTGAAGAAGATGCAGGCCAGTACGATGTGGAAGAGGTAGGCGAAGGCTATGTAGGTCTCCAGGCTCCCCACGAAATGCACGACGGCCGTGAGAAGCAGAAGGTCTACGACCATTTGCGCGAGCAGGTTAGCCCTCGCCCAGGGGCAGGCGCCCAGGCCCCGCAGACGCCGTGCGTGTGCCAGAAAGGCGGCGTTGGCGAGCGCCAGAGCGACTGCGACGGCGAAGGGCCAGTCGGGATGCGGAAGGACCCCCATCCCGGGCAGCCATGTGGGGGAGAGTCCGAGTGCGCCGAACAGGACCAACGCGCCCACCACGATCCAACGCAGGCGACACAGCCACAGGACGTTTGTGACAAGCATGTCCTCGGGCAGGCCGCCCGCGGCAGGTGTGGCACGGCTCCCGGAGGATGGGCAAGGCGCTGTCAACGGGAGCTCATAGACGCCTGCCACGTTCATGTCGCTCGTCGCCAAGGGTGGCCCCTTGCGCTGCTCTCGTGCTTCCCCGGCGCCAGGGCAGTAGCCCTCCGCTTGCCTGCCAGTTCCGTCGGCATGCCGGTCCCTGCCTCGCGCCCGGGAGCCGTCAGGACCGGTCAGTTGTTGCTGTCCGGCCCCGATCCACATGTCAAACTTGCCACCATGCGCCGCAGCACGTCGAATTCCACGGGCTTCTCCAGGAACCCGTTGGCCTCAAGTCCTACTTCCTCAATGTCCTCCGTGTTCAGACCTAGGGGGAAGCGCTGATTCAGGGCGGTGAGGAACAGGATCGGCACATCTTTGAGCTCCTGCGCGTTTACACGCATCGTACGGGCCAGGTCAAAGCCGGCGGAGATACTCTCGGGGAACATGACGTCGAGGATTGCCAGGTCCGGTCTCCGCTCCAACATGCTGTCGAAGGCTTGCCCGGTCTCGACTTCTACATGGACGTCGTGGCCATCGCTGCGCAGCGCCATCGCCGTGGCAAGAGCGAAGTCCTCGTCGTCGTCCACGATCATCACGTAGGCCATGCTCAGTCTCCTTGCCCCTCCTACAGGGGGGGAGCCGGCAGCGTGGCAGGCATCACGTGATGCGAGGCCTGTCGTGTTTCACGACACCGGTTCGAGGCTCACGCGCGTGTCATAGAAGCTCACACTACCCCCGACGGGGTCGAACATGCACGTGTTCTTGATCGTCGGGTCTGTCCACATTGCGGCGTTGGCGTGGACGCCACGGGCGCGACGCGGCTCGCCGCGAATCAGGTGTCCGTCAATCACCACGTCGCCTGCGCCGGTCGCCCAGTGGCCGAAGCCCAGGGCGAAGCTCACGACCCCGGGCCTGACGGTTTCGGTGACGACCACGGTGCCGACCATGGGGCGGCGCTGCCCGGCGCCGAGGTCCCATTGGCCGGCGGCGTTCGTGGCGCTCACCACTTTGACCTTCTGCCCCGCTTGGAGGCCCAGGCGGCGGGCATCGGCAGGGTTCAGCAGGATGCCGTTGTCGGGCATCAGCGGCGTGAGCCAGTTGTTGCCGATAGTGCGGCTCTTGGTCTGGCTCACAACGCGGTGGGTGATGAGTGTGAGGTCGTAGCCCTTGCCGAGGGCGGTTGGCTCGACGCCCAGGAAGTCGGCCACGGGCACGTGGCGGGCATAGCCGGGGTAGGGCTTCCCCGTGCCGGCGTGGATGGTGGTGGCAGTCTTCTCCTGGTAGAGGTTGATCAGTGCGGCGTAGGGGTGAGCGAGGCGCTCGCCCTGATATGCCTTCTCGTGGTCTTCGAAGCGGCCGCCGCGGTTGAGGACGTAGACGGCCTTGGGCCAGAGGTCCTCGCCCACGATGGCCTTCCAGCGCGCCTCGTCGAAGACCGTGGGGGGCAGGTGGCGGCGGGCGGCGCGGAAGACCTCCAGCTCGCGCGCGTTGGCGGCAGGGACCCCCTTCGAGCTGTCGGGGGCCTCGCCAAAGGCCAGGTTCCCGACGCAACGCAGGTAGAAGTCGTCTGGGTGCTTGAGGTCCAGTCCTTTTCCCCGAATCCCGGCAGGACCAGTTGCTCGGCAATGCCCAGGATCATGGCCTCGAAGGAGAGCGGCATCCTCTGGCCGCAGACCGTGCAGTCCTCAGGAATGGGCGGGATGACGGGCTGGCGGACGGGTTGCACTTTGTTGGTGACGCAGGGGTGGCTGCCCTGGAACTCCCAGCGCTCCAGATAGGAGAGGTCGGGGAACAAGTAGTCGGCGTACATCGAGGTGCTGCCGATGAGGATGTCGTTGGCTACGAACAGCGGGAGCTTCTGGGTGTCGCACAGAATCTCCACGTTCGTGTGGCCTGCGGGCAGGGCATAGGTGGGCGCGCCCATGTAGAGGAACAGCGCCTTGACGGGGTAGGGGTATGCGTCGCCGATGGACGGGATGATCTCCTCGTAGACGTCGCTGCTGAGGGGATACCAGTTGCGTCGGGCGGGGTAGCCGGCGAAGAGGGTGGATTTCTCGTAGGGCACGTCGTGGCGGATGGAGCTGATGCCGAAGCCGGCGAAGGTGGCGGGGTGGGCCTTGAGGTCGAAGCGTTTGCCCTTGCCCATGATGTCGTAGGTGGTGGCCTTGGCTATGCCGCCCTTGGCGTCGAAGTTGCCGAGGAGCATGTTGATCGTCATCCAGGCCAGGATGTTGTAGAAGCCGTTGGTGTGTTGCGCAGGGCCGCGGTGGACGTCCACGGCCGCCTGCTTCCCGTGGCTCGTCAGCTCGCGGGCCACGGCCACGAGATCGTCCTCGTTCACGCCGGCAATCCGTGCCCATTCGGCCAGGGTGTGCTCGCGGGCCGCCTCCAGAACAAGCTGGAGGCCGCTCTTGACGTGCGTGCCGTCTTCGAGCTTCGAATCCACCAGGAGGTCGCCGCGCGCGGGCGTGGCGCCGTCGTTGGGGTCGAACGCGACGGGCTTGCCGCCGGCCATCACGGCGAAGAACTTCTCGACGTATTCCTTGCCGTCGGCCTTCTTGCGCGTCTCGGGCTTGGCGAGGCCGAGGTCGGCGGCGCGGAGGAACGGGCCCGGCTGGCCGTTCTTCACCTCGACCAGCCACGTGGCATTGCACCAACTCGTTTCGCCGGCTTCTGCGGCGGCGGCCTTGTTGGCGCAGGCGAGGAACTTCTCATCGTAGCGCTTGTTGTCCAGGATCCAGCGGATGATACCCATGGCCAGCTCCGCGTCGGTGCCGGGGCGGACGGGGAGCCACTTCCAGGCTTTGCTGGCGAGCTTGGAGAAGCGGGGGTCGGCTACGGCGATGCGCGTGTGGCCGCTGGCCAGGTTGGCGGTGAGGCGCACCGCGCGGTTGGGCGGCCCGTAGTTGGCCTCGAAGAGGTTGGCGCCCACGAAGAGGATGAAGCGGCTGTTCTCGGTGTCGGCTTGCCAGTAGAACTTCTGCCCGCCGGTGAACTTGCCGCCGTCGTACTGCTCGCTGATGGCTTTGCAGGTGAAGTAGAGCGAGCCCTGGCACACGGTGGTGTGGCCGTGGGCGTTCTGGGTGCCCAGGGCGGCGGCGAACCGCTTGTAGAGGTCGCCCCGACCGGCCTTGATGCGCCCCCAGGCGAGGACAATCTGGTTGTTCTTCGGCCCGAGGTCGGGGTGGTCCGGGTCAATCAGCTTGTCGAGGTGGGCCGCGTGTGTGGCCTTGAACGCCTCCACGAGGGCCTTCTTCTTGTCGCGGTCCTTCTCATCGAGGATGGCCTTGACATCGGCGGCCATGGCCTTCGAGGCGGCGGGGTCGCGCAGCGCGACGAGTTCGCGCAGGCCTGCGACCACGCGATTCTCCTCGCCGGGCACGTGCGCGAAGAGCTTGCCGCCGTCGCAGATTTCGCGGACCGCTTGCTCGAAGGGGATGGTGAGCCACTTGTTCTCGCCGCGCCGTCCGGCTCGCTTGAGCACCTTGCGGATGCGGTAGGGGTCGTAGGCGCTCTGAAGGCCCGCCTGGCCCTTCGGGCAGATCGCGCCGTCCACCAGCGCCGCATCGTCCAATCCCGTCGCATAGGGCAGGTGCGGCAGAAGGGTCCACGGACTGTACGGGTTCCCGTCGATCTTCGTCAGCACGCCGTTCTGGAGCTTGCACTTGATGCCGCAGCCCGTGTTGCACTGGAGGCACGACGAGTAGATCGTGCTCTCCGGCCGGCTCAGGTCATAGGGCGCGTCGGGGCGCCCGCTGAGGAGGACGGCGCCGCGCCCGTCTTCGCCGCGCGCCGGCGCCGCGTCCAGCGTCCCCAGCCCCAGCATTGCGCCGCCGGCCAGAAACCCCCGACGCGACATGCCGGAGGGCCTGCGGTTCGACTTGCTTCTCATGGTTGTCCTCACGATGCCTGTTGGAAGCGCGCGGCCAGCCGCTCGCTGATGCGGCAGCCCAGGTAGAAGACCGTCATGCCCGCGGCCAGCATGAGAAAACCCACCAGGTACTCCATCAGCGTGGCATGGTAGACGTAGGTCAGCCGGGGATGCTGGTAGGCCTCCTGAAGGCCGCGGATCTCGCCCACCGCCTGCCCCGGAATCAGCACGTTCAGCCGCACGCTCACGAAGGTCACCGCCACGAGCAGCGAGCCCACCATCCAGCGCCGCCAGCCCCGCTGGAGGAACAGCACCAGCGGCACCAGTCCGCCAAGGAGCACGTGGACGATCCAGAACATCCACCAATTGGGTCCGAAGAGCACGAGGTCGAAGGCGCGGTCGTGACCGTGCGGGTTCCACAGGGCGATGGAGAACTCGGCGAACTCGAGGAAGAAGTAGACCACGAGCGCCCCGAGCGTCACCATGCGCAGGCGCCGGATGGCCGTAGCGTGTTCCTCGGCCGACAGGGGGCCGGGCCCCAGCATCATGCGCACCACCAGGAGCATGGCCGCGCCTGCCGTCAGCGCCGACGTGACGAACAGCACGGGCAGCAGGGCCGAGTGCCAGTAGGGCTTCGCGTCCACCACCCCGAAGAACGAGCCGCTCTGGCTGGGGATGAAGGCGGACAGAAAGGCGCCCAGGCACAGAAAGGGCTTGAGCCAGGTGGAGCCGGGGCGGTAGCTGAGCAACCAGCAGAGGGCGGAGACGAGGATGAAGGCGTTGTAGAGCCAGGCATTGAAGGCCATCATGCTCGTGAAGCTGGGCGAGAGGAAGATGTTGGCCGCCCGCTCCATCCGCCCGAGGTCCAGCCAGATGCCCAGGAACGCGGGCAGGATGGCCGCGAGCGCGAGCACGATGGCCACCCGCAGCACGGCGGGATGGCGGAAGCCTGGCACGTCGAACACGTGGCCCAGGCCCGCGAGCACGAAGGCCCCGCCCGCGATGCCCACGCCGTGGAAGTACAGGCCGACCCAAAGGCCCCACGGCACATAGGAACCGTAGCCTGCCGGCAGGTGGCCGTAGAGGAACCGCTGGGCCACGCCTACCACGCCGGCCGCCGCGAACGCGGCCCAGAGAACCCAGAGCAGGTTCCGCCACCAGCCCACGCTCACCTCGGGCCAGCCAGGCTCTCGGGGATCTGCCAGTTCCACGCGGGAAGTGCATTCGCTCATAGCGCCTCCTGGATTGATGCTCTCAGACAACGTAGAACACCCGCGGCTCGGTGTTCTTGTGGGGCAGGAGCACCTGGACGTTGTGCCGCGCGATCAACTCGGTGGCCAGGGCTCTGGGGTCGTTGGTGTCGCCGAAGTAGGTCGCCCGCCCGAGGCAGGTGGTGACGCACATGGGGAGCTGGCCCACCTCGAGGCGGTGGAGGCAGAAGTGGCACTTCCGCGCGTTGCCCACGGGCGAGCCGTGGTGTGCGCGGTCCCAGCTCTTGGCGTACTCGTGGTTGGGCTGGTCCTCCCACGGGGCGCACGAGCCCAAGGCCGGCCGCTCGGGGCCGCTCGGAGCGCCCTGTGCGGCGGCGTCGGTGTAGTACTCACCGAAGTCGCTCGTGCGGGCGCCGTAGGGGCAGGCCGTGAGGCAGTAGCGGCAGCCGATGCACTTGTCGTAGTTGACGATCACGACCCCGTCGGGGCGCTTCCACGTGGCCTTCACCGGGCACACGGGCACGCAGGGCGGCTTGTCGCATTGCATGCAGGGCCGGGGCAGGAAGCGCAGGTGCACGTTCGGGAACGTCCCCGATTCCTCGGTCGTCACCGGGCGATAGACGACGCCGGGGGGCAACTTGTTCTCCGCCACACAGCCGACCGTGCAGGCGTGGCAGCCCACGCACTTGCGGATGTCTATCACCATGGCCCAGCGGCGCTCCTCGACGGGCTTGGCCATCGCCCGCACGAGTTCCCGCTGCATCCGCAGGAGAACGTCCTCGTCGTGCCGCTGCGGAACGTCCTTCAGCACGGCGAGCTGCCGCCGAGTCTCCTCCCCGATCGGGTCGGCCGGCGGCGGCCCGAAGCGGTCCTTGAGAACCGCCGTGACCGACGCGGCAACCCCGGCGCCCACCAGAGCGCCGGCCCTGACGGCCTCGCGGCGAGTCATGCTCATTGCTTGGGTTGCTCCTTTTCTGGGGTTGCAGCCGGCACGGGCCGCCGGTCCGCCTGTGTGTAGGGCGTGTCGAGGAGCCACTGGTCGAAGCCGAACTGGGTCTTGGGCAACCGAAGCTGGGCCTGTCGCTCCACCTGCTGCCGCACGAGCTTGTCCTCCTCGCTGGCCAGCTCGAGGTCCGCCTCGCTGCCCAGGCGGATTCGGGGGACAAGGACGACAACCATCTCGGTCTCGTGCCGTGAGGTAGCCTCGTGCCCGAAGAGGTAGCCCACGATGGGCAGCGAGCCAATGATCGGTGCCTTGGCGGTGTTCTTGACGTCTTCGGTGCGGCGAAGGCCGCTGATACAGATGGGCTGCCCGTCTGCCACGAGCACCGTGGTGCTCAGCGTGTGAGTGCGCACTTGGGGCGTGCCGGCCGGGGTCTGGCCCACAATCTGGCTGAGGTTGAGCGTGATCTGGAGTTCCGTTGTCTCCTGTGCGATCAGGCCGCGGACGGTCATCACGAAGCCGATCGTCACCTTGCCGTCCTTGGTGAGTGTGCGGTTGTGGATTGGCAGGTCGTTGTCCTTCTTGGGGTCCTTGTCCGCGAGCGGGAAGGTGGGGATGAGGCCGCTGGCGGGAGTCGTCGTCTCGTCGGGCCAGACCTTGAAGTGAAGCTCCTGATCCGTGGCCGACAGTGTGCCGGTCTCGCCGTTCTTGGCGAGCACCTTGCCGCGGGCGAGCAGCCTGGCCCGACCGGAGCCGACGAGGAAGTCGAGCCACGCGCTGGTCAGGAGGTAATTGAAGGCGTAGTACTTGCCGGAGACAAGGACGGAGGGGTTCGGCACGTCGGCTTCACCGACGACCGGGAGGCGCGGAGGGGCGAACGGGTCGAAGACGCTGGAGCTGTTCCGCGCTCTCTGGTCGTTGCGGCCCCGCCAGTAGATGGCCTCGAAGAGGTTGCGGCCGGGCCCGTTCTTCCAGGCAATGTAGTCCACGCCAATGCGCGTCTCTTTGCTGACCTCGACCTCGTAGACGGTGGCATCGAGTAGGATTTGCGGGATGGGCTGGTCCACCTGCTTGGCGTACTTGAGGTAGCTCTCGCCACGGTAGGGCTCGCCAATGAAGAGCGCCGCGTTGTTCACGCGGTCGAGGTCCACGTTGTTGTCCTCGCCGGCGCTCCGCAGGGCGGCCGAGGCAGCGATGGTGGCGAGGGCGTGGACCTCGCGGATGTCGCGGAACTTCGCCTTGTAGTAGGTCTCCGTCGCCCCGTCGAAGTCGTCCTTCAGCCAGGCCTCGTCGAGGGCCTTCAGCGCCGCCTCGATGTGGGGCAACTGGAACTTCGGGGCGACGACCCAGAGGAAGTTCTCCTTCTTCTTCTGGTCGCGGATGACTTCGGCGCGGCCGCCCTCCTGGGCCGTGATGATGCGGAAGACGTTGCGGATTTCGATCGGCGGGGCGTTCCGAATCGGGAAGATGCCGATCACGAAGTCGTTCAGGAGGTTCTTCTGGTTGGCCCTCAGGACCTTCACCACGCTGTTCCGGCCGCCGTCTATGTTGATCTGCTCGTCCTGCTGGGTGTAGTCGTCAATGTTGCTGTGGCCGTGGATGCTCCCCGCCGCCGGGCTGGGGTTCCCGTCCTTCGAGTTCACGCCGGTGGACTCCCTATTTCCGTCGGCGAGTGCCGCCGCTGCGAAGAGGAGCCCCAGAAGCCCACACCACAATCGCCAGTGTGGAATCGCTCGACTTCTGGTTTCTGATTTCTGATTTCTGATTTCAATCAGCAATCGGCAATCAGCAATCAGCAATGGGCTGTTCTGTCTCATCGCCTTCCAAGCCTCCTTTGGTTTGCGGTCACTTCTCTTCGGGGTCCATGAGCCACTGGTCGAAGCCGAACGGGGTGTCGGGGACTCCGCTCGGGGCTTCGCGGAGGGCCTTGCTCCTGATCGCCTTGGCATCAATTCGCGTGCCGGCGTAATCCATCGCCCAGTCGTCTCCGATCCTGTGCGGGGTGACGACGAGGACGACTTGCCGCCGCACCACCGTGTTGGCGTCGCCCCCGAAGAGGTAGCCGATGAGCGGGAGCGAGCCGAGGAAGGGGATCTTGTCGGCCCGCTGGACGAACACCTCGCGGCCGTAGCCGCCCAGGATGAGCTCCTGGCCGTCGCGCGCCTCGACCTCGCTTGTAACCGAGCGCTGGACGAGCTGGGGCACGCCCTTGTCGTCGAACCCCGTGTGGCTGACGAGGAGGACCTTGATGAGGAGGTGGATGCGGTTCTCGGCGATGATCGGGTCAATCTCGAGCTTCAAGCCGGTCGAGCCGGCGGTGAGCACGCGGCTGACCTGGGTGCCGACCACGGTGCGGTTGTCGGGGTAGGTGCTGCTGAGTCCCTCGGGGTCGAGGGGCAGGCCGGGTGGCCGCAGGCCGGCATTGGGGCTGCCGCCGACGTTGGTCTCGTAGCCCACGGCCTGGCCCGCGGGCCGGGGCGGGCTGCTCGAGCCCAGGCGAGTCTCGTAGTAGAGGATCGTGTCGCCGCATGTGAGGACGGCAGGGACGAGGTTGCGGGTGGCGAGCTTGGCCGCGGTCATGACGCGTGCCTTGCCCTTGACGGCCAGGTAGTCGAAGAAGGCGCTCGGCACGTCGAGGAAGTAGGCCGAGTTGTTGCCGCGCGCCCGGAAGCCGTGGCCCGGAAGGCCGTAGGTGCCGCCGGTGCCGGAGTTGAAGAGCGGGTTGCCGCTGCGCTGGTCGTAGATGCGCTCGCGCTCGGCGAAGGCGCCCACGGCGAAGAGGTTGCGGCCAGGGCCGTTCTTCCAAGCCACGTAGTCCAGGCCAAGCTTCGACTCGTTGTCCACGTAGACCTCGTAGACGGCGACCTCGATCATCACCTGGGGGGGCCGCTGGTCGAACTGGGGGAGGAACCGCTTCACGTCCTCGCACTTGCTGGGGGCGGCGTAGACGAGGAACATGTTGGCCTCTTTGTCCGCGTGGGTGTCGCCCGTCGTCCCGCGCAAGGCGTTGATCACGTCGGTGAAGCCCGTGTCCTCCACGTGCCGGTGCTTGGGCCGGAAGTAGTAGTACTCCTCCCCCGCGCTGCTCGTGAGGCCCGCGCGGTCTATCGTCTGCATCATAAGGTCAACCCCGGGCACCATGTACTCGGGCACGACGACGACGATCTTGCCCGAGCGCGCGACGGGGCCTTCGCCCTCCTTCTCGCTCTTCTCGGGCTTGGCAAAGAAGTAGAAGGCGCCCTCCTCGATCTGCGCCGTCCGACGTATCCACCGGAACAGATCGAATGGGTTCACGTTGTTGATCGTGTAGACCCTTGGGACGTAGCGGTTGGTCTGCGCCTTGTTCGTCGTGCGCAGCACCTTGATGAGGTGGGTGGGCAGCTCGTCGGGCGCCATGTCCTGCGGATGGGGCGGGGCCGGAGCCCCGCCGCCGAACGCCACCGCCCCCACCAGACACAATGCGCCAAGCGCCCCGCGTTGCACCATCACTTCCCGTCCTCCTGTGCTTGAGGTCTCCTGGGGGAGATGCCATCGCCCCCAGCAGGGCTCTGCGCGGCGCTCGCCTCGAGGGCCGCCAACTCGCCGGAACTCATCTCGAGCGTATCCACCCGCCCGGTGTAGGGATTCACCTGAACGGCGCAACTCCGGGCCTGCCGCCCCGGCTCCTCCACGTGCAGCAGCACGACCCAGGTGTAGACTCCTGTCTCACCCAGGGGCACGAGCACGACGCGCGAGGCAGTCGCTTTGCCCGCTGCATGTCGGCAGGCCAGTTCCGCCGCCTGTGTCTTGAGGACCAGCCCGCTTACAGAGTCGCGCCGCAGGGCAACGCGTTCTGTCACCCGGTACTTGACCGGCTTGGCGAAGATCTCTTGCTCGAGGAGCTTGCCTTTGAGCACCGCGCCCTTGAAGCTGACAGCCAGGAGGAACTGGCCCGGCTCCTCGGTGACGCGGGTGAACAGAAAGCGGCGCTCGGTAGTCTCTCCCGGAGCTATATGGCGGGGGTCATCTTGCAGCGCGAGGGAGTGCACGGGCTCGCGCAGCAATGGCGCACCCAGTTCACTTGCCATGTAGAAGAACCTGAGCGCGCGCTGATCGAAGCGGGGCACGTCCATCTGCCGACGTGCATGGTTCTCAAGACGCACGGTGGCGACAAGCGGCTGGCCAATATCATACTGTTCCCTGTCAAGCGATACTGTCATGTCCATTGGGGGAGCCGCGGCGGGACACCAGTTGCACCCGAGCAGAACGGCTTGCGCCAGGGCGAGAAGAGAGCAAGCGACCACGTGGAGCAGCCACAGCCGCTCGCGGCTGCGGAAGGGCCCTGTGGCCCGTCGGTTGCACGCATCCACCGGGTTCTCCTGCATTGCGGCTCTCGGGACCATGCCGCGAGGTGGCCTACCTGGAGCCATGTTGCCTGATGTGTGGCGCATAGCAACAGGCATGCCAAGTGACCATGAGGGCCATAAGTTATGGCTCAGACATTGGTTATGATTGCGCCTGAATCGCCGGCGCGCACCGAGTGGCGACGGGTCCCGGGCGCACAGGGCCTCCGGCCGGCCCTGTGGACCGGGCTAAGTCCTTTGTGTCTAAGAACTTCTGAGGATCGACAGCTTTCCGTCGGCGCGCGGCGGGAATCCGGCAGGGACTATGCGCCGGCTCAGGAGGGAAACCGTGACGGGGCGAGCCTGCTCAGCTTGTATTGGAGGGTCGAGCGCGGCACACCCAGCATCTCGGCAGCTTGGGTGAGCGAGCCGCCGGAACGCTCCAGCGCCCAGAGGATGAGTCGCTCCTCCACCTCGGCGACCACGTCGGTCAGGGCGACCCTGCTGCGGCCGTTCAGCGCAAGCGACACGATGCCTTCCGCCCCCCCTGCTGCCGCAAGTTCGGGCAGATCGGCAGCATCGAGTTCGGGGCGCTGGGTCGTCGCGACGAGCCGCTCGACATAGTGCTCGAGCTCACGGACGTTCCCCGGCCACGGATGGACTTTGAGCTTCGCGAGGGCGCCGGGCGTGAGTCGAGGCGCATCTCGGTTCAGGCGTACACCCGCGCGCCGGAGGAAATGCTCGGTAAGCAGCACAACGTCCTCGCCGCGCTCACGCAATGGCGGCAGTTCCAGCGGTACCACGTTGAGCCGGTAGTACAGGTCCTCACGGAACTCCCCACTGGCAACCAGGGCTGACAGCGGCCGCTTGGTCGTCGCGATGACGCGGATGTTGACGCGCACGGCTTCCTCGCCGCCCAGGCGCTCGAAGCGCCTCTCCTGGATGGCCCGCAGGAGCTTCGGCTGCACCGCCAGCGGGATGTCGTCCACGTCGTCCAGCAGCAGCGTGCCACCGTCGGCCAACTCGAAGCGGCCGACGCGGCGCTTCGTCGCCCCGGTGAACGCCCCGGCCTCGTGGCCGAAGAGCTCGGCCTCCACAAGCTCCCGCGGCAACGCCGCGCATGAGACCGCGACGAACGGCCCCGCGGAGCGGTGCGATGTCTCGTGGATGACCCGGGCCGCCAGCTCCTTGCCCGTGCCGCTTTCGCCCGTGATGAGCACCGTGCTGTCGGTGCCTGCCACGGCGTGGATGCGCGCGAGCACCTGCCGGATAGCCTCCGAGCGCCCGATGATCTGGGCCTCCATCCCGTGGTGTCCCAGGGCCTCCCGCAGCGCCTTGTTCTCACGCTGCAGCCCCTGGAAGCTCAGGATGCGGTCGAGCTTCAGCAACAGCTCTTCCGTCGAGAACGGCTTCTGGATGTAGTCGAAGGCCCCCAGCTTCATCGCCTCCACCGCCGTCTCCACCGTGCCGTAGGCCGTCATCACCATCACCGCCTGGTCGGGCCGCCGCTCCCGGAGTTCCTTGAGAAACGACAACCCGTCCCGCCCCGGCATGCGGAGATCGGTCAGCACCACGTCGAAAGCCGCCTTGGCGAGCAGCGGCTCGGCTGCGAGCGGATTGGACGCGGTTTCCACGGTGTAGCCCGCGGCCGGCAACTCGTCGGCCAGGATCGAGCGCTTGATCGGCTCGTCGTCAACGATAAGGACCCGCGCACGCATTGCAGGCATCCGACGCCTCCGCACAGGCTACCTTGGGCAGCCGAATCGTGAACCGAGCGCCTCCCAGGGGGGATGCTCCGGGTGAGAGCAGAATCTCCCCGCCTCCCGCTCGGATGGTCTGGCGCGACACGCTGAGCCCAAGCCCCGTGCCCTTCCCCCTGGGCTTCGTCGTGAAGAACGGCTCGAAGATCCGCTCGCGCAGGTCCTGCGGCACCCCAGGGCCGTTGTCGTCACACACGACATAGACCCATGTCGCATCGCATGTCACCTCTACGTGGACAGCCGGTTGTGGCTCGTCCTCGGCAGCATCGGCCGCATTCAGCACCAGGTTCAGAACCACCTGGCTCAGTCCGTGGCGGTCCGCCAGGCATGAGCACTCCCCAATCACACGCCACGTGAGCTGGACCCGGCGGCCCTCGAGCTGCTGCCTGACCAGCAACTCCAGTTCCTCCATGGCTTCACCCACTGAACAGGTCTCGAGTGTGATCCGCTGGCCCCACCGAGCGAACGTGAGCATCCCCTGCATCACGCGCGCGATGCGCTGGAGCCCGTCCCTCATCATCGGGTAGTACTTGTCTCCTCTGCTGCTCTTCGCGGGGTCCGCCTCCAGGTATCGCAAGCACTCCAGCATCCCGTCGAGTGGATTGTGAATCTCGTGCGCCAGCCCGGCGGCCAGTTCCCCCAGCGCTGCCAGCCGCTCTGTGTGGATCATGCGCTCCTGTGTTGCCGCCTGCTCACCCTCCAATTCCTGAAGTCGCTCGCCCATCGCGGCGATGCCTTCGGAGAGAGTGGCGATCTCTCGCGTGCCGCCGATGCCCTTCGCCTGCCCCCAATCCCTGTCTCCTGGATAGCGTGAGACCACAGCCTCCAACCGGCGCAACGGCTGGCTGACTCGTGACGCCACCAGGCGGGAGCCAACCAGGGCCGTCCCCAAGGCCACGAAAAGCGCCGCCCCGGCGGTCCATGTGGCTCTGGCCATCGCGCGGACCGCCTCCACACGCGACAGACCTACGTGCAGGGCGCCCAACTGCCCCGAGAGAATCGGCACACAGACGTCCAACCACGGGCCCTCAGCCACCCGGAAGCGGAACTCGCCGCCCTCGCCCCGGCGCCATCGCTCCCCGAGTGCGAGCGGGCAGCCGTCCTCAAATGTGTGGGCGACAACGCTCCCTCCCGCGTCCACCACCGCGATGTAGCGCACCTGCGGCGCCCCCCGTGCCGCCTTGACCAGCGCGTCGTGCAACCCCAGCCGATCCCCCAGCAGCACGGCATCGGTGATCTGCCCCGCAAGGGTCCGGCCCAGGCCCAGCCCTTGGTCGCCCAGCCACTGCTCCTCCGAGTGCATTGCTTCGCGTGCCAGGTACAGCCCCATCGGCACAAAGAGGACCAGGAGCGCCAGGCCCCCCCCCAGCCCATCAGTTGTGCGAGAGTCCACCGGCTCATGGGTGTACCAGGCCTCCACCACGGCGCGCACGCCGCAGTAGCTCTGCCGCGGAGCGATAGTCCTCGGGCCGCGCGGGCACGAAGCGCCGAATGCCCAGCCTGGAGAGCATCCCGCGGCCCTCCTCGTCCCGGTCCAGAGCAAGGAACGCATCGCGGAGCGAGCGCACAAGCCCCTCATCCTGCTGCCAGGGCACGACGACCGGCGGCGGCCCGAAGCTCTCACTGCGCCAGATCACCTTCGCCTGCTTCGCCAGCGCCGCATCTTGACGCAGGCAGGACTCCCACACGAGCGCATCCACCGCCGCTGCGTCCGCGACCCCTCTGGCCACTGCCCGGATGGACCGGTCATGACTCCCGGTGAAGATGATCCGCCGGAAGAGTTCCCTCGGGGCGCAGCCGAGATCCGCCAGGACGCTGCACGGCACAAGGCAACCCGTATTCGACTCCCGGTCGGTGAATGCCATGACCCCCCCGCGCAGGTCCTCCCAACCGCTGGCCGAGCTGGCCGCCGGCACGATCAGCAGCGAGCGGTACTCCAGCCCGGTCTCAAACTCCGGCTGCACCAGGAGCCGCACCCGCCGGCTCTCCAGCGAATGCACGTAGGTTCCCGTGCACACCAGCGCGATGTCCACGTGGCCCTCCTCGATGTCCCGTCGCACATCCGTGTACGAGGGCCGCAGGACAAAAGCCCGTCGCCGGCCGACATCCCGGCAGACCCTGTCCACAAGCTGGTGATACGTCGAGAACGTTGCCTCCGCACTCACCATCGCGGCGACCGCGAATCGCAGTGGAGCCTCTTGGCCCGTTTGTGTTGGGACAGCGGGCATTGCAGCGCCGTGCCGCGTCAGATCGATGTACGGCTCCCTTGCGGCGGACCACGCCAGTACGCCGTGGAGGACCGCGATGCCGAGCGCCGTCAACGTTATGCAGGCCCCACCCAACCTGACCGCGCGCCGGACCCAACACAAGCTTCCCGCCTTAGGAGCGGACATCTCTGCATGCCTCAGACGCAACGCGGCCCTTGCCTTGTTCTTCATCATACACGAGAAATGCGCTGTGTGCAACAGCACTTCGAGTCCTCGTCGGGGAGCCACTTTTCGGACGTGAAATGAAGCCTGCCCCGGTTTACAGCATGGCTGGGCCGAGGGCAGTTTCCCGAAGCGCCGCGCATTCCACTGCAAACCGATGACTTCCTGCGCCGCACCCCGAGGCCTGGCGCGCCCCCCGTTGTCCGCGCCGGCACCCGGGCTGGGGTCCCGTGGAAAAGGGCGGCACTTGACAACCACGCGCGGAGTGGATAGACTTACCAGCACGTAGGGGTTGCTGCTGGTAACTCTATCCGAGGCCGCGTATGGCACCAAGGAACCAGGATTCGATCCGGCGCGCGGAAGAGCTGTTCCGTCGCAGTGGTGGGATGCTCACAACGGGCGAGGCCCTCGCCGCGGGCGTGCATCCCCGAACACTATACGCGATGCGGGATGCGGGCATCCTGGTGCGACTGACCCGCGGTCTCTACCGGCTGGCGGACCAGCCGCCCCTGGGGAACCCCGATCTGGTGCCTGTCGCCCTGAAGGTGCCGCACGGCGTGGTGTGCCTGATCTCCGCCCTGGCGTACCACGAGCTGACCACCCAGATCCCGAATGAGGTCTACGTGGCCCTGGCACGCGGCGCAGAGCGGCCAAGGCTCGAACATCCTCCTCTCCGCGTCTTCTGGTTCAGCGGCAAGGCCTTCACCGCAGGGATCGGCCGCCATGAGGTGGACGGGGTGCCCATTCGGGTCTACAGCCCCGAGAAGACTCTCGCCGACTGCTTCAAGTATCGCAACAAGATCGGCCTCGACGTCGCCATCGAGGCGCTGAGACTGTACCGCGAGAGGAACCCCCTGAAGGCCCATGACCTGATGCGGTTCGCGCGGATCTGCCGCGTCGGGGGAGTCATGCGGCCCTATCTGGAGGCGCTGCTGTGACGAAGCGCCCCCTCAAGAACGTCGCGGCCTCTGTACACCAGCGCTTGCTGAACGCGGCCAAACAGAGCAACCGCCCGTTCAACCAGGTGCTCCAGCTCTACGCGATGGAACGCTTCCTCTACAGGCTGTCCGTCTCCCGTTATGCCGAGAAGTTCGTGCTCAAGGGCGCCCTCATGCTCACTGCGTGGAACGCGCCCATCTCGCGTCCGACGATGGACATTGACCTTCTGGGGCGCACACGCAACGATGTGGATGCCCTCGTTGCGGTAGGCCGCGAGGTCTGCGTGGAGCCTGTCGAAGCGGACGGGCTGCTATTCGACCCGGCCACTGTGGTGGGTCAACGGATCGCCGAGGAGGCCGTTTACGAGGGAGTGCGCATCCGCTTCGGAGGCGCCCTCGGCAACGCTCGGATCGCGATGCAACTGGACGTCGGCTTCGGCGACGTGGTGGAGCCCCCGCCGGTGCCCGTGGAGTTCCCCACACTCCTCGCCATGCCTTCGCCTCGCCTGCGGGGATACAGCCGCGAGAGTGCCGTGGCCGAGAAGCTCGAAGCCATGATCAAGCTGGGGGAGCTGAACAGCCGAATGAAGGACTTCTTCGACATCTGGCTCCTGTCCAGGCATTTCGACTTCGACGGGGCCACCCTGGCCAGGGCCATCGGCACAACGCTCGGCGCACGCGGCACCGAGATTCCTCCGCAGCCGATCGCCCTGACGCCCGCATTCGCCGAAGTGCCTGGGAAGAACACGCAGTGGCGTGGCTTTGTACGCAAGACTCGCCTCAGGGATGTCCCAGAGGAACTGAGCCAAGTTGTGGGTGCCGTCTCCGCCTTCCTCATGCCGGTTGTGGAAGCGATTCGCGCAGGTCGGGGCTTCGAGGCAGCTTGGGCAGCGCCCGGTCCTTGGGCGAAGCGCGCGGCCACAGAGTAGGGCGCGACGTTGCGTGCGGTCCCGGACCACGAGGACTTCGAGCCCTCGTCGGGGAGCCAACCTGACCCCGGGGTCGGGTCGCTCTGCACCCTGAGCGAAAAGGAACAAGGGGGCCGAGGCGACACTTCCAATCCGGCCAGTGACATATTATGATAAGGCGAGCCAGCAGGGGCCTGGCGTCATGAAGGGCGTCAAGAGCAGGGGGCGAGCTTGAGCGGCTCCTCCGAATCCGAGTCAGGCACGCTGAGGCATCTCGCCAGGGGCGACCCCGCCGCGCTCGCGGCGTGGTTCGAGGGGAACGTGGATTCGCTCTACGCCTTCGCCTTCTACCGAGTTGGGAGCGACCCCGACCTTGCGGCGGATGCGACGCAGGCGACCTTCGCCCTGGCGCTCGAACGCCTGGGTGACTTCGACCCCAGCCGCGGCTCGATGGCGACATGGCTCCGGCTCCTATCGCGTAACATCATACGCGACTTGCTCTTACACCACCGAAGGGCCGCCCAGCTCCAGGAGGCGTGGGACAATGTGGACGCCTCGCTCGCCCGCGTCTTCGAGCGGATTGACCGCGAGCCCCTGCCGGACGCGGCCCTGGAACGCGAGGAGACCCGCGAGCTCGTGGGCATGGCTCTGGCGAACCTGCCGCCCCAATACCGCGAGGTCCTGGAGGCGAAGTACATGGACGGCCACCCCCTGGAGGCCATCGCAAGGATGCGGTCGGCGACCGTGGACTCCGTGAAGGCGATGCTGCGCAGGGCGCGGGCCGCCTTCCGCGAGACGATGCTCGCCATCGCCAAGTCGGGAGCTATCTGATGTCTGACGAACTGAACGAGAAGGCATTCGAGGAGAACCTCTCCCGCCTCCTTCGCAGGGGCGGGGCGCTGCCGAAGCTCGACCCGCAGCGCCGGGCCGCGATGCTCGTTGCCCTCAAGGCCAGGCAGGCGAAGGCCCCGATGCGCCGCCTGGTCCGTCTGGCAGTCGCGGCGGCGGCTGCGATGGCTTTGGCTCTCGGAGGCTGGCTGCTCTTCGGGAGCAAGCCGGCACCCGTGCGGGTGGTCACGCCGACCAACTGGGCGACCGCTCCCACCGGCGAGGGGGTGTTCGGGGAGGCGATGATAAAGGCTCTGCCCGACGGCTCGGTGCTCATCGTGCGGCGGGGCGCGAGGTTCGCGGAGGAGGGCCAGCGGAGGCTCCGGCTCGATTCTGGCGAGCTGTATCTCATTGTGGCCAAAGCACCTACGCCCTTCGTCGTCGCCACCCCCCAGGGCAGGGCGGAGGCGATGGGCACACGCTTCGCCGTGGCCACGGATGAGGGGACACGTGTCGCCGTGGCGCAGGGGGTGGTGAAGCTGTCGAGCGAGCGTGGCGAGGTGGAGGTGTCCGCCGGCGAGGAAGGCGTGGTGCGGACGGGCGAGAGTCCGCGTCGCGGGCCGGCGCCGCGGCTCTCCCACCTGGTGAGCTGGGCGCGGGAGGCATTGAGCCAGAAGGAGCGGTTGGTTAGCCGCGAGAGGCACGAGACCGGCGAGCTCATCGCCATTGACCCGTGGGGGCAGGAGATGCGCCTGACCCTCCGTAAGTACCACGTGGATATACACATAGAGAACGGCATCGCCCGCACGACGGTGGACCAGACCTTCTTCAACCACGTGCCGTGGCAGATCGAGGGGACGTTCTACTTCCCGCTGCCGCCCGACGCCTCGGTGAGCCGGCTGGCCATGTATGTAAGTGGTTCACTAAATGAGGGCGGGATGGTCGAGCGGAGCCGTGGGCAGCAGATTTACACCGAGATCAAGCTCCAGCGCCGAGACCCCGCGCTCCTGGAGATGATGGAGGGCAACGTCTTCAAGATGCGCATCTTCCCCATCGAGGGGCGCCAGGAGAAGCGCATCTTCCTGAGCTACACCCAACAACTCCCCGAACTCTACGGCACCCTCCGCTACTGGTTCCCGATGGACCACACCCACGACAAGGCCCGCGAGCTGACCATCCACACGCGAATCAAAGGCGGGGCGCACAAGTTCGAGCCACGCTCCAGCACGCATCCCCTTGCGGTCACTGAAGATAGGGACGACATCGTGCTGGACTACAAGGCGTCGGATGTGAAGCCCGACCAGGATTTCCTGCTCCACTTGGTGCCTGGGAAGGCGGCCTCTCGCGAGGGCTTCGCAACCACTGGGAAGGACGGGCTGCGATACGTCTTCGCCCGCGTGGCGCCGAGCCTGCCCGGCCGAATGCAAGTGAAGCCGCGCCAATGGGTTGTGATCAACGATGTCTCGGGCTCCCGCACAAAGCTCGACATCCAGGCGCAGGCATACATACTCGACCGGCTGTTGCGGGAGGCGGACGACTTCGACCGTGTGGCCCTGATCAACACCAACACTGGGGCGGCGGTGGTTGAGCCCGGGTTCGTGGGGGTCCACGACCCCGCCGCCAGGAGGCTTGTCGAGGCGGCGCGGGTGGACCTGCCGCTTGGCGCGACCAATCTGGCCGCGGCGCTACAAGTGGCAGCAGAGGCTATGGTTACGGCGAAAGCGACCAACCCCCACATCCTCTATCTCGGCGACGGCGTCGCGACCGATGGCCAGACCAGCATCGAGGAACTCCTCAAGCTCCTGCCGAGCGGCGCGACTTTCATCGGCATCGGCGTGGGGAAGAAGGCAGACGCTACGTTCCTCCAGGCCGCCGGCGACCAGACCGGCGGCCTGTTCACCCACATCAACCCCGACGAGGACATTGACTGGCGGGCATTCGACCTCGTGGCGTCGCTGAACACGCCGAGGCTGGCGGACGTAAGTGTAGAGTTTCTGGACGCTTCGGGCAAGCCGTGCGATGTCGCGGCCTATCCGAGCGCGCGGGCGCTGGCCGATGGCGAGACGCTCTGCGTCGTCGGGCGGACGGCTGGCGCACTGCCCGCCACGATGCTGCTTCGGGGCAGGCTCGGCGGCAAGCCCTTCGAGCGGCGCTACCCGCTGGCCGGGGCATCGTCCGACGGGGAGTTCATCCCCCGCCTCTGGGCCAAGCGGCACATTGACGAGTTGCTCAAGGGCGGCGAGAAGCACAAGCCCGAAATCGTCGCCCTCTCCAAGCAGTACTACGTGATGACCCCCTACACGAGCCTGATCGTGCTCGAGAACGACGCGATGTACTCACAGTACAACGTCGAGCGCGGGCGGAAGGACCACTGGGCGCTCTACCCCGCCCCGAAGACCATCCCCGTGGTCACGGAGCCGCTGGGCGGGGGCGAGCGGCCGGCGTTGAGCACCGCCCCGCCGCCGGACGAGAAGCCGAGCAAGCTCAGAGAGATCGTCGGCAAGCTCCAGTTCGGCGCTGCCCCGCGCTTCTACCGCTGGCGCACGCAGACGCATGGCCTGGCCCGCTACGCGCTCTACGAGCTCCTGGACAGCGGACGGGCACCGGCCGGCCTGCTCGCTGGCCTGATCGAAGGCGCATCGAAGGCCCCGCGCGGCGCCCAGCCCAGGGCGCGACGCCTCCCGCCAGAGCGGATTGACCTGGTGCGCTCCAGTGGGGAGATAGTGCCCGTGGAGGACATGGTGCCGGCGACCCTCGAGGAGGCCGCCGCCCTCGACCTCCTCAAGCGCTACCAGATGCAGTGGAGGGTGCAGGCGGACCAGAACCGCTTCATCGCCGAGCAGCACGCGAAGGCGGGCGACGCCCACCTTCAGAACGGGGCGTACGACGACGCTCTTCGGCAGTACGAGCGCGCCCTCCAGCTCGACCTGGGGAACAAGGCGGCGGAAGAGGGCCGGCGAAAAGCAGAGAGCTTGCTCGGCGTCACGCGGCCCCGGTTCGCCGACCTGGCCGCCGACTACGCCCGCCAGCGCTCGATCGCGCTAGAGGTCCAGCGAGGCATCAACTGGAGCGCCGCCGAGCGCCCCGTCCTACGGATGTTCGACCCGGCCAATCTGATCGTTGACAACTGGTCCATGTTAACCCTGCTAGTTGACAAGTCACGGAGCATGTCCCGGTTTGAGGACGGGGACACCTGGCTGTGGGGAGGAACCCCGACGGTCAATGGGGTATCCCCCGGCGGCGATTTGTGGGGAACGACAGGGGGGAGCTACGACTGGTTCGATGTGGATGGCGATAGCTTCAGCCTTCGGCTGAGGGACCCCGAGGCGTTCGAACCGTTCTCGGTCCGCTGGGAGCGCGCCAATGGCACGCTGCGCGTCCCTGTGCTGTGGCACGGCCAAGCGGGGCAGATAATGGATTCTGGCGGCTCCTTGGTGGTGACGGACAGCGGGCTGGTGGCGGAGCCTCCAGTGGGTCTCCCGTGGTCCACCAGTGGCGGTGGCGTGCCCGCCCTGCCGGTAGGGACGATGGCGCCGCTGAAGCTCGTGCTGCCGCTGCCGATGTTCCGGGGCACCGCAAAGAACATCCAGCTCACGCCGCAGATGGAGAAGCCGTCGGCCAGGCCGCGCCCGCCCTTCGTGGCGCCGGCCGGCACACGCCTCCTCAGCCGCGGCAAGCCCGTGGCGAGCAGCGACGATGCGCCGATCATCGGCGAGCTCGCCCAGGTGACTGACGGCGACAAGCGGGGCAGCGACGGCTCCTACGTGGAGCTCGGCCCGGGCCGCCAGTGGGTGCAGATTGACCTCGGGCGCTCCTTCGCACTCCACGCAATCGTCGCCTGGCGCTTCCACGGCGAGGCACGCTTCTACCACGACGCCATCGTGCAGGTGAGCGACGACCGCGACTTCATCACGGGCGTCTCGACCCTCTTCAACAACGACCACGACAACTCGTCGGGCCTCGGCGTGGGCAGGGACCTGGAGTACCTGGAGACCTACGAGGGCCGGCTGGTTGACGCCAAGGGGGCCGAGGGGCGCTACGTCCGCCTCTACAGCCGCGGCAACACGTCGAACGACATGAACCACTACACGGAGGTGGAGGTCTACGGCAAGGAGCCGGGCGGGGCGCTCGCGCGGCCGGTCCGCTCGGCGCTCTTTGACGCGATGCGGTCGGTGGCGGGGACGAGTGCCGTGGCCGCGGCCGACCTCCTTGCGGGGCGGAAGGCCGAGCTTCTCGCCAGGGAGCGCACGGACGACGAGGAGCAAGAGCTCGCAGCCATCAAGTCGGCGCTCGCAAAGCTGGCGGCCGCCTACCCGCTGCTCGACGACACGTCGGCCTTCTGGGGCGGGGGCTGGGACCAGCGGCCGCAGCCCTGGGCCTTCCAGCCCCCCGAGGTCACGGCCTATCCGTATCCGTACCACAGATGGTCGCACTGCCTGGCCGCCTACGCGCCCGGCCTCTACAACACGCAGCTCGACATCCTTGAGCTACTCGACAAGGACACCGCGCCGGCCGGCAAGGCGAGCCGCGAGGCCGAGGAGGCAATCGCCCGCGCCCGCGAGGCTGTCCGCCCGGCGAAGGTGCGGCTCGGCAAGGGCAAGCCAGAGGTCCTCGTCGGGCCGGGCGACCGCTTCGCCTTCGAGCGGACGACGAGCATGCGCCTGAACGAGCGCGTGGTC
>Ga0194125_10002666_pt1 | contig 29298 bp, 30 predicted proteins | sample TA2KigC250mmetaG_FD_148626 | JGI IMG/M metagenome (GOLD analysis project Ga0194125, IMG submission 148626) | Freshwater microbial communities from Lake Tanganyika, Tanzania - TA2015034 Kigoma Deep Cast 250m | ecosystem: Environmental > Aquatic > Freshwater > Lake | place: Tanzania: Lake...
TCACCCCGGGAGGCAATGCCCCGTGACCTTGCGATCCCGCACCTTAAATCCTACCGACTGGACCTACGACTACGACCCGACGACGTGCTTCGATCTCACCCCAGAAAACGCTGATCGCTGAGTTACGAAACCCAGAGTCAGCAATGAAGCGACGGGAGTTTCGCGGAAGCGGCAAAGGGGAGTTGCGTGCAGGGTATTCGGGGCGTCTGTCTGATAATAGATATTATGTAAAGTTTCTTCGCAACCACGGATCCAGGGCTCAGCGCGCCACTCATGCAGGTTAGACCTCCTCCTCGCCCATCGCAGTGGGGATTGCCTGGTCGTAGGAAATCCGGGCTTGCTGGGTCGGAAGATCGAGGAGCGAGCTGATGCGGAGATGGGCATCCTTGGTCACACGTCCAAGGGTTGTCGCGGGGATGCGCTGTGCTTGTGCGGTCGTGAGGATTTCCGGTACGGAAGCGGGGTGAGCAGAAACGATGATTCGCGACTGAGACTCCCCGTAAAGGAGGAAGTCGGGGCGAGAGTCGGCGAGAGCGAGACTGGTGATCTGGGCGCCGAGAGTCTCGTAACGGCCGAAGCAGCATTCAGCAAGGGCGACTGCGAGTCCCCCCTCACTGCAATCGTGTGCGGAATGAATGAGACGGGTGCGAATGAGGTTCAGGCAAAGCTGCTGCAATCGCTTCTCGAAGAGCAGATCGATCGCAGGTGCATCGCCCAGAGCTTCATTCAGGAGCATCTGGACGTATTCTGAGCCCCCCACCTCTGGTCTGGACTCGCCAAGAAGGATAATCGAATCTCCGGGATGGCTGAAGAACGACGTCATCGTCAAGTCTGCATCGTCGAGCAAGCCCAGCATCCCGATGACTGGTGTAGGGTGCACTGCCCCATCGGGACTCTCGTTGTAGAAGCTGACGTTCCCTCCTGTCACGGGTGTCTCAAGAACGCGGCATGCTTCACCGATCCCAAGCACAGCTTCCTTGAACTGCCAGAAGATCTCGGGATCGTAGGGATTTCCGAAGTTCAGGCAATTTGTTATTCCGACAGGCGTCGCGCCTACACAGACAACATTTCTCGCCGCCTCAGCTACAGCAATTTGTCCGCCTTTTCGCGGATTCAAATAGACATATCGTGCGTTGCAGTCTGTTTTCAGCGCTAGGCCTCTGTTTGAACCCTTGATACGGATAATGGAAGCGTCGCAGCTGGGTGACACCGTGTTCGTTCGTACCATCGAGTCATACTGCTGAGTTACCCACTGTTTGCTGGCGATCGCGGGGCGTTGGAGCAGATCCAGCAAGACCGCGTTGTGGTCCGCCGGCAATGGGATGGATTCGGGACGAAATGAGCGGACGTGTGCAAGGTATTCAGGCTCTCTGGTCTCGCGCTCGTACACAGGTGCTCCGCCTCCAAGCACCAACGATTCGGCAGGAACATCGGCTTTCAGCTCCCCCTCGTGGTAGACGATGACACGATCCGCACCTATGACGTGACCTATCGTAACGGCATGTAAATCCCATTTTCCAAAGATCTTCTCTATAGCGGCTTGATGCTGCTTCTCGATCACGAGAAGCATCCGCTCCTGCGATTCAGAGAGCATGATTTCATAGGCGCTCATTTGTTCTTCTCGAAGTGGCACCTTGTCCAGATCGATACGCATCCCGGAGCCCCCTCGGGCACTCATCTCAGTGCTCGAGCACGTGAGACCTGCAGCACCCATATCCTGGATGCCGATGATCAAACCCTCTCGGATGGCCTCCAGGGTAGCCTCAAGCAATAGCTTTTCCGTAAACGGGTCACCAACTTGGACTGACGGACGCTTAGCTTCTGAGGCTTCAGATATCTCTTCAGATGCAAACGTGGCTCCGTGTATCCCATCCCTGCCGGTCGAGGATCCCACAATCATGACCAGATTTCCCTCGCCTTTTGCCACAGCTCGTGCGATATGTCCGTGCTCCACTATCCCAACAGCCATGGCATTCACCAGTGGATTCTGAGCGAAGGACTTGTCAAAATACACGTCCCCCGCAACTGTCGGGACCCCGAAGCTGTTACCGTAGTCACCTATCCCCTTCACAACTCGCTTGAACAGATAACGCACGCGTTCATCGTCCAGCTCCCCAAACCTAAGCGAGTCGAGTGCGGCGATTGGTCGTGCCCCCATTGTGAAGATATCGCGGAGAATTCCACCCACTCCCGTAGCAGCTCCCTGATACGGCTCGACAGCCGAAGGGTGGTTATGGCTCTCGATCTTGAATGCAACGGCGAGTCCGTCTCCGATGTCAATGAGGCCTGCGTTCTCCTCTCCTGCGCTCACAAGCAGACGTCCTCCTGAACGCGGAAGCGTCTTCAAGAGGGCGATCGAGTTCTTATAGCTGCAATGCTCACTCCACATGACGCTGTATATTCCAAGTTCCGTGTAGGTCGGCGTGCGTCCAAGAATGGAGAGTATGCGCTCATATTCCCCGCTTGTGAGTCCGTGGTGACGAGCAAGCTCGACCGTCACCTGCGGTTCCTTCCCTCTAGTTTGTTCGTTCATTTCAGCGGAGCTAATATCTTGATCTGGCGAGAGATAGCCCCATAGAGCTATTCTGATGATAGAGTCACAAGCGCCTCCCCCTTCTCCACCGGTCTTCCTTTTTGGATGTGTACTGCCTTCACAGTACCGCTCGACATTGACCGTATTTCGTTTTCCATCTTCATTGCCTCGAGTACGACGAGACCCTGTCCCTGCTTGATTGCCTGACCCGGTTCCACCTCGACCCTGACGATGAGTCCCGGCATCGGTGCACAGATCGTGGTTACGGTGGCGGTCGCGTGAGTCTTCGCGAGGAATGAGCGGAGCAAAAGGGAACGCTGGTTGTCGACGCGAACGGGATAGTCCCGCTCCTTGTGGACGAGAGTGAGCTCGAAAGCTCCCTCGGGCGAAAGGTCTTGTGCGGAGAGGGATTCGGGATAAGAAGACGCACGGCCGGAGATGTGAAAGGTATACACCTTTCCGTCAAGTAGAAGGGAATAATCTCCGGATCCGACGGAAGTTAGATCATATCGATACACCTTATCGTTGAGTTGGATGTGGCGGTCGTCGAGGATTGTAATATCGTGGGTTCCCGATTGCGTTGTAGCACGATAGGTTGTAGTCACGATCGGAGGGTCTCCTTTCGCAGCGATTTCCACTTCGCGCTGCGCTTGGTGACACCGTTGTAGCTGCTGACAATGGGGGTCGTTTGCTGGTTGTGAGCGAGGATGGTGGCGAGGATCGCCGCCGCACGCTCATTCTCGGCACTTCTCCCCTGCTGTCGCGAGGCATAATGGTTATCCACGAAGCGGGTATTGATGTCACCGGATTGGAACGATGGGTGTCCCAGGACAAACTGACAGAACGGTATCGTTGACTTCACGCCTTCGATGACGAACTCCGAGAGAGCCCTCTGCATTGACGCAATGGCTTCGGAGCGGGAAGGGGCCCAGGAGATCACCTTCGAAAGGAGTGAATCATAGAAAACCGTGACTTCATCACCTTGCCGGAATCCGTTCTCTACCCGGATACGTCCCGCCGGAGGTTCGTACCGTGCGAGCGTCCCGGTCGACGGGAGGAAATTGTTCTCAGGATCCTCCGCGCATATCCGGCATTCGATGGCATGACCACGGCGGTGTACGTTCCTCTGTTTGATCGAAAGCCGCTCCCCTTCTGCTATGTGAATCTGTTCTTTCACCAGGTCGCACCCTGTGATTGCCTCCGTGACGGGATGTTCAACCTGCAGCCTCGCGTTCACCTCCAGGAAGTAGAACTTGCCTTGCTGATCGACGAGGAATTCCATAGTTCCTGCGTTCGTGTACCCCGCAGCCCTGGCGAGTGCGACGGCCGCGCTGCCGAGGGCTTCCCGCAGAGTCTCGTCGACCGCCGTGGAGGGTGACTCCTCAACGACTTTTTGATGTCGGCGCTGTATCGAGCATTCCCGCTCGCCGAGATAGATGATGTTGCCGAATTGGTCTGCGAGAATCTGCATCTCGATATGCCGCGGCGCTTCGAGGAATTTCTCGATGTACACTCTATCGTCGCCAAAAGCCGTCCTTGCTTCCGACTGAGCCGCTCGGAACGCCGACGGGAACTCGGTCGCGGAGGAGACGACGCGCATACCCTTTCCTCCTCCGCCCGCAGCTGCCTTGAGGAGAATAGGAAACCCGATCTCCGATCCCAAGCGAAGTCCATGCTCCTCACTGCTGATAGGATCGACGGCACCTGCAATCGTGGGAATTCCGAGTTTGCGGGCGATCTTCCTCGCTTCGGTCTTGTCTCCGATCAGCGAGATCGCTCTGCTGCCGGGTCCTATGAACCTGAGCCCTGCTTCCTCAACCCGCTTGGCAAACGACGCGTTCTCCGCGAGGAAGCCGTAGCCAGGATGGATCGCGTCGGCCCCCGCTTGCCGTGCAATGGTCAGCAGCTTCTCCTGGTCTAGGTAGCTTTGCGCGGGCGTGGTTCCTCCCAGTGGGTATGCCTCGTCCGCCATCAGAACATGGAGCAGTCGTCGATCGACATCGGAGAAAACGGCGACGGTGCTGATGCCCAACTCCTTGCAGGTTCTCATCACGCGCACCGCAATCTCTCCGCGATTCGCTATCAGGACCTTCCGGATGTGACGCTCTCCTGTTTTCACCGTCTGCCTTTTGTCTCTTAATCCAGTTCGACCACCGTTACTCCCGTTCCCCCTTCATTCCACTCACCGAGACGGAACGATTTCACGTGCGGGTAAATCTTCAGGAACTCGGCCACGCGCTTGCGCAGGGCGCCGGTGCCTTTTCCGTGGATGATGTCGACCCGGTGCAGGCCGGCTACAAGAGCATCATCGAGAAACCGCTGTACCTGTGTAACGGCTTCCTCACCCAGCATGCCGCGCAAATCGATCTCCGTCTTTCCTTCAGGTGTGTAGAGAACCTCCGGGGGCGCAAAAGTACGGAGTCCCTTGCTGCTTACCTTTGTCAGGTTTTGGAGTTTCACACGAACTCTCGCGTTTCCTGACAACACGGTGGCGAAGGCGCCTTTGATCTCGAGAATCTCCCCAAGCTGGGATGCATCTTGGAGCCGCACCACATCGCCAACTCGTAGATCTTCAGGGGTGGGCGGCTGCGCGGGCGAATCCAAGGAAGCGATCTGCTCCTGCAGGCGCTGAACGTCTTCCCTTGCCGTCCGAACAGTTGCCTTCTCTGCGGCCGATTCGCGAATCTCTCTGATCGTTTTTTCAATCAGCGCCTGAGCACCTTTGACGATATCTTGTGCCTCATCGACAGCTTTCCTGCGGATGGCTTGAAGCTCTTTCCGTAGATCCCGCATCTTTTCGTCGTACGTCTGCACAAGGGAATCCAAGCGGTCACGCTCAGCGGAGACGTGACGCAACTGGTCGCGATATTCCTGTGATTGGCGCTCGAGGTCGCTGAGGAGCTGTTCCAGTTTGACTTTCGTGTCGCCGACGAGTTCTCTCGCTAGACCGATAATGTGCCAGGGCAACTCGAGTCTTCTGGCCAGCTCGAGCGCGTAGCTACTGCCGGGAATTCCCGATCGGAATCTGTATGTCGGTTTGAAGGTCTCGTGATCAAACTCCAAGGAGGCATTCATCACGCCGGGAGTTTCGTGCGCAAACGCTTTGAGCATGCCGTGGTGGGTTGTGGCAATCGTGATGGCGGCGCGGAGAGTAAGATCCTTCAGGACGGAGGCGGCAAGCGCTCCCCCCTCCGCGGGGTCGGTGCCGGCGCCGATTTCGTCGATGAGCACCAGACTGTTGTTGTCTGCATGGCGAAGGATCTCACGGAGACTTAGGAGATGCGAGCTGTACGTGCTGAGATCGTTTTCGATGGATTGGTCATCACCGATGTCGACGAAGATCTGCTTGAAGACGCCGCATTCAGATTCGGGCGCGGCAGGAATATGAATCCCGGCCTGCGTACAGAGCGCCAGCAGCCCGACCGTCTTCATCGCGACGCTCTTGCCGCCAGCATTCGGACCCGTTATGACCATTGTTAGGGTACCGTCTCCCAACTGCAAGTCGAGTGGGACGACCTCCTCTCGGCGGTGGCGCTGCAGCAGCACCGGATGCCGAGCCTGGACCAGCCGCAGCCGTGGTGAATCGGCAACAGCAGCCGCACTGCCCAGGATCTCGATGGAATATTTCGCCTTCGCAGCAATGAGATCGAGCGCGGCCAGCGTTGACAGGGTGGCTTCTAGGTTGGGCCGGATTTCCTTGACCTGCTCGGTCAACTGCGCGAGAATCCGAGAGATTTCACGTTGTTCGCCAAGGTGGAGTTCCGTGAGCGCATTGTTCAGGTCCAGCGTCTCCGCCGGCTCGATGAAGACCGTGGCGCCGCTTGCAGAGCTGGAGTGAATGAACCCGGGCACGTGGTTCTTGTGTTCGACCTTCACCGGGATCACCATGCGGCCATCGCGCGTGGTGATGATTTCTTCCTGCAAGAATTCCTTCTCGGACACTCTTTTCAGAATGGATGAGAGTCGCTTGCGCAGCGCGTCGGCGGTGCTGATCATGTCCTGGCGAATGCGCAGTAGCTCCTTGCTCGCAGAGTCGCGAATTCTAGCCTCTTCGTCGATGCACTCGAGGATATTGTACTCAACCACCTTATCGTAAAGAAGTTCTGCGGCAAGTGCGGCAACGCGCGGGTAGCTCTTCTGGCGTTTCGACAGAAAAGCCGCTGTCAGGCGTGCGGCGCGCAACGTGAGTGCGATGTCCAATAACTCCCGACCCGTCAGGATGTGGTTTTCAATGGCAGCTTTCTTGAGAGCCGGAAGTATGCTCTTGATGCCGTCGAGGGGAAGACCTCCCTCGACAATAAGAAGCTCTTTCCCTTCTGAGACTCTCTGAAGCTCAAGGCGGATAGTTTCTGCATTGTCGAAAGGCTTAAGAGAAGCTGCGCAGGCGCGCCCCGGCTCAGAGACAACAAGTTGCTGCAGTCGGTCGAGGATCTTGTCGAATTCGAGCTTCTTTATCGCCGTCGTGAAATCAGCCATCAGCGGAACTCAGCCGTCACTCCTGTGGTTTCTGGGCAGTTGAATCTGGCTTGGTTTCGCCAGGAGCGGTGAGCTGCTCAACCGATTCCTGCCCTGAGGCGACGAGATTGGAGAGATAATCCTTGATAACCGGTGCAATCGACACAACGGGACGATACAGCCGGGAGTCCCAGATAAGCCTGCGGGAAGGAGGACCCTGCAGGGTGAAGATCATGAACATGATGCTGACCATCAACACCCCTTGAGCGATACCGATCACCGAACCGATAATCCGATCCACGATCCCGCCGATCCTGTAGTTGTGTGCCAGAAATCTGTAGAGGACAATTTGGAGAACGAAGATGATGAAGAAAACCGTGAAAAAAGCGGTCATCGGTGCTGTTGCCGGTTGTGCGTTCGACAGATCGATGAGGAGCTTGGCGACGTCTTGCATCAAGAAATGCGCTATGAACATCGCCAGTATCGCGACGACGATTGCCACGAGTTTTCGTACGAGCCCATCGCGGAATCCGAGAGCAGCAAATCCGATGATGGGAAAAAGTATGAGCAGGTCCATTATCATGGCTGAACTCCCAATTTTGCCTTCACTAGTTCCTGAACCAACTTTCCTTCGACTTTCCCCTTGAGCTCTTTCATGGCAAGCGGCATCACCTTTCCGAAGTCTTTCGCAGAGGTTGCCCCAGTCTCCATGATGATCTTCTGGACGACCTGCTCGGCCTCTTCCCTGCTGAGCTGCTTGGGGAGATACGCTGTGATGATCTCGACCTCTCGGCGTTCTCGAGCTGCGAGATCGTCTCTCCCACCCTTTTCGTAAAGCTCAATCGCCTCTTTTCGTTTTTTGATGGCCGTCGTGAGGACCGACAGCTCATCGTCGGCGCTGATCTCCTTGTCCGTTCCGCGCTTCGTGAGATCGATTATTCCCGCGCGCAGCATCCGGAGCGTTTCCAGTCTTGTTCTGTCACCTGAGCGTAACGCTTCCTTCAGGTCGTTGCTGATTCGTTCGTTAAGGGTCATTGCCCGGGCTCACACAAAACGAAAAAGGCAAGCGCAAAGAATCGCTTGCCTGGCTGCGTCGATCATTGGGATACAGAGTCTGTTTTCGTCGTCTCTCGTCGCAATCTGTCACAGTGAAAAATATCGAAACCCTTCCAGAAAATCAACAAGATTTGTTACACGCCTCCGTAGGCTTTGATTGTTGTGCCGGTGATTGCTCCTGCTGCCCACGAACAGAGGTAACACACGAGATCCGCGATCTCTTCCGGTTTCACCCACTTGCTGGAATCCTCATCAGGCATGGACGTAAGATTCGCGGGTGTTACAATGATGCTTGGCGCGATTGCGTTGACGGTAATACCGGTTCCTTTGACTTCTTGAGCGACGATCTCCGTGAGCAGCGAAACCCCGGCCTTCGAAATCGCATAGGGAGCTCTACCTGCTGCGGGGCTCAGCCCCACCATTGCGGAGATGTTGACAATTCGGCCGTAGGGCTGTCCCTGCATCCGCCGTAAAGCCTCGCGTGTGGAGAGAAACGCCGACTTCAGGTTTATGTTCATCATAAGGTCCCATTCGGACATCGACACTTCCGTCAGCGGTTTCCTCGGAAGAAACCCGCCGACGGTATTCACAACGATGTCGATATGCGCTGCTTTTGTGAGGAGAGCATCGTACAGACTGACGACCTGGGATTCGTCCGTCACGTCGGCCTTGACAAGAGTCAGTCGATTTCTCAACGGCTCTGCGAGCAAGGCCAATTCCTTCTCCAGCAGATACGATGCGAAGACGGTGGTTCCCTCTTCCGTTAAGCGCTGAGCGATAGCAGATCCAAGGGCACCGGTGCCGCCGGTGATGAGCGCATACTTGCGTCGAAGCGTCATGTCGGTCTCCAGAATTGTGATCCTCAGGATGTGAAGTCAGCGGCGGAAGCGGTTCACGATCCACGCAACAGAGAGGATAATGAACCCGGTGGCAACGGTGGCCGGACCTGCCGGAGGGTCCAACTTGAACGCGAAATAGAGTCCTAGAAAACCGACAGCCAGCCAGAAGATGTTGCGTACCTTCTTCGCCAAGAGAATGGCCGTGACCGCCGGAATCACAAGAAATCCAAAGACAAGAACATCACCAACAACTCTCGTCGCTACTGAGACGACAAGGCCAGCCGTCATGTAGAAGACAAGAAGTATTGCCATCGCAACGATGAATGTGATACCCAGTACGCTATCTCGAGGGATCTTCCTGCTCTGGAGTAGCCGGGCAACAAGGAGAGTGACAAGAACCGTGAGGAAGATTGAGCCGAACACTGGTTCGACCTCAATGACGGGAAGATGAGCAAGTGCTATCCCCGCCACCGCTACTTGCGTCATTGTCGCGCCGACGAACACGACACGCATCGACACTAGATACACTCCTACATACGCGCAGAGGGCTCCTGCAATGATGCTCCCCATCAACGCATACGGGAATTCTGTCACGATGATGTGGAAGATCTGGGCGTCAGACATTCTTTCCTCCTGCGATCACGACCTTGTTCCCCAAGAATTCTCTGACTCTGACAGGTATGTTGTAGATATGGGAGAGATTCGATTCTGTCAATATCTCTCCAACGGTACCGACCTGAAAGAGGTTCTGCTCCACGAGCATGATCTTCTTCACATAGTTGGCCACGTCGCCCAGGAGGTGACTGACCATGATGATCGTCAAGCGATCCGATTCGTGAAGCTTCCTGATCGGCTCGAGGATCGCCGTGCGAGATGTGGGGTCCATTCCGTTGGTGGGCTCATCAAGAATGAGAACCTCGGGTTCGGCGGCAGGCGCGCGAGCGATGAGGGCCCTCTGTTTCTGTCCTCCGGAGACCCCGTTGTACGAGAGCGACGCAAGGTCTGCAATATCGACATGATCAAGCGCGTTGCGGACGCTGGTGCGGTCAGCTCTGGATAGAAGCCGGAAGTGGCCCACGCGACGGTAGCCGCCCATTAACACAACATCTCTGACCGTGAAGGGCATGATTTGCTCAACCAAGTCTCTTTGCGGCACGTAGCCGATCCGCAACCGTTCGCTCCCCTGCTCCCCGACGATCACCTCTCCCTGCAACGGCTAGAGTTTGCGTGGTGTGTCCGTCGCGTCAGCGCGTCAACGAGTCCAGGGCCACCGAGGAGGCTGCCTGACAGAGGATCCAGGCTCGAGATGCTCGGCCGCTGAGAATATCCGCAGTGAGCCTGATGTAGAACAGATCACCCGTCGGAATGACATAGCTTACCGAAATGCCAAGGTCGTTGAGCCCCTCCTCTCCCAGGAACCGCTCGAGGCTCACAGGTTTCGAAAGAAAAGGCCACGCGTGAGGGTGTGACGTGTTGAGCCTTCCATATTCGGCAAGGTACTTGCCGACGCGAACGTTCAGGTCGAGAGGAAGCCGGCGAAGAAGGGTTGCGTAGACTTCTTTAAGCTCGAATTCTTCAAGGGTGAAGACGGGCCTGCTGAACTCTCGCCGGGCAGGCAACTCTGCTCCGTCATCAGATTCTATCCTGCAGCGAGGTATGACGCTGATGCCGGGATTCAGCACGGACTGTGCAGGGACGTGTATTGTCCATGACGCGACCCAGAATATGAGAAGGAATTGGCGGCTATTGATCGTGTTCATCCTTGTTCCCTTTGGCGGCAGACCGGGATTAAGCCGATGTGGATCTCACTGAGAGCACATGCACGCTCTCGGCGAGACAGACACTACGCAGCTGCCAGGGGTGGACCCCGCTTCTAACAAGCGTCATAGTGATGTGAGAAATCAGTGCGACGATCAGCAGATGGTACGCCAAACCAGAAGCGCAGGTCGATGAAGGACGGCGTCGCGGGCACGTTTTCGGTCGTCAGAATCCCGCGAGGACACAGAGGGCAAGGATCCACCGATGAGATGTCCTGACGGATTTCGTTGTCGCTACAGTTGTGTGTAGTGATCGCTATCGGCGAGTCGGCTTCTGCAGAGGCATGTGAGTGCCAGGACTGTAAGACGCTTGCCGCGTGCAAGTTCAGGATGACCAGTAAGCTGGTTAACACTCTTCGCACGATGCTTCGCTCCAGTGACTCAGGTTAAGTACGCGGTGCCCGACACGCAAGCACGCCTCTGAATATTGCATCTCAGATGAAGAACAGGTACCTTGGAAAGAAATCAAGTCGCATCTGATCATGAAAACCAATATCCTCGCAATTCTGTTCCCGCTCGTTGCGGGCTTTGCAGCGGCTCAGACTGAAGCTGATCTGGCTGTGGGAACAGCTGCACCCGACTTCTCTCTCCCTTTCGCTACAAAAGACTCGATGTACCGGACCCCGCTCAACTTATCTGCGCTCATAGGAAAGAGCGCCATCATCCTGGCGTTCTATCCGGCGGATTGGAGCGCCGGATGCACCAAGGAGGTCTGTACTCTTCGCGACAGCTTCAGCGGCCTTCAGGATCTGAACGCGGAGGTGCTGGGGGTAAGCGGAGACTACGTTTGGTCGCATCACGAATTGGCGAGCGGCAGGAGCTTTCGGATCCGGCTTGAGGTGATTGATTCCGTTTTCGATCCGGACGATAATCGGACCTACGTTCAGAACCGGTGCTGAAACGCTCCGACGAATTTTCCAATGCGCCACTTGTTCGACAATTACTAACTGATGTTACGCAGGGATGGCCGTCGCACCGCAACTTGTAATCAGTCGTGTGATGACCACACACCCCTGCATCCCCTCTCCCCCACACACGAAGCCGTCGCTACAGAGGGGACTGATTGCGCCAAGATATGTGGGATGGTACAGTCCACGCTTCATACGCCCCCTCTCGAGCGTTGGGCAGCGGGATGAGAGAGGGTCGTAGAGGGGTGTGTTATCTAACAAGTAATCCAACATTCTTGCCCCTTGCGTAACATCACTTACTAACTGCTGCCGAGCGATAACCATGATATCGAAGACCCTGTGTATCGTTTTGTTCGGATGTTTCGCTGCGAGCCAGTCGGTGGCCAGCGGGCCTGATTCGCTCCGACATCCCGATGAGAAGCGTATCCGCAACATCCGAAAGCTTACGTCCGGTGGGACGAATGCTGAGGCGTATTTCTCGTTCGGAGACGACCGACTTATTTTCCAGTCAACACGCCCACCCTACCAGTGCGACCAGATCTTCACGATGAAACTGGACGGCTCACAGCAACGTTTGGTCAGCACAGGCAAGGGACGAACAACCTGTGGGTACTTCTTTCCGGGCAATCGGCGGATCCTCTATGCCTCCACTCATGGCCATGGCGATGACTGTCCTCCACCGCCCGATAGATCCAGGGGATATGTCTGGGGCGTTTTCAACGCCTACGATATTTACACGGCGGATGCCGACGGCTCGAACGCGCGCTTGCTGACGGCGAGCAACGGCTATGACGCTGAAGCGACCATAGCACCGAACGGCAGGAAAATCGTCTTCACCTCGTCGCGCGACGGCGACTTGGACCTGTACACCATGAATCTCAACGGGACGGGAATCCGTCGGATCACGACGGAACTCGGCTACGACGGCGGGGCGTTCTTTTCGTGGGACGGCAGGAAGATCGTTTACCGCGGCTATCACCCGAAAGATAGCACCGAAGTTGGCGAATACAAGGCGCTGCTTGCGGAACAACTGGTGAAGCCGGCAAAGATGGAGATCTTTGTTTGCGATGCGGAGGGACTTGTTCATACGCAGCTCACCAACAACGGCGCAGCCAACTTCGCCCCCTTTTTTCACCCAAGCAACAAGAAGATTATCTTTGCTTCCAACATGAATGATCCGCGCGGAAGGAACTTCGAGCTCTACCTGATGGACACCGACGGCTCCAACCTCGAGCAGATCACCTTTGGTGGACATTTCAACTCCTTTCCGATGTTCACACGAGACGGGAAGAAGCTTGTCTTTGTTTCTGACCGTTATGCACAAGATCCGTACGAATTCAACGTGTTCATTGCAGATTGGGTTCATTGAGTTGGGCATCCTGTAGCGAGGAAGCACGGAGACGCCCTGTCATGAAGCTGAAGGAGAAACGTGTTGTCATCACGGGTGGCTCAAAAGGCCTCGGACGCGCTCTCGTGCTGCGTTTCGCAACTGAGGGTGCGTGGGTTGCCACCTGTGCTCGATCGGAGGACGAGCTGCGGCGTCTCTTGCTTGAGTTGAGCTCCAGAGACGTGCGCGCTGTCGTGCTGCAATGCGACATCTCCGATCCGGAGCAAGTCTCTCAATTCGCGTGGAAGGTGTTGGACAACTTTGGTACTATTGACGTTCTCGTCAACAACGCGTCCATCTTGGGGCCCCGGATTGACATTGTCGAATTCACGAAGCCGACGTGGGACCGCGTCATCGATATCAATGTCCACGGTATGTTTCACGTGACCAAGGCGTTCCTGCCTGCCATGATACGACAGGGATCGGGATCGATCATCAATGTGAGCTCTTCTGTCGGCAGAGCCGGGCGTGCGCAGTGGGGCGCGTACGCGGTTTCGAAATTTGCGATGGAAGGTTTCACCCAGACGCTGGCCGACGAAATGAGGCACCATAACATCCGGGTCAACTCCGTCAATCCAGGCGCGATGAAGACGGATATGCGCCATCAAGCCTATCCGGCTGAGGATCGTTCAAAGCTCAGGTCACCGGAGGAGGTTACCGATGTTTTTGTGTATCTGGCTTCCAACGAGAGTCGCGGAATCACAGGTCAGTATCTTGAAGCCCAACAGTCTGAGAAAACCTTAACGGATATCCTATGAAACGGATCCTGCCAGCCCCTTTCCTTCTTGCTCTCGTCCTCTCTTTTCATCATTCCGCCGCGCGAGCTCAGTCGAATCCGGAAGTGACCGCGGCCGAACTGCTCAAGCACGTGAGATACCTCGCGTCCGACCAACTTGAAGGGCGCAAGGCGGGATCAAAGGGAGCTGAGCTGGCGGCTCAGTACGTAGCGAACGAGTTCAAGCGCTACAGTTTGAAGCCGCTCGGTGACCAGGGAACATACTTCCAGAGCTTTGAGTTTGTGGCGGCCATTGAGCTGGGAGTGCTGAACACGTTGAGTTACACCTTCCGCGGGCGATCGACGTCAACCGTTGTAAACAGAGATTTCCGCCCACTGGGATTCTCTTCCAGTGAGTCGTTCACTGGCGATCTTGTCTTTGCGGGATACGGCATTTCCGCACCGGGCAACAATTACAATGACTATGACGGTATCGATCCACAAGGGAAGGCTGTGCTTGTTCTCCGCAATGCTCCGCCCTCAGACTCGACGCGTAATTTCACTCAGTTCTCCTCGCTCCGCTACAAGGCGGCGAAAGCTCGCGAGCTCGGGGTCAAGGCACTGGTCATCGTCACCGGCCCGGCAGACTCCGACACCGACGAACTCCTCAAACTGAGCTACGATCAATCGACTGGCAACGCCGGAATTCCCGCAGTCCACGTCACGCGGAAGGTTGCCGATGAGCTCCTGCGTCCCACAGGCAAGACGATCAGTGATCTGGAGAAGCGAATTATTTCGACCGGAACACCACAATCGACGCCTGTGGCTGGAGTCACTTTGTCCATGACAGTGGAGCTCAAGGAGATCAGGCAAAGTACGAAGAACATCATCGGATACCTTGAGGGCAACGATCCGCTACTCAAGGACCAGCTTGTTATTCTTGGAGCTCATCACGATCACTTGGGGTTTGGGGGCGAGGGTTCAGGGTCGCTGAAGCCTGATACGGTTGCTGTTCACAATGGGGCTGATGACAACGCGTCCGGCACCGCGGGGCTGCTGGAGCTGGCTCAGGCATTTGCAGTCAGCCAGGGATCCCTCAAACGAAGCATGCTTTTCATCTCATTTGCGGGCGAAGAGATGGGACTGCTCGGCTCTGCACACTACGTGAAAAATCCGACCGTCCCGCTGGAACGCGCAATCGTTATGATCAACATGGACATGATCGGGCGTCTGAACCATCGGGCGCTGCTCATTGGGGGGATCGGGACCTCTGCAGGATTCGAGGATCTCGTGAACAAGCACAACGCGGACTCTGCCTTTGTCTTGAAACTGACCAAGGATGGCTTCGGTCCAAGCGATCACTCCTCGTTCTATGGAAAACAGATACCGGTTTTCCATTTTTGGACCGATCTCCACCCGGATTATCACCGGCCGTCCGACGATTACGACAGAATCAACTACGAAGGGATGGAGCAGGTTGCGCGATACATCTGGAAGATTGCCAGCGATCTTGGCGAAGCACCCGACAAGCCGCAGTATGTTGCTGTCGCTGCCCCGCGCCCGATGGGCCGGAGCACGCGGGTGTATATGGGTACCATACCGGACTTTGGAGGAGAGAGCGAAGGGATGAAGATTTCCGGAGTGCGCGAAGGGAGTCCGGCCGCAAAGGCGGGTCTTCAGGGTGGTGATGTTATCATCAAGTTTGGAAAAGTTGACGTCAAGAACCTGTACGATTTCAGCTACGCACTCGGCGAGTACAAGCCCGACGATGAGGTGGACATCGTCGTGAAACGCGGCACGGAAATCAAGACGATGAGGGTAAAACTGGAGAAGAGGAATTGATGGCGGGGAACGAACAGCCCCGGGCCAGTCGTCCGAGGCTGTTCGTCGAAATCATGAGTCGACTTCCAGCAAGGTCACATATTTCGCCTTTCCGTTCTTGAGGTAAGCCTCCAGCCGATTGACTAGCTCCTCGCTTTTCTCATCGAGGTCATCTTCCAGAGCGTCGTACTCTTCCATCGAATTGCAGATGAACTGTTCGACGAATGAGTTCTTCTTGCCTTTTTGCTCGAAGACGGTGTAGTTCTTCCTCCGGATCTCTCGGAAGCGGGTCGTCATCTCCTTTACTAGTTCCAGGTATTCTGCACGCTTCTCTGGATCAACATCGTAGGATATCTGTAGGATCACTTTCGCCATGATGACCTTTCTCAGGTTGGTGTGGGTGCGGGTTCCTATTCGTAATCTCTCAGCGCCTGACGGACTTCTTTCTCGCTCATGCCGAAGTAGTGGCCCAGTTCGTGAAAGAGCACCTCGACGATCCGCCGCTCAATGTCCTCCTCCGTCCTGCACTGCTGCTCGATGTTCCTCTGATACAGCGTGATCTTGTCCGGTGTAACAGGGTACATGCCGTACCACGTGCCGCGAAACTTCAAAGGGACACCCTGGTACAGACCAAGAAGGTTATACCTCCCTGCCTTCGAACGACCAAGAGCCTCATCGGAAGGATAGTCTTCCACCACGATCTGGACGTTCTCAACCTTTCTCTTGAAAAACTCCGGAAGACTATCGAACGCGCGTTGCGCAATCTCCTCAAATTGCTCCCGTGTCACTCCATCTCCCTCCGTCAAGCTCAGGCATTCGTCCAAAGAATCGTTTGCGATGCCGCAAAGAACAGACCGGCACCGATCAACCCGACCGTTAAGATAACCACGAGGACGGATTTAAATACTCCCAACCGGTGCCCCACCTTCGTTCCAACGATTGCCAGCACAAGGCTCCACAATGCTAGGAGAGCATCGATTCCGACAAGAAGCACATACGAGACCGGCTTAAGTGTGTACGGCGGTGGATTTGAAGTGAAGAAGTACATGCCGAAGGTGAGAAGTTCAATCGGAAGTAAAATCACAAGTGAAATGCCGATCGGTATCAGCGAGTACGCAAGAAGCGCCATTGAGTCGCGCCATCCGGCTGCACCCCCGAATACCCTTGCGACCAGGTGATATGCAAGTGTCAGAACGACCGCAGTGACTGCGCCGAGTCCAAGCCCCACGAGCAATGCCCACGGGAGCAGGTCGAGCAAAGTATCAAACCTGGTGCCGAGCTTGAAGTACCAGAATGCCGTGAACGATAAGCTGATTCCGAACAACGAAAAAAGAAGCAGCGAGAAGTTCTTGTGCTCCGCGAGGACAATTTGTCGGAAGGTGACACGCGGGGACTCGAGGATTTTCCATGCAGTCTGGAACAGGTCGAGATTGGGTACTCGATTCTGCAGGAACGCTTTGCACTTTATGCAGGTCGTCGCAAAATCATCGTTTTCTGCAAGGCAAACCGGGCAAGTGATCATTGCGTAGGGGGCTTTGACGGTTTCTTCGAGCAATTTATGAAGATTGACCTTGGAATGCAATGACTTTTTCGATGCTCGGTCGGCTCGTCGTCGGAAAAACCCTCCTATTTCATTTCGAATTTTGCAGTGAAATGCCTAAGCACCGGTGCTTCTTCCACGATCCGGAAGCCGCGCAACTCGTTGCGTCTCGCGTATACCTCTTGGACAACTTCTATAACGTAGTCAATATGGCTTTGTGTGTACACTCGACGCGGAATTGCGAGCCGCACAAGCTCCATGGGCGGCGACATCAATTTGCCTGTGGAATCATACTTGCCAAACATCACGCTGCCGATCTCTACAGTACGGATCCCGCCAACGCGGTACAGCGCGCAGACGATGGCCTGACCCGGATATCGGTCGGGCGGAATGTGATCGGCAAACCGCTTAGCGTCCAGATAGATGGCGTGTCCCCCGGGGGGCTGAACCATCGGCACTCGGGCTGAGGCCAGTCTCTCACCGAGATATCCGACTGAGCGAATTCGGTACGTCAGGTAGTGCTCGTCCAGGACCTCGTCGAGGCCCTGGGCAATCGCTTCGAGGTCGCGTCCCGCAAGGCCCCCGTAGGTTGTAAAGCCCTCCGTAACGATCAGGAGATTCCGGGCTTTTGAGGCCAGTGCCCCGTCGGTGAGGGCCAGGAATCCCCCCATATTGACCAATGCATCCTTCTTGGCGCTCATCGTGCAGCCATCCGCGTAGGAGAACATCTCCCGGGCGATCTCGCGTACTGACTTGTCGGCATACCCGGGCTCTCGCTTCTTTATGAAGTACGCATTTTCGGCGAAACGGCAGGCATCGAGAAACAGTGGAATGTTGTATCGGCGAAGGAGCTTCTTGGTTTCGCGGATGTTGGCCATCGATACCGGTTGGCCGCCACCCGAGTTGTTTGTCACCGTTATCATGCACAGAGGAATGTTCTCAGCTCCAACTCTCTCGATGAGTGCGCGCAGGCCCTCGATATTGATGTTCCCCTTGAAATCAGCGATGAGTTCAGGCTTCTTTCCTTCCTCCGTGGGAAGGTCCACCGCCTCGGCACCTGTGAATTCAACATTTGCGCGCGTCGTGTCGAAGTGGGTATTGTTCGGAATGTACTTCCCTTTTCCGCCCGTGATGGTGAAGAGGATCTTCTCCGCAGCCCGCCCTTGATGGGTCGGGATGATGTGTTCGAAACCGGTCAGAGCCCGGATGGTCTTCTCGAAGCGAAAGTAGCTGCGAGAACCCGCGTATGCTTCATCTCCCTCCATCATGCCGGCCCACTGTTTAGCGCTCATTGCCGCTGTTCCACTGTCGGTAAGTAGGTCGATCAGGACATCATCCGCGTGAATGAGGAACGGATTGTAGAAGGCGTTCTTGAGTATCTGTTCCCGCTCTTCCTTTGTGGTGAATCGGATCGGTTCAACGGATTTGATCTTGAAAGGTTCGATGATGGTCTTCATGACGATTCCCGCTTGAGCTCCTGCAACACGTCAATGGTTCTTTTCCAATGGTTGTTAATGAACAGCGCGTGATGGGCCGCAAGCCGGATACACCCTCCTCGGTCGATCACGTACGTGACACGCTGCATCGCACGACCACCCATCCACACTGCGTCGTACTGCCGGGCCAGTTCGAGGGCCGGGTCGGCGGCCAGCGGGAATGCAATGCTGTACTGCCGTGCGAATTCCCTGTGAGTTTCCACGGAGTCCGGACTCACGCCAATGATGGCCGCGTTGAGTCTCGAGATTGTGTTGAAATGGTCTGTGAACGCACACGCCTCCTTCGTACAGCCGATGGTGAAGTCTCTGGGATAGAAATAAAGGACAACATGACGCTTGCCCAGTTCGTCACATAGTCGGAAGGTCTCACTGGTATGGAGAGTGACTTCGAAATCCGGAGCTTGCTGGCCAACTCGAAGCATAGAGGCGATGAGGAAACGGGAAGTTCTTCTGCTGGAGGATCACGGTCCGCGCATCACAACGGCTATTCCGAATCGTACTGGATGATCGAGAAGATGTCATGTCCTTTCAAATGGTTCCTTCCGTTGAGAAAGCTCAGCTCGACCAGGAACGAAACGCCGACGATCGTACCCCCCAGCCGCTCAACGAGTCTACAAGCAGCCGAAATTGTTCCGCCGGTTGCCAGGAGGTCATCATGCAGAAGGACGCGGTCTCCCGGATGGATTGCGTCGGCGTGGATTTCAATCGCATCCCTCCCGTACTCAAGCGCGTATTCTTCCTGAATCGTCTGCGCAGGAAGCTTGCCGCGCTTGCGCAACGGGATGAATCCTGCCCCAAGACGAAGGGCAAGAGCAGCCCCCAAGATGAATCCCCGGGCCTCTACGCAAGCGACCTTGTCTATCTGTGCGTTCCTGTATTTCTCGTGAAAGACATCAACGGTTTCGCGAAAGGTGCCAGGATCCTTCAACAAGGTCGTGATATCGCGAAAAACGATCCCTTTCTTGGGGAAGTCAGGTACGTTTCGTATCGCTGCAGCGAGCTTGTGCAAGTGCCGACTTTCGCTTTGTTGATTGACTTGTTTCGTCGGATGACCCTTTCACCATTTCATCGGTTCTTTCTTCAGAAACGCCTCGATTCCCTTCTTGCAGTCATCTGTCATGCGCGTGAGCGCGTTAAGGTTCGCTGCGTAGCTCAGCGCGTCTGTGGTGGACATCCCATGGATCCGTGAGAGAAGCTCCTTGATGAGACCGAGCGATGAGGTGCTGCAGCTTCTGACGATCTCCGAGGCGAGAGAAAGGCCGAACTGATCAAGCTCTGTTTCAGGAACAACGTGGTTCACGAGTCCGATTTTGTGCGCTTCGTCGGCAGATATGATGTTGCCGCGTAGCGTCAGTTCACGTGCGCGCCCCTCTCCTATTCGGCGGACAAGAAAAACCGACACGATGGCAGGGATGAAACCGATTCGGGCCTCCGTGTAGCCAAATCGGGCTGTTTCCTTTGAAGCAACGATCAGATCGCACACGGTGGCCAAGCCGCATCCGCCTGCCAGGGCATTTCCCCGCACGAGAGCGATGACAGGCTTTCGTACGGTATAGATCTGCAGAAACAGCCTCATCAGAGTATTGGAATCTTCCTGGTTCTGATTGAAGTCGAACTTGGACATTCGCTGCAGGTAGGCCAGGTCGGCCCCGGAGCAGAAGGACTCCCCCTCTCCGTTCAGAAGGACCACCTTCGTTTCGGTATCTTTTTGAGCGGCTTGAAAAGCGGCAGTCAATTCCGCGACCATGAGGTCGTCTAGAGCATTGTGTTTCTCCGGGCGGCTCAGCGTTACGGTGCAAATACGTTGTTCGACGCAGTATTTTATGCGGGTGAAGTCCATCGGTGGCTGTCGGGGTGATGCCAAAGTAGCAAGAAGCGGTCTGAAATGCAAGGAATCGGGTTCGTACAAAAAAAATCCCGACCTCGGGGTCGGGACGCTTCTGCAAGCACGGATTCGACGACTCTCAGGCGTCATAGTACAGCATAAACTCGAACGGATGAGGCCTCAGCTGAATCGATTTGACCTCCTTGTCTATCTTGTAGTCGATCCACGTCTCGATGAGATCTTCGGAAAAGACGTCGCCGCGAAGCAGAAACTCGTGTTCATTTCTCAATGCTTCCAGTGAGTCCGCCAGAGAAGCCGGTGTTGAGGGGACACCGCGCAACTGCTCCGGGGTCATATCGTAAATATCCTTGTCGAGCGGCTTGCCGGGATCGATCTTGTTGATGATGCCGTCAAGCCCTGCCATCAGCATTGCAGCGAATCCGAGGTAGGGATTGCACGTCGGGTCCGGGCATCGAAACTCGATTCGTTTCGACTTCGGGTTGGATGAGTACATGGGGATGCGAATCGAAGCGGACCGGTTCCGTTGGGAGTACGCGAGGTTGACCGGAGCTTCGAATCCGGGTACAAGACGTTTGTACGAATTGGTCGTCGGATTCGTGAAGGCGCAGAGCGCCGGTGCGTGTTTCAAGAGACCCGCGATGTAGTACATTGCCATCTCGCTCAAGCCGGCATAACCGTTCCCTGCGAAGAGCGGCTTGCTTCCCTTCCAGAGGCTCTGATGGACATGCATACCCGAGCCGTTGTCACCAAAAATGGGCTTGGGCATGAACGTGACCGTTTTCCCATATTTCTTTGCCACGTTCTTGGTTATGTATTTATAGACCAGGTAGTTGTCGGCCATTTTCGTGAGCACGTCACGCCGCATATCGATTTCGGTTTGACCTGCCGTTGCCACCTCGTGATGATGGACCTCAACCGGAATTCCGACAGATTCAAGTGTCAAGACCATGTCGGATCGTATGTCCTGGAGGCTGTCGATTGGTGCCGCCGGGAAATAACCCTCCTTGAAACGGGGCTTATGGCCGAGATTTTGCTTCCCGTTCGATCCGCTGTTCCAGAATCCTTCCTCTGAGTCGAGATAATAATATCCGAAGTGATGCGACTGATCGAAGCGGACGCTGTCGAGAATAAAGAATTCCGGTTCAGGTCCGAACAATGCCGCGTCGGCGATCCCTGTGGACTTGAGGTACGATTCTGCCTTCTTAGCGACGTGACGAGGATCCCGGGAATAACTCTCATGGGTGATAGGGTCAGCGATATCGCACGTAAGGCTCAGCGTCGGAACGGCGGTGAAAGGATCGAGGAACATCGAATCGGGGTCGGGAAACAAGAGCATATCGCTTTCATGAATTTTCTGGAACCCTCGAATGCTGGAGCCATCGAATCCGATTCCGTCTTCGAAGATGTCATCAGCGAATTCCGTAGTGGTCACGGAGAAGTGTTGCCATTGGCCGATCAGATCCGTGAATTTCAGATCAACAACCTTGACCGAGTGGTCTTTGATCATCTTCATGACCTTCTCGACGCCCGACGATGCTTTGATCTTGCTGGCCATAGAGCTCCTCTGAGGAAGGTTAGTGTTGTTTGTGGGGATGAATCTTCATGACTGTCGTTTCCTTTGTCGAGGATAACACGACGCTCGTGGTGGTCTTCACGACTCCCATCCACGACTGAATCTTCGCAAGGAGCTTCTCGAGGCTTGAGGTATTCTCGGTGCGGATTTTAAGAAGGTGCGTTCCTTCACCTGTGATGGCATGACATTCGAGAATGTCTTCCGTGTCTTGAACGTGGTCGACAAAGGACGAATAGTGTTTCGAGGAATCGACCGTAACGAGGATGAACGCGGTGATGTCTTTGCCGAGAGCGCGCGGATTGAGTTTTGCGTAGTATCCCGTGATGATGCCCGCTTCCTCCAACTTGCGCAGTCGCTCACTGGCGGCGGGCAGCGAGAGCCCTACGCGATCTGCCAGTTCGTTTCGCCTGGTCCGTCCTTGTTTCTGCACAATCTCAAGGATCTTCAAGTCGATGTCATCAAACACCAGAGGAAACCGCTCCGAATAAAGTAAGGAATATTTCTTCCAGATTTAATTTATTAAGGTCGCGCCTGCTCGTTGCCTACAAATATAAGGTACCAACGGCGTTTTGTCAAGACCCGGAAAAAAAGACCCCCTGCGAGTCGGCAGCGGGGTCTCAACCTTCCTGGACGCGAAAAGCAGGCGTATCTAGGTCACAGCTTCCTCCCTATTGTATTTGATGGTCCCTTCACAGATGGTCATATGAACTTCAAAATCCTTGCTGAGGACAACGAGATCGGCGTCCTTCCCGACAGCCAGAATGCCCTTCTGATGCTCAAGCCCGAGCACCTTCGCACCGTTCAGCGAGGCCATTCTGACGGCATCGGTCAAGGGGACGTCCACCAACTGCACCATATTCTTGACGGCCGCCTCCATCGTCAGTGTGCTTCCGGCGAGCGTGCCGTTTTCCAGGTAGGCTTTCTTCTGCTTGACACAGATTTTCTGATCCATGAAGGTGTATTCACCGTCAGGCATACCGCTGGCGCGTATCGCATCCGTTATCAGGATAATGCCCCCTTCCCCCTTCGTCTTGTACATGAGCTTCATCACGGACGGATGGACGTGAAACCCGTCGGCAATCAGCTCTATTTTCAGTTCGTTGTGCAGCAGGGCGGCAACGGCGACACCGGGTTGGCGATGGTGAAACGGAGTCATTGCATTGAACATATGAGTGATGTGCGCAGCTCCGTTGTCGATCGCAACAAGAACCTGCTCATACGTAGCAGCCGAGTGTCCGATGGAGAGGACGACGCCGTTCTTCGCTGCAGCGCGCATGACCTCTTCCATTCCGGAAAGCTCGGGGGCCAGCGTCATGAGACGAACATAACCCTGGCCAGCGTTGTAGAGTTTCTGCCACCCGTCGACGCTGGGCTGCCAGAGACTTTGTGCCTTCATCGCCCCGTGCAGCTTCTTGTTGATGAAGGGACCTTCAAGATGCATTCCCCAGATATTCGATCGTTTCGAGGAGCTGCAAAATTCAGCGATACGTTTCACGTCGGCAACCATTTCCTTCTCTGGCTTGCTGTAGAGTGCCGCCAGCAAGCCTGTGGTCCCGTGCTTGAAGAAGTGCTGCGAGATATTCTCTACGGCTTCTTTGCTCATATCCGCAAAGCCGTACCCTCCACCCCCGTGCACAAGGAGGTCAACGTAACCAGGGGTCAACACCATGCCGTCGAAATCGTACGTCTTCGTCCCCTTCGGAACGTCCACCTCTGAATTCTTGCCTATTGCCGCGATCTTCTTCCCCTCGATCAGCACAGAGCCCTTCGTGATGACCCGGAATGGAGTCACAATATCGACATTTCTGATCCCGAATGTCATTCGTTATTCCGCACTGATCTGTTCAACACTCTTTCTGAGATCGCGCACGGCTTGTGCAATGTCGGGCCTCCGAAAAATGGCCGTGCCAGCGACGAGGACGTCTGCACCTGCGCGGACCACCGTCGGTCCCGTCGTGACATCAATTCCTCCGTCCACCTCGATGCGGACATCCCGTCCGGTTCTCTGGATCAGCGCCCTGACCTCTTTGATCCGGTCGATTGTACCCTCAATGAATTTCTGTCCCCCGAAGCCGGGATACACGGACATCATCAAGACGAGGTCAATATCCGATATGATGCTGCTGAGCGTCGAGGCAGGGGTGTCGGGATTGATGGAAACGCCCGGCTTTGCTCCGAGCTCTCTGATGCGAACCACCGTTCGATGGAGGTTTGTGCAGACTTCCTGGTGGACGATGATGTGGTCGGCGCCGGCATCGCGAAATTGCCTGATGAATGTGTCAGGCGATGCAATCATCAAATGCGTGTCGAGGGGAAGTCTTGTGACTTTGCGAATGGCCGACACAATCAGTGGCCCAAAGGTAATATTGGGAACGAAATGGCCGTCCATCACGTCCAGGTGGAACCAATCCGCACCTCCGGCTTCTGCTTGGGCAAGTTGATCGGTGAGTCGAGAGAAATCGGCGGCGAGAACAGAGGGTGCAATTCGAATCATGGGTCAGTAGAGCCGGGGGATGGATGATTGTTCCCCTTTTTGTGCAACGACGAGATCGACAGCCTGCCCGGTGGGGACAATATCTCCGGGCTTTGGATATTGATCGACGATCGTGTTGGGGAGGAGGTCGGCGCTTACCTGATATGTGATATTGCCGATTCTGAGACCTGATTGAATGAGCATCCGCTCGGCCTCCGTGAAGGTCTTCCTCGTCACGTCCGGCACAGGTATCTGCTCACCACTCCTGCCCTGGCTCACCAGGACCCCGATGGACCTCCCGATGCTTACCCTCGTCGATTCAGGCAGGTCCTGGTCAATGATCGTCCCCTGAGGGTATTCCTCCGAGAATTCGTAGCGTATATTCCCGAGCACGAGGCCAAACCGCTCCAGCGCGAACGTGGCGTCGCGCAGGGTCCTTCCGCGAAGACCCGGGACGACGGCAGTCGGTTCTCCCCCGCTAACCGTTAGGTAGACGCCGCGCCCGAACTTCACCTCAGAGTCCGCAGCTGGATTCTGTTGCACCACCGTTCCTTCTGGATACCGCTTGTCCGTCCGGACTTCCGCCTTTTTGCCGACGAGACCGTTCACAGCCAGGATCTGAAGGGCCTCGTCAAGCTTCTTGCCGACAACGTGGGGGACCTTTGTGGTCTTGCCTTGTTGCACATATCGCGGCATCACCACATTGTCCAGCAAGAAAAAGAGGAGCAGGGCGACACCCAGCACAACTGCGGGGAGCTTGAGTCTGGCAAATAACTTCTTCTTTCGGCGAGCCATTGCTGGTTGACTGAATATAGAGAGTTTTGAGTAGAGTTACAACCATCAGGTGTTATTCAATGCCGCAGTCGCTTCGCAGCCGCGGCACGAGAGCAAGAGCATACACGGTCGCGTCGATCTCCTCGCTCTCGGACATAGGCGATTCGACGGAGTGGGAGAAGAATGCTCTGTTATCAGGAGAACCAATCCGGTACGCCATATGCCGAATGCCGGTGGCTTATCAGTTCCCCGCCCATCCCATCTCGCTGGGCGAGATGCCTAAGAGCCGATGCACTGCAACTTTCGCTGTCCAGCAAGATGAGTTCAGACTCATGGTGGTTGACAGTACTTTTTCTGCAGCGTCCTTCTGCTGGGAGCTGTCTAACCCAACTCCTCGATCGGCTTCGACAACCCGTTCGCGTGCACCTTGTATTCTCTTCAAGTATGAACTCCGTCAGGGCGTCCGTCGTCGAGTCGTGTCGCTGCTTCTCGGGTGGGAGCCTGCAAGATTGCGCATTGTCAAGCTCACGCATGATTGCATTTCACTTCAAACTTGGCTATATTTTCAACGGCTTTGGCTCGATCGCTTAACAATTCTCCTCAAAATCGGACAACCACTACGAACTCCTTTGCGCGCCGAGTATAAGGGACTCGTCAAGGCAGCAATAAACGCCAAACGGCGGGCGCACGCTCCCTATTCTCGCTTCCGAGTGGGAGCCGCTCTCCTCGGAACAAGCGGAAGAGTCTATACAGGATGCAACATCGAGCTCAGCACATACCCCCTTACCATCTGCGCTGAGCGAACAGCGATATTCAAGGCTGTCTCTGAGGGAGAGAGGAATTTCAGAGCGATCGCGGTGGTGTCCGATGATCCTGAGTACACGCCCCCGTGCGGTGCCTGCCGCCAGGTGCTCATCGAACTGGCCGGCAATATTGATTTCCTCATGGTCGACGGGAGCCAGCGGGTCAAATCTGTCCCGTTGAAGGCCTTGCTTCCACTCGCTTTTACACATCGCAACCTTGAGCGCAAAAGAAGAGGAAAGAAGTGAACGATGGACACATCAGAACTCCATAGTGTTCCCCGAAGAACAGGCTGGATCGAAGTGATTTGCGGTTGTATGTTCAGCGGCAAGACGGAGGAACTGATCCGACGTGCGCGACGCGCGGAGATCGCCAGACAGAAAGTCGCCATCTTCAAACCCAGGATTGACAGCCGCTTCAGCCCGGAGCACATCGTGTCACACAGCGAGCAATCCCTAGTCTCACAGGTTGTGGACGATGCTACGGAAATCCCCGAGCGAAGCGCTGAAGCCCAGGTTGTCGGAATCGACGAGGGACAGTTCTTCAAGTTGAACCTTGTCGACGTATGCGAGCAGTTGGCAAACCAGGGGAAACGCGTCATCGTGGCCGGTCTCGACCAGGACTATCGGGGCAAGCCCTTCGAGCCGATGCCTCAGCTCCTGGCAGTCGCAGAGTACATTACGAAGACGCTCGCCATCTGCGTCGTGTGCGGCAATCCGGCAGACCGCACGCAGCGGAAGACTCAACACGCAGACCGCGTTCTCGTTGGGGCGAAAGACATCTACGAAGCCCGCTGCAGGCACTGCTTTGAACCCCCGACAGAGCTCTGACATACTTCCCCCCTTCTCGGATACGGCAGAGGATTCACTATGACAATTCTCTCGGCTCTCCACGGGATGTTTGGCATTCTCGTGCTTCTCGGCATTGCTTTTCTCTTCTCGAACAACAAACGGCGGGTGAACTGGCGGCTCGTTGGCATCGGTCTGCTCATACAGCTCACCTTTGGCGTGCTTGTAATCAAGGGTCAGGAACTTGGTGCCCTTTTTTCACCCTTGGCGTGGCCAAAGAGGTTGTTTGAATGGATAGCGGAAGGATTTGTTTTGCTTCTGGGCTTCACAACGGAAGGAGCGAAGTTCGTCTTCGGCAACCTCGCGATCGGTCAAGGATTTGAAGGCTCTCTGGGTTTCTTCTTCGCGTTTCAAGTGCTACCGACAATCATCTTCTTCTCATCGTTGATGTCTGTATTGTACTACCTGGGTGTCATGCAGAAGATCGTGCAAGGCATGGCGTGGGTGATGGCGCGATTGATGGGGACAAGCGGCGCCGAATCACTTTCCAACACGGCCAATATCTTTGTGGGACAAACCGAAGCGCCGCTGATGATTCGACCGTATGTCGCAAATATGACACAATCCGAGCTTTTGACGATCATGGTTGGAGGCATGGCTACCATCGCGGGTGGCGTCATGGCGGCCTACGTTCAAATGCTTGGCCACTCCTTTGCACAAGCCCATAACCTGCCAATTGAGACGGCTCAGGTGAAGTTCGCAGCTCAACTTCTTGGCGCAAGCATCATGGCGGCGCCTGCATCCCTTCTTATTTCCAAGATCATATTTCCAGAAACGGGCGAGCCGACGACAAGAGGTGTCGTCAAGGTGCATGTGGAGAAAACGGCGAGCAACGTCATCGAGGCTGCTGCTGGAGGGGCGTCCGACGGCCTACAACTCGCGTTAAACGTCGGAGCTATGCTCTTGGCCTTCATAGCGTTAATCGCAATGTTCAATGCTTTCCTTGGGGCAGTTGGGAACTGGCTGGGGGTAAATGCGTACCTGCACTCAACATACGGACAACCGCTGAGCTTGCAGTTGGTCCTCGGATTTATCCTGCAATTCGCGGCCCATGCGATGGGTGTTCCCGGAAACGAGGCATTCAACTTTGGCAGCCTAATTGGAACAAAGGTTGTACTGAATGAGTTCGTTGCCTATCTCGATATGGCCAAGATGATAACAGAGAACAAGCTGGTGTCAGAAAAAGCAATTGCCATGGCGACATTTGCCCTGTGCGGCTTCGCAAACTTCTCATCGATTGCGATCCAGATCGGTGGAATCAGTCCGATGGCCCCTCACCGCAGAAAGGACCTGGCTTCCCTCGGACTTCGTGCAGTCCTTGGAGGCTCGCTTGCGACCCTCCTCACGGCGACAATTGCCGGTGTCCTCATAGGCTCCTAGTGGATCATCAGCCAATGATAGGCAACTCCCGGGTAGAACAGGCACTTGCCGTTGTTGCCAGCCAAATCGCTGAAAGGCCGGTTATCGGTTTGACGTTGGGCTCCGGCTTGGGGGATTTCGCTGAGGCGCTTGCTGAGCAGATGATAATCCCTACATCCGCAATACCAGGCTATCCGCAATCCACAGTGAAGGGCCACGAAGGAACCCTCGTATTCGGTCGATTGCGGGGTGGGGGCAGGATGTCGCAGCCGCTGCTAGTCTTCAAAGGTCGTGTTCATTACTACGAAACCACAAACCTCGATGCGGTGGGATTCCCCGTCCATCTGGCAGCAGCCCTTGGCGTTCGCGTTATCCTGCTGACAAATGCTGCTGGTGGGATCGGGAGAGGACTAGCTGCGGGCGATCTCATGCTGATCACCGACCTTCTGAACCTGGCTTTCGTACAACCTCAAGTGAAGAATGAGATACAGTGGAATATTGATTGGCCAGGGAGAGGGAGAGTCGAGATGCTTGATAGACAACTTCTAAGTATCTTGAGGGAAACAGCGCGTGATGTTGGAATTCCGCTGCGTGAAGGAACATACTGTTGGCTGAAAGGACCTTCGTACGAGACAAGGGCAGAAATCGAGATGCTTCGGGGGCTCGGGGTGGATGCGGTCGGGATGTCGACGGTGCCCGAGGCTATGGTTGCTCGGAAGTTAGGCATGCGAGTTGCAGGAGTCTCCCTCATCTCCAATCTCGCGGCAGGAATCACCGCGGAGAAGCTTTCTCACGATGATGTCACCGAAACCGGCAAGCGGGTTAAAGAGACATTGGGCCGCCTCCTAAGCGAAGCTATACTTCGCATATCTAGAATGCGCATTGAATGAATCGGGATAACTCTTGATAATGGGGAACCGACGGTTAAGCATGGAGCGTCCGACACTGCTAATGATGGAAGCCCATACGGAACAACGCGAGGAGGTAGGACATGAACTGGATTGACTACAGGGAACTGCGATCCGTGGCGGGCACCTTCTCCTCGCTCTTTGTGGAC
>Ga0194125_10002667_pt1 | contig 29293 bp, 10 predicted proteins | sample TA2KigC250mmetaG_FD_148626 | JGI IMG/M metagenome (GOLD analysis project Ga0194125, IMG submission 148626) | Freshwater microbial communities from Lake Tanganyika, Tanzania - TA2015034 Kigoma Deep Cast 250m | ecosystem: Environmental > Aquatic > Freshwater > Lake | place: Tanzania: Lake...
CGGTTGGACGCCTCCGAACGGTCAGCTCGTCACCATCCTCGGCATCGTCGTCGTCGGAGTCGGCCCAACCGGGATGCGTCTGGTAGAAAATCTGCTCGTGAATGTTGGCGATGTCATCGTTGTCGCTGTCCTCAAACGCATCACTCACGCCGTCGTTATTCGTGTCGTAGAGATGCGGATTGAGCCCCCGTTCTCCGCGAGCCAGATGGGCCAGCGAAGCCAGGTACTCATAGAAGTTGGTGAGTCCGTCGCCGTCGGGATCGCCGTCCCCGCCGTCGTCGCCGCTGCCCATGCGCGGGTCGAGACCGTACGCTTCCTCCCACCAGTCGGGGATACCGTCCGTATCGGTGTCGCCAGACGGCAGGAACCCGTAACGGGAGGTTACGCCGACCAACGCATTCGTCACGACGGCCCCGCCTTCGACCTGTCCGGCGAAACGCCAATCGGTCCGCCATCCCGCCGCGAGGGTGAAGTCCTCAACCGTTGCGCCGCCATCGTCGAATTTGAACCAGCCCGCGAGCGTGCGCACGATCACCTGGCCGCCACCGCCACTGCCGTCGTCAAGGTTGGGAAGAATGTTGCCTATGTTCAGACGACCGCCGCTGACGCACCGGCCGTCAAGCGCCGGGATCGGGTCGACGTTACCGAGCAGCGCAGCCTTGACCGCCGTGTAGTTCAGGCGGCCGTCGACCGAGAGGATTAGCGTCGCCGCGCCCGCCACATGCGGGCAGGCCATCGACGTGCCGCTCATGAGTTGGTAGGCGTTGCCCGGGGCCGTGCTGAGAATGTCCACCCCCGGCGCACCCAAGTCAACGGTGGTCGCGCCATAGCAACTGAACCCGGCCATCGCGTCGCGGCGGTCGGTTGCCGCCACCGAGACGATGTTGTCGAGGTCAAACGATGCAGGATAGAAGGGCAACGCGTCGTTGTCGGTGCCGTTGTTTCCGGCTCCGGCGACGTACAGGTGGTCGTTCTCGCCGGCAACCCGGATGGCATCGTACATGGTCTGCGAGAATCCGATCCCGCCGTAGCTGTTATTGCTGACGCGGGCACCCATGCGCCACGCATACTCGATGGCCTCCACGATGCTGGCGTCGGACGCGCCTGTGCCGGCATCGTCAAATACCTTGAGCGCCATGATCCGGGCTGTCCAGTTCACACCCGCCACACCCACGGCGTTGTTGCCGACCGCGCCGATGGTTCCGGCACAATGGGTCCCATGCCCGTCACTGTCCATGGGGTCGCTGTCGTTCAGCTCAAAGTCGTACCCGTACACGTCATCCACATAGCCGTTGCCATCGTCGTCAACGCTGTTATTGGGAATCTCACCGGGGTTGACCCACATGTTGGCCGCGAGATCGGCATGGTTATAGTCGACACCCGTATCAATCACCGCGACGATGACGTCGCGATTGCCGGTGGCGACATCCCACGCCTCGGCACCGTCGATATCGGCGTCCGCGACGCCGCCGTCCTGCCCGGTGTTGTTCAGGCCCCAAAGCGAGCCAAAGTCGGGATCATTCGGGAAGGTCTCCGTCAGGTGACGGATCTGGTTCGGCTCGACGTATGTCACCGATCCCAGCGCCTGGAGCTCATGCATCAGGACGTCGGGGTCTTGACCGTCCGCCAGCGCGACATGCATCGCCGGGACAATCTTGAAGCTGCGCTTGACGATCAGCCCCTTGGCTTCGATCGCGGCCTTGGCCGTGCTCATGGCGCCCTTCGATCCCACGCCCACCAGGAATTCGCGTGGCACGGACTGTGGCTGCACCTCCGAAGCCTGGCCGACCGTACGCAGAACGGTATTGGTGGCGTCTTGATTCCCAAGGGTAACGAGCTGCCCCCCCATCATCTGCCGGATGTCGGCCGCCGATGAAACCAGAGCCGAGAGCCTCACGTCGTCAATCGCGCCTTTGAAGCCGTTGATCACGCCTCCGTTCGCGCCCACAGCGCCGCCACCGATGGACAGCTCGCCGGCAAGCGCCCGGCCTCTGCCGGAACCCATGACAGGCACCGCCATCGCGTCGGTTCGTATCGCCACCAGCGTCCCGTCAATATAGAGCGACAAGAGCGCATTGGACACCGAGTACGTGGCAGCCAGATGCGTCCAGACAGCGGGGGCGACCCAGACAAAGTCACCGAACGGATCATTGACAATGGTTGTACCGGGTTCATCCCAGGCCAACCGATGCTCGGCCACCACGGCAGCGGTGCGGCTGTTGTAGCGCACATACGGGCGCAGGGTGCCGCCAACTTTTTCCACGCCCATCTCATAATTGACGGTGTTGTCGCTGAACGTGCGCGCCACGACCACGCCGCCCGTGCTGCCCGCATCCGGACGAATCCAAGCGGCCAGCGTCCATTCCATCATGGAGTGCCGGCCCTGAGGCGGCACGACCATCCGACCGCTACCGTCCAGCACAAGCCCACGCGGAATCAGCGGGTCGGTCGAGCGCAAGGGGTCAGACTTCCCAACCTGCACATCGTTCTGCGTCACACCCGCGATCTCCGAGTAATCGTCCAGCCCGTCGTCATCGGTATCCCACAGATCGGGCCGGGTGCCGTATTCCTGCTCGAACAGATTGCTCAAGCCGTCATTGTCCAAGTCGCGCTCACCGTCAAAGATGCCGTCGTCAAATGTGGAGACATAACCCGGATGGAGTCGCGCGTGGTATTCGTACAGCGCGGAGAGCCCGTCGTTATCGTCGTCGCTCTCACCGTTACTGGAGAAGATGTCCCCATACAGCGCGATTTCCCAGAAATCGGGCAGGCCGTCAACGTCCTCATCGACGAAGACTGCGGCCCGGATCGGCGTGTCGCCCGACACGACCATGGCCGCGCCGTTGGTCAGCCCGCCGGCATGGGCCCAGTTATTCAGCCAGCCGCGCGGCGGCAGGGCGAAATCCTCGACGGTATCGCCAAAATCGTCGAACCGGTAGTAGGCCACCGGCATCGCGCTGGCGTGTTCGAACGTCCGGTAGGCGTTGGCGCCCAACTCGGATGCGGTGAAGGCGACGTCCCAGATGCGCATCTCGTCAATCTGCCCGACGAATCCTTCGCCCACGCGGTTGATACCCGAACCGGAGATTCCGAGGGCTCCGGGCTCGACCGTGACGGTTTTCCAAGCCACAGCCACGCCGTCAACATGGAGACGCAGTTCCCCGGCGGCGACGTCGTACACGCCCGCCAGATGGTACCAGCGATTCGTCCGGTCGAGTGCGACGGGAGCGATGACCGTGCGTTCCACGACATTGGTGGCGTACACGCCCACGAACCGGGTGTAGGGCTTGAATCCATCAAAGCCCAGTTCGTAGTTCACCGCATTTCCGCTACGGCGTGAGACGATGCGACCGTCGCCCGTGAACCCCCCATCCAGCCGCACCCAGGCCTCGACGGTCCAGGATCCGGTCAACCGGAAGCGCATGTCATTGGGCATCTCAACGTACTGGTTGCCGGCGGTCAACGCCAAGACGCCCGAGTCGGTCGGTGAGAGCGAGGCGTTCGGCAAGGTGAACCCATCGGCATTATCCGCCACTTCGACGCCATCCTCCATGCCATCATCGTCGGTGTCTGGCTTACCGGGATGGGATCCGTAACGCTGTTCCTCCCGGTTGGTCAGCCCGTCGCCATCCGTGTCGAGGTCGCCATCAAAGATACCCGGCATGGTCTGGGGGTCGTTGGGGTTGGTACCCGCGAGCCACTCAGAGGCGTTCTCCATCCCGTCCAGGTCGTCATCGTCCTCGCCGTCCAGGATGCCATCGCCGTCTGTGTCGGGATCCAGCGGATTCAGCCCGGGTTCGGTCTCCCGCTCGTCGGGGAGGCCATCGCCATCGGTGTCGGTCAACGATCCCGTGATGGGCGTCCATCCGTCCTCGCCCAGCTTGATGATCGTGGCCGCGCCCACCAGGGTGCCAGCGTCTTTCCAGCAGACGGACCAATTGTTGCTGTCCGCCGCCGCAAAGTCCTGCACCTGCCCATGGTGCCACGCCTGCGGGCCAAACGTCCCGCTCGTGCCGCTGGCGGCCGTGCCGGTATCCGCCGTGTCATCGTCAAATCGGTAGTCCAACACGGTATCGGGCGATCCGTTGATCAGGACCGTGTCGAGATAACCGGTCAGTCCGCGGCCGATGAGGGTGTTGACCAACCCAAACCCGCTCTGCGCGGGACGCTTCGCCGTATTCACGAACGCCACCTGCTCGTCGTTGAGGATGAGTTGGAGTGTGCCCGCCTTGACGTCGAACCGTCCGCGAACATGTGTCCAGACGTTGAGCGGCAGGGCGCGGAAGCTTGGCGCGACCAGCGTCACGTTCGTCGACAGGTCGGAGGCCGTGAAGGACACGAACGGCCGGCGCTGGCTGTCGATTGCGAGGCGGTAGTTATAGACACCCGCCTGTACTGTGCGCACAATGATGTCGGCGGTGCCGGCCGGCGTCGCGGTCGGATAGACCCAGGCGCTGAGATCGAAGCCAAGCAGGCTGAAGCGTGTGCTGTGCGGCGCCCGCACGTAGCTGTCGGCGCTGCCGTCCAATTGCAGAGCGCGCGCCTTGGCCGGGGAGAGCGCATCCGTCGGATCGGAACCGTACGCCACTTCCCATGCGTCGGTGTGGCCGTCATCGTCCGTATCGCGCAGGCGCGGATCGGTTCCAGCCATTTGTTCGGCGAGATTATTGAGCCCGTCGCCGTCGTAATCCTCGAGCCCATCCAGTACGCCGTCATTATCACTGTCGCGGTCGTACGGATTGGTGTCGGAGAGATACTCGTACAAGTCGTTCAGACCGTCTCCGTCCGTGTCAGCCCCCGTCGGGCCGATCACGCCCGTGCCGTTGGTCGAGGCCGCGTTGGTGGAGGCCTGGTAGCTCAAGCCGTATAGGTTCTGCCACCAGTTCGGAATCAGATTCAGATCGTCATCGAACTCGCCGATTTCCAGTGCCGCAGTCGTGTTGGTCACAAGGACGCCGCTGAGCGCGTATCGCGAGTCGAGGCGATACGAGAAATCCTCCGCCGTCTTTCCGCCGTCGTCGAACAGATAGTAGGCGATCGGCATCGGCGTCTGGACGATCACCGTGTTGGTGCTGGTGCTGCCGCTGGCCACCTGCAACGCCAGCCACTGCAGGAACCGGGACTGCGATCCGTCGGTGTTGCCGCTGGAATGGAATTCGGTGTAATAGGCCTCGCCGGCGCCGAGTGTAAAGCGGAAGCAGATGTCATCCGCAGGTTGCGCGTCATTAACGAGAATGGGGCTCGTCAATGTGGCGCTGCGCGACTGGATGCAGTCCCAGGCGGCCGGGATGTCCATGGTGGCCTGTCCGACATACGTCGCCGCAGACGGATCCACGATCCGAGCCAGGCTGCTGTAGCCGGATCCATACGTGAGTTGCGACGACTCGGGGAAGGCTCCCGTAAAATAATCCCACGAGTAACAGGCCGCGTAAATACGTCCGCCGTTCTGCACGAAATTGCGGATCCTCCGCTGCACGTTCGCATCGTCCGCCGGCCCGCCGACCGAGCACGGGAAGAAAATCGCCGTGTATTGCGAGAACATGGCGTCGGAGAGCAGTTCGTCCGTGGGCACGAAGGTGTACGGCACATTCACCTCACGGAGGCGCTCCTCGATCGGATCGTAGCCGCCCTGCCCCATGATCGCAACCCGCGTGGCATTCGACACGATGGTCGCGTTCTGCTTAACGAAGCCGCCGAGAACCCGGTCCTTCCACGTCTCGATTTCCTCGGCGGTGCGGACCTTGTCCCAGATGCGCAGATCGTCGAGCCGCCCGTGCATGCCGGTCCCGATGCGGGTATACCCTTCGCCGCTGGCGCATTCCTCGAGGCAGCCCTGCGCCTGGAAGGCGACGCCGTTCACGATCAGCTTCAGCGTATTGTTGTCGGGATCCCAAATGCCCGCCAGGTGCGTCCACTCGTTCACGGGGATGGCGACGGTGCCGCCGGCGCGGTACGGCCGGAGGGCGTCGGTCGTGAACTCGATGACCGGCACATTATTCGTCAGGCGCAGACAGAAGTTGGTGCGCCCGGTCACGTTGACGCGCTCGACCAGCACGCCGGTCTGGATGCCGTTCGTCGGCATCACCCAGCATTCGACGGTCCAGGCGGACAGATCGAACCGGTCTCTTGTGGATCCCGCGACCCGGCCCGGCACCGCAATCGTCTTGCCGTCCAGGATCAGACTGCGGTTCAGGCGGGGGCTGTGCGAGTCCACAGGGCTGCTGATCGTGCGGTCGGCACAGAGCTCGTAGGGCGATATCTCCTGGCCGTCAAGGAACCCGTCATCGTCCGTATCGGGGTTCAGCGGGTCGGTGCCCAACAGCACCTCATCGAGATTGCTGATGCCATCATTGTCGGCGTCTTCCTCAGCATCCGGAATGCCGTCATTGTCCGTGTCGACATCCGACGGATTGGTGTTGAGACGATACTCCAAGAGGTTGGAGAGCCCGTCGCCATCGAGGTCGTCGCCAGCCCCCGGCGACAAGTCGCCGAACCAGAGGCGCTCCCACCAGTCGGGCAGGCTGTCCTGATCCAGATCCTCGAAGCCGATGACGCTTGCGGAATCGTTGGTGAAGGTCACATTCTTGATCGCATAACGCCAGTCGAGGAGGTGGATGAAGTCTTCGGCGCCGAATTGGACGGTGTTGGTCGTGCTGTCGTCAAACACATACCAGGCGATGAGTCCGCCGATGGCCATCGCGTCGTATTCCACGATGAACGGCAGGGCCTGCGCGCCATTGGCATCGTACCAGCCGCCGGCTTCAACCATCTGGGCCGGGATCGCCAGAGGCCAGAGGGCGGCATAATTCTGCGCTGCGCCGCCGTCGGGTTCTGTGAACGTGTTGGTCGTGGCCCCCGCAACGGTCCGCCAGACTTCCCAGTTGGCATAGGAGTTGTCTGTCGGCGTGGTGCCATCCGCCCACACCCAGTTACCCTCTTCGGCCGCATCGCTCAAGCCGAGCCAGATGAATCCGCTGTCGCGGGCCAGACCGGTCACAAAGGCATTCTCTCCGGGGTTGTTGATGCTCACCAGCCTGCCGCCCAGCGAGGCGGCATGGGCCAGAGCCTGGTCATAGGTCATCGGCGTGGTGATCAGCTCATAAGCGGTGCCTGCATAGAAACGGTACTGCTCTGGGGTGAGCCGGATGCGTTCCAGCAGCGCGCGTTGCGTCCGCGCGGCATCCAGCGTGGCCACATCAGACCACGGCATGAACAGATCCTTGCGGGTGCTGATCTCCGCACGCGTGCGCGCCCGGTTCCACACGCGGATCTCGTCAATCTTCCCGGTCACCCCGATGTCGCCGATGGTGGTGCGTCCCAGACCCATGGCCGGGCGCTCCAACGTGGCCTGTGCCGTGAAGATGATCCCGTTCACGATCAGCTCCAGCGTATCCCGCTCGGGATCGAAGACGCTGGCGATGTGTATCCACTCGTTCGTGGCCAGGCTGGCGCCGCCGCCCGCGAGCACCCGTCTGCCGGAGCGAGTCTGGAACCAGGTGTAGGGAACATTATTGGAGACGACCACCGCCCAGTTCGTGAAGCCTTTGTACGGTCCGCCGGTGAGCACGCGGCTCATCAGCGATCCGCTGGTGTTGGCTTGGTCCAGCTTGACCCAGAATTCGACCGTCCACGTCGGAAGCGAGAACCGCGACGAGGCAAACGACGGGCCTTCCGGCATGGTCAAAGACTGGCCGCTCAACACTGCGGACCGCCGAATCTCTGGACTGCGGGAATAGAGCGGGTTGGTGAAGTCGAGGATCTCCTGGCCGTCGCTGATGCCGTCATCGTCCGTGTCGGGGTTCAGCGGATCGGTGCCGTAGTAGACCACCTCGTCAAAATCGGCCAGTCCGTCGCCATCGAGATCGTTCCGGCCCGGCGTGCCGGGCGTGCCCAAATCCGTGTCATCCGACAGCGGATTGAGGTCCAAGAGGTATTCGTAGGTGTTCACCACGCCGTCGTTGTCCGGGTCGCTTGCGGCGTCCGACTCGCCCGGGACGAACGGGTCAAAGTCCGGCCAGTAGATGCGCTGCCACCAATCCGGGATGCCGTCCTCGTTGAGGTCGTCATACGGATCAGGCTGGCTTTCGTTCAGGGTCAACGCCGGTGCGTTCGTGTCGAACTGGCTGGTCAGCATGCCCCGCAACGCATAGTGCCAGTTGCCAGAATGCACCCAGTCTTCGGCTCCAAAGGCGATGACGCCATAGTCCATCCGGTTGGTGAGATTCTGAGCGTCGTCGAAGCGGAGATTGACGACCAGCGATCCGTCATTGACCATCGATGCGCCAACAAAGCTGCCGTCATTAAAGACGCGCCAGGGCGAATTCACGATCTTGCCATGCCCGAATTCGATTTCAACAGGGGTGCGCGCCCGCGACCAGATGCGCACTTCGTCCACGAGGCCATTGAGCCCGCCGCCGAGCCAGGCAGCGGCGGTCTCGATCCCGCCGCCGATGTAACCGGGATGGCCGACCTCGTTGTCAAAGGCCATGATGCTTTGCACCAGATCGCCGTCGACGTAAATCTTCAAGGCCTTGGCGACACGGTCATACGTTCCCGCGATGTGGACCCAGTTCGATGCGGCGATCGGCTGTGGCGACAGCGCCAGATAGGTGACACCCGCGACGGTTCGGAACGCCGCGAACGGGTGGTTGTTGCTGATCGCCAGAGAGAACGTGAGCGCCCCCTGGAGCGTTTCGCGGGTCACGACCGATCCCGTCTCGTTCGTGGAATCGAGATAGACCCACGCCTCGACGGTCCAGTTGGTGAGCTGGAGCCGGGTGAAATCCATAATGGGGTTCGGCTCGTACGGCAGCGCGCCCGACTGCTCCGGCAGGAGATACTCATTCGTGTATGCCAGGCGCAGGGCCTTCTCGACCAGCGGCGAGCGCGAGTACGACGGGCTGGTCAACCGGCGGCCGTCGGGTTTCAGGATGCTGCGGTTGATCTCGTCGCCATCCGTGATGCCGTCGTCATCCGAGTCGATGTCTCGCGGCCGGGTGTTCCACACGCGCAGTTCGTCACGATTCGATAGCGTGTCGCCATCGAGGTCGAAGTCTGCGTCACTGATCGGATTCGGCGAATTCTCGCTCTGCCAGGACGACTGCCACGTCGGATTGGCATGCGTCATCCACTCTTCGTAGTCCGAAAGCCCGTCGCCATCGTAGTCTGTCAACGCATTGGCCATGGCCAGCGGATCGGGATAGCGGCCGAACCAGTAGTATTCCCATGCGTCCGGGATGCCGTCGCCATCGGAATCCACTCCAGACTGAACCCAATACCAATTTGAGCCGTCGCCGGGCGTTCCGAGGGGTGTCACCCATTCGATGTCCACTTCTGCGGGGGCGTAGGGATCGGTGGGAATGCGCATGTCGACAATCCGTAGACCGCTGTCGGTGCCATCGAACCAGACGGCGGGTGGCTTTGTGGTGGCGGAAAACTGCCGGGTGGTCGGGGTCATGCCAAAGGCATCGGCTTGTTCAACGGTATTGACGCCGTCCTCCAGCTCATACAAGCCGTCGGCCTGGATATACAGCCATCGGAAACGATTGTTCGCCCGCTGTTGCTGCGGCGATCCGCCTGCGGCGCCCGAGTCCGATTTGCTGATGATGATGCCGCGGCCGATCGGGTTGGCGTAGGGCGACACCTGTTCGTTCTTCGTATTGACGGTATTCAGCAGGCTTCCGGCATTGAAGTGAATGATGAACCGTTCACCCGGATTCCGCTCGTCACGGAACACATAATACTGGTCGACATAGCGCTCCACGGGATACATGAGCAACGTGCGCGGTCCGCTGTTCCGCTGCAGGATCGCCGAGGGGCCATAGTTCAACTCCTGCTGCGTCACACCGTAGGTCACCTTCAGATCGGGATATCCGTGTATCATGCCGCCCGGGATCGTCATGAGGTCCCCGCCCGCCACCGGATTGTTGACGACCTCTGAAGAAAATCTGTCGTAGTCGTACAGGTCGGGCCACCCGAGGACATCGTGGCTTTGTTCGTGCGTCAGCACACCGGGATTGGGCATGTTCATCGCGACGGGCTGATTTTGATTGAACCCGCTGATGTACCGATCGCGGGTCATGGTTCCGTACCCTTGGCCAGCGAGCCAGAGGCCGGGCGAAGCAATGCCGGTCTGATTGACCAGGCCCACCATGTAAAGAGGGATCGAGACGGTCGCCCCGTACTCATAGCGACCATTTCCGTTGAAGTCGTAGAACACCGCGTCACCGCTGGTGACATCCCCGTCCACGTTATCATCGGCGATGATTGACACCGGATCGTACACGCCATTCAGGAGATTATTGGTTCCCGGGAGGTCGATCCACTGGATATTGGCCGAAATATCGATGCCGACAGCGCCTGAAGCGAGCATGATCGAGTTGAACAACACAAACTCGGCACTCCGCTGATTGTAGGGAGGATTCGTTTCCAGCCAAGCCACGCTCTCACCACGACGGAAGATCGTGTCAACCCCGTTGGTCGTATACCCGATTTGGAGGGACTGCGCCTCGGCGAGCTGACCAGCTCGGTTGAGCGGCAGCGAGCCTTGAGGCAGAGAGATCGCCGTGTCGGCATCGTAACGTCCGTTATTGTTGGTGTCGATGAACACATCGTCACCCGGCTGGTAGCCCGGATCGTTCACGGTACGGCAGACATAACGGACCGGGTAGGCGCCTGTGGCATAGCCAGCCGGGTAGGCGGACGTCGCCGACCACAGCACGCCGGTTGTAACCCCTGCGGCGTGGGAGGCCCCGTAGGCGGCATAGATCAGGTCGACGCCGTTTGTGCTGCCGTAATAGGCCTCATTCGCGCCGCTGTATCCGTTGGTCACAGCCCACATCAGCGTGAAGTTGGTCACCGCAGGATAGACATAAATACTGCGGATGAGCCCCGATGCGGCATGACGCGCCCTCAGTCTTGCCGATGTATTGGCGAGACCGTCTCCCGGCCGGAGTCGGCCAGAGAGGTCGCGCAAAACCGGTTCGCTGTCGAATTTGGCGGGCGGCATGCCGTTGATCGTGTCACGCCACAGCAGATCATATCCGATGTCGTAGGTGCCGTTCCCGTTGATGTCAGCCCATCGAACCGTGACAGGCCCGTAGCCGACCGGCTCTTCCTGACTGCCGACAGCGCCGTGGAGGAGCGGTTCGAGTCCATTGAACAGCCCATCATTGTTGGCGTCCACCCACAGCGCGTCCACTTCGGGGGTGAAATCGCCGGAGCTGTCGGTGTCCTCGTAGAGAACCGGCGCCCCAACCACATTCGAGAGGGTGTTCATCGCCGTCGCACCCTCGCGCCAGACGTACCAGCTCGGTTGCAGAATTCCCCATTCGATCCCCGTCCGCCCGCCGACTTGGAAGCTCGTGATCGTGGCGAAGTTTTCGATCACGTCATACGTGTCGACCATGTCCTCGGCAAGCCGTTCCCATCCCAACACGGGCATGGTCCGCATGCCGTCATCCGAGGTCGCGGGATCGGCATCCATGTAGTAGTTGTGACTGTTAACCGGAATGGTCTCCCCCTGGTCAATCAGCCCGTTCAGGTTCCCGTCACGGTTATCCCGCGCGTACGGGATGGAATCAGGCCATGATCGATAAACCGCTTTGGTGAAGTCGTACCCAAACGCTTTGCGATGGCCGCCGCGCGGTCCGGTCGGCGCTCCGCCATCCGTCCGCCACGTGGAGAACTCCAGGTTCATCTGGTTGGCCGCGTCATACCCGTAATTGGCATGTGTATTGTATCCATACGGCCCGGCCGATTGGACGAAGCCATCCCCTCCGCCAATGTCGGCGGTGACCGGATTGTTGTCGCCGCGATCATGACCGGCAATCGATCCGCTCCACGGACTGGTCGCCTCGCCCAGTCGCATATCGCCGCCATCCCAGACAGACCAGGGATTGGCGTCGACGCCAGGGCGGTAAGCCAGTTGTCGCATCGCGCTCCCGGATGCCGAGCCCAAATCGGGATTGTGATACATCGACGAGGCCAGATCGTCGAATTCACGCGGCGAGTCGTAGGTCCACGTGGTTCCGACAGGCGGATGCGTGAGCGAGCCATAGGTCGTGACAGCCACCGGCCCATTGAGGGTCATGTTCGTCACCGTGGTGGACGGCAAGATCTGGTTGTCATCGGTCAACTGCGGTTTCCATTCGCTCATGATCGGAAGCCGGCTCTCGAACGTTGCATACGTCGAGCCATAAGGCCCATACCGATTCAACCACCAACTGCTGTATGACGTAATGGCGGCCGGCCCAACCGAGAAGTCCCAGAAGCTGATCCCCGTTACCAGCGCCGGATTGAAGCCCGTCTGAAGCATCTGGTTGTTGTCGACCTCGGCCCAGTTCTCGGGCCCGTCGTACTTGAGGTCGTCGCAGCGGGCGATCAGGCCGGCAACATCCCCCGCATAGTTGTTGGCAATGTAGTTGGTGTACCGATCATACGACCAGAAATCGAGGGTCGGTTCGGCCCCCTCGGGCAGCACGCCTCTGTTGGGTGTGCCGAACAATCCCGGAACCCACACACCCGTTCCCGCCAGCCCGCCGATCGGATCCCACCAGGATATAAAGTCCGTGAACGGCTCCTCCGCGATCGCGGGCGTCCACTGATCGTCCCCGCCGAGCGCATCGATGAAGGGGTTCTCGATATTAATGAACGGATCGGCGGCGATATCGGTGCTTGCCGGCAGGGTGTACGTGGCCACAATCTCGGGCGCCCCCCACAGGGGCAGCGAATAGTAGAGCGGAACATGGATCTGGGCTTCCACGCGAATCAGATTGTTGGAATCCGACAGCGGCAGGCCATCCGCGATGAACGGACTCGTCTCAAAGAATCTCAGCGGCGGCCTCAATACATGAACACCGTTTGTGAAAACGAATCCAGCAATTTGTACGCCGGGGGCGTTCAGCAGGTTGTTGTACAGAATGATCGGCAAATCCAGATAGGAGTTGATGATCACTTCGTGAGCGCTGCGATACACATGCGGCACGTCGGCGTCATCCACATTGAATTCCAACCGATTGAGATAGCCGATATCGGCATACATCGGCCGCAGGTTGGGCGGAGGCGCATAGTTGTCGCGCACGTAGGTCCACTCGGCATCGCCTTCGATCACCGGGACGGCGTCATTGGTGATACCGTTCCCATAATTCGCCGTCATGGAACCCAGAATGATCTGGGTGATATTCGTGGCCGGCGTCCACACGTCGTCTTTGGGTACGGTTGCGTCCACAAACGGGTTGTTGATGTTCGCCGCAGCCGTCGTGTACGTGGCCGGATCAACCGGCTGACCCCACATCGGCGTCGAGTAATACAACGGGACGGTGACATGAGCCGGATACCGCCTGTTCAGCGGCAAGGGCGTGGTCAAATTGAGATTGTTCAACGAACTGAATCGCCTCGTATCCACCACCACGATGCGATCCTCGGCGGCGATATACATACACCCCCGCTGCTCGGTTCCGGGACTGGCCAGACAAGCGTTGACGGTCGCTTCTGGGATAAATGTCTGCAGCGTAATCCCTTGGGACGACAAGTAGACAAACGGACGCAAGGCTTGATCCTGTTGGTACTCAAAGCGCCCCAACCGCCCGACGCTCGTATAGGGCGGAACCGGGTTCACGGAGAGATAGGCGTGCGACGCATCGCCCTCGTACACCCCATCCGTGTCGTTCGTCACCGGCATGCCGCCGAATGATCCGTAAACGGGAGAACGAACCGTTCCGCCGGGAATCTGACCGGCCGGCGTCCAGACATCGTCAGGCGGGACCGTCGCATCCTCGAACTCGTTCAGCGCGCCCGCGACCGCAGCGGTGTTGGTGTAATGCGCAACACCGTTGGTGTTCACCGGCCGGCCCCAGATCGGCGAGGCGGTATAGAGCGGAATCGAGAGATAGGACCAACTCGCGGGATTGGCAGGCGTTCCGGTCATGTTCACACAGGAAGACCAGAAATCGTAGTCTTTTTCAAGCACCTCGACGCGTCCGCTGACCGCGACAAATCGGTTGTAGGAGTCAACCGGATCGGGATACCGGAACACCGTTCCCGGGGCGTTCGTGCACAGGTCGAGGATGGCACTGACCAAATACACACGGGCCGTGACTGCGTGTGGGCTGACGTTCATCTCGGGCACGCCGAAGGTGTCGTAATTGACCTCCAGACGACCGTTCCGGGCGATATTGGTATACGCCGGACTCGGTATTTCCGACACATAGGTATGAGCGGCGTCGCCTTCAAGATTGGGGCTGGGGTCGCTGGTCACCCAACCGGGACCGCTCGACCGTCCATAGTAGGGGACGCCGCTCTGGAACCAGAGCGGTGGCGTTAAATCGAGCTGGTTGACGGTGAAAGGCCGATTGGTTCCGACGCTTGTATCGGCCAGCCAAATGATGATGTTGGTCACGCCCAACGTCCAATAATCGTAAGCGGGATAACAACTAAAGTCGTAGTCGAGGATCGCATCGCCGACCGCGGGCGAATTCAGGTAGCTGGCGATTGGCCCGAAGTCTCTCAAGGTTCCGGCAATGCCCGTGAAGGCGTGCGTCGGCGTCCAGCGGTCTTCGGCGGGAATGGGGATGTTGATCCCGGAGAACCGGTTGGTAAAATAGAGCGGAGGGGTCAGATCGAGCTCATTGAGACTAACGGCGATATTCGTGCCGTTGTCGAGATCCGCGATGTAGAAAACCGCGTTTGAGGATGCCAACGGGCTGATCGAAGCATTGGCACGGGTTCCCGGCACGTTGGTGGAGACACTGACCGAGAAATCATAGTCGGCAATCACATCACCCACATTCGGGGTGGCTAAGAACGTCTTCACAGGATCGGCCAGCACCTCAACGCCGGTGGCACCGATGACGCGATTGGTGGGCGTCCACACCCAGCGGTCTTCCGCATAGAGGTTGGTGGTTGTGAGGGTGTTTACACTGTTGTAGTACAGCGGGGGGGTGAGGTCGAATTCGCTGATTCTGAACGGAACATTGACTTTGCGGGTCCTGTCGGCGATCCAGAGCACGGCGTTGGTGGTAACCAGTCCGGCAAAGCCGTCGTAGGTCAGGACGCGCGGCGGGGTCCCGGTGCTCACCGACAAAACGGAGAAGTCGTAGTCAAAAAAGAAGTCGCCATAAGCAGACGAATTGAGGAGGGTGCGAAGACCCGCAGAGAGGACAAACTGCGCAATTCCACCGTTGGCACGGTCGGGCGTCCATCGGTCTTCGGCATGAATGTAGGGGTCCCAGCGACCGTTCGGCGGGGTGAGGTTGTTGAAGCCGGGCATGTCCGTAAACCGCTCGCCGGGCGTCCAAAACCCATCCACTAGCGGGTCGTCCACAACCGAATCGGTGGCAACATCGTAACGGCGGTAGCGTACCGCCGGAGTCAGCAAGTCGGCCAGCTCGTCAAAATGCTCGCCACGGCCGTCGGCAAATCGGTTGATGCCGGGATCGCCGATGGGCGCGGAAAAATTAGCCCATCCCGCTGGCGACGCGGCGGCGCCCCTGATAAAGTAGGTGTAGGAGGCCAGGATAGGGGTTCCACCCGCCGCCGCCACATGGAGCCGGAACGAGTAGGCACCGGTGCCGTGGTTCACTGTCCCCGATCCGTCGCCGCCCAACTGCCCCCCACCGGCCGTGTCGGTCAGAAAACGGTTCCCGATCTGAATCGTCAGCGGGCGCCCCTTGAGGGGTATGGGGTCTAACGTTCCCGTGTAGACCGTCGTGACGTCGGCCGAGGCCGTCCCGATCACGGCGCCCGCGATCAGGTCTTCGCTCAGAGCGGTATCGCCGGGATTCCACGCCCAGGGCATCGCGACCTCGCCGGGCGTCTTGGTGTCCATGAAATAGCCGCGCACGGGGAGCCCGTTTGTCGGATTGGCGCGGAAGTAACTCGTTTCGCGCCAATAGCCTTCGTAGAAATTCTCCATCCGCTCACGGACCGTCCCGACCGAAAATCCGGAAGAGGTGTAGTTGCCCTGTCCGTTTTTCGGAAAATACGGGGTGCCAATGTAGGATTTGTGATTGGGCAATTCCGGCCACGCGTTTGCGCGAACCGTAATCACACCCGTCAGCAGAGCGGCCAACGCGGCCAAGACCAGTCCAAAGCGTCCATCTGTCGTGACTGATTTCATAAATGAGTCCTTCCCTCTTAACACCCTTACTTGACGTCCCAAAAATCATCCCCTGCCAGCGCGAGCCCCGCCGCCTGGGCCAGTACATTCAGCTCCGCCTCGCAGGCCGGATCATCGGCCAGAATCGCCCGGCGCAACACGCGCGCCTCCCGGTCAATGTCGCCACGCAACGTGTTGACCGTGCGGATGAACGCATGCGCCTCGGCTACATCCGGGGCGGCGGCCATCGTGCTCGCGTGTGTCCGAGTGGCTTCCCTCGCGGCCTCCTGAAGGGTCGCAATGGACGGATCTTCAGTCCGCAGGGTCTTCCGGAGCTGCATCATCTCCGTCTTGAGCTCAGCCTGCTCCTGTTCGATCTCCGCGAAATGAGCCTTGGCTTCCTCAAATCGCGCCAGAATATCGCCCGGCTCCGATCCAGCGGCGACGGCATTCGTGGCGGAAGCCTGCGCGAGCGCCCCCCTGGCGATGGCAATTTCATTGGTCAACCGGGTGTGAATCGCGCGGTATTTCGGTTGATCTTCCTCCGTGAGATCCTTGGCGTCACGCACCCCCGCCTGCTTCAGGAGCGCCTGACGCGCCTCCTCGGCAGCCGCACCCGCGTCGGCGACCGCTGTGTTGAATTGCTTGGACGCGCCCTTTCTGACATTGTGACGCGCGTCAGAAATCTCGGCCAGTTGCCGGCCGACTTCTACTTTCTTCGCCTGCGCCTCGTCAATCTGCTCCTGGACCTGCTTGATTCGGGGATGGGCGTCGAGCGCCTGTTCCACACGAATCGCCGCCTCGCGGTAGGCCTTTCCCGTTTCGGAGTTGCGACCCTCGCTCTGCCCCGTCGTGTCGCGGGCTTCGCGAATGACTGCCTGACTCTCCCGGACCCGCTCGGCCAGCCCGGCCCGCGTGTTCATCAGCGCCGCGAACGCGGCCTTCCGATCGGCCAGTGTCGTGTCCGCAGCAACGGCTTCCTTCGGCTCGCCGACTGTGGCGTCCGCCGCGAAGGCCATCCGGGTAACCGTCAGCGAAGCGGCGATACAAGCAACCCACGTCGTTCGCACCCCCCACCCCACTAACATTCGCCGGTTATGATTGTGCATCCAACACCCTCCCAGCTTCAACCGACCACCCATGCGCTCGACACACCCCTATCCACCACACTGTCTGGTCCTGCCCAATGACAGTCCATCCGTGTATTATACCTTGTAGGCGGATCGAACCGCCAGCTCTTTTTATGGATTTCGCACTGTCCTGAAGCCATAGCTTGTGTTGGCTCCGTTCGGGCTTGCCAAACCGGTTTCGGCAATCCGACACGTTTCGGCTGGTCCGTTCCAACTGCCCCCAGAAATCGTACGGTACGTGTTCTCATTGCCGGGATACCAGTCGTAGCACCACTCGGAAACGTTTCCAGCCAGGTCGTAGAGTCCGGCGCCGGTCGGGGCAAAAGACCCCACCGGACTGGTGTAGGGCATGGAGCCGGTATCGTAATCCGGGTGCCATTGCTGCGTGGCGCTCGTGTCGTAGACGGCGCGATCAAAAAGCTCGCTGAAGTAATTTGCGCGCGCATGCTGGATCGTGTCTGAATCGCTCCACGGAAACCGCCCATTGGCCACCCCGCCGCGCGCGGCGTATTGCCATTCGGTTACGGTCGGCAGGCGGTAGCCGTTGGCAGCAGAATTGACGTACGGCGCCACGACCAGCCCCGTCCTGTATACCGTGTACATGTCGGAATCGGCATAATACACTGGCGTGAGTCCCTCTTTCTCGGACCGGGCGTTGCACCACTTCACGCAGTCATACCAATTGACCCCCTGTACGGGATGGTTGGTCCCCTTTCCCGATCCGACATTATCGTAGGCGTATCCATAGCTTGCGCTCCAGATCCGGACCTCATCCCACATCGCCTTCGTGACCTCTCGAGGGTCCATGTAAAAGGTCGCGACCGTGAGGGAATACGCTCCCAAGTCTGGATCATTTCCGCTGTTCGTTCCTCCCGGAACCAACACCAGAAACGAGGGAACGTCCTGCGGCGATGCGTTGGTCACGGTCGCCACCACACGGTAGAACTGCCGTGCGACGTCCATCGGAACGGAACAGGTCACGCTGCCCGATCCGCTCGCCACAAGCGTAATCGGCGCAGCGCCGTTTGAAGCGGCCCTCCACGAGCCGCCAGGCGCGGGCGCCGATTCCACCCGGTACACCGTCGCGGTCGGAATTTCGTTGAATGTCAGCCGTCCCGCATGGTTGAACGACTCGACGCTCAATCCATCGGCCCGGGCCACCAATTGGAGTCCAGAGAGCGCCATTCCCAAAACAAACGCGCGCATCGTGGTCCCTTTCATCGCAGTGAGAACACTACCCCAAGATAATTTGTCTCGGAGTGTACTGGATAAGCCTGCCGTTTCGCAAGCCTTAAAGTAAGGTGCGTTTTGTTCGGGCGCTGATTCGCGCTTGTCCGGCCGGGCGCTGTTTTGCTACTATATCTCGAATTGTCACGACATACCCGTTTCCATCGGCCAACAAACAGGCATGCATGAACCGAATCATTCGCAAGCAGCAGCTCTCCGCAGAGGTCTTCCGCATCGAAGTCGAGGCACCGTTGATCGCGCGCGAACGGAAGGCCGGCCAGTTCATCATCGTCCAGGTTGACGATGCCTTCGGCGAACGGATACCGCTCACCATCGCCGATGCCGACCCGGTACGCGGCACGATCACGTTGATCTTTCAGACGGTCGGGCGAACGACCCACCTGCTGGCCGACAAAAACCCCGGCGATACCATTCCGGCGCTCCTCGGTCCGCTGGGCACACCCACCCACATTGAGAAATTCGGCCATGTGGTCTGCGTGGGCGGCGGGATTGGCGTGGCGCCGCTGCACCCCATCGCCGAGGCGCTCAAGGCCGCCGGGAACCGCCTGACCATCATCATGGGTGCCCGCACTGCGTCGCTGCTGATCCTGGAGGATGAAATGCGGGCGCTCGCCGACGATCTGATCATCGTCACCGACGACGGCTCCCGCGGCCGTCAGGCGCTGGTCACCGTCCCCCTAAAGGAACTGTGCGAACAGAACCCGAAACCCGATCTGGCCGTCGTGATCGGCCCGCCAATCATGATGAAGTTCGGCGCCGAAACGACGCGCCCGTATGGCGTTCCGACGGTGGTCTCGCTCAACACCATCATGATCGATGGCACCGGGATGTGCGGCGGCTGCCGCGTCACCGTCGGAGGCGAGACCAAGTTCGTCTGCGTCGATGGCCCCGAATTCGACGGCCATCAGGTCGATTTTGACAACATGATGAAACGCCTCCGCTCCTACAAGAGCCGGGAGGACGCCGACCACCACGCCTGCCATCTGCAACAACAGGCCCACAAACTCGCCGCTGGATAACGTTTATGTCTCACGCCACACCCGATCAGCTCCATCACGCCGCCACCGCCAAACTGGCCGAAATCCGAGCGTCCGGAAAACCGCTGACCGCCAAGGATCGCGCCGCCATCCCGCCGCAAGAGATGCCCAACCAGGATCCGAACCTCCGCCGCAGCAATATGAACGAGGTGGCTCTCGGCTATTCGCCCGAACAGACCCAGCTCGAGGCCGAACGCTGCCTCCAGTGCAAGAATGCGCCCTGTGTCGGCGGCTGCCCGGTGGGAATCAACATCCCCGCCTTTGTCAAGGCCGCGGCCGAGGGGCGCTTTGACGATTCGATCGCCATCATTCGCGAGGCGTCGCTGCTCCCCGCCGTTTGCGGCCGGGTCTGCCCGCAGGAGTCGCAGTGCCAGGCACCCTGCACACTCGGCAAGATCCTCAAGGATGTCAACAAGTCGGTCGCCATCGGCCGCATCGAGCGGTTTGTCGCTGATCGCCAGCGGGAGGGCGGCGCACAGGCGGTCCCCGCCATCAAGCCGCCGACCGGCCGAAAAGTCGCCGTCATCGGCTCGGGACCCGCCTCGATCACGGTCGCGGCCGATGTCCGCCGCGAAGGCCACGCCGTCACGATGTTCGAGGCGTTTCATAAACCGGGCGGCGTCCTCGTCTACGGCATCCCCGAGTTCCGCCTCCCCAAGGCGATTGTCCGGAAGGAGATCGAGACCCTCCAGGCCATGGGCGTGACGCTGGAGACCAACTACGTCATCGGCCGCACCCGCAAGCTGCGCGACCTGCTGGATCGGGACGGCTTTGATGCCGTCTTCGTCGGCACCGGCGCCGGCCTGCCGAAGTTCATGGGTATCCCGGGCGAGAACCTCGTCGGCGTCTTTTCCGCCAACGAGTACCTCACCCGCTCCAACCTGATGCGGGCCTACGACACCGCGCAGGCCCACACGCCGATCTACCCATCCCGCAAGGTCGCCGTCCTCGGCGGCGGCAACGTCGCCATGGACGCCGCCCGCACCGCCCTCCGGATGGGCGCGGCAGAGGTGCACCTGATCTACCGGCGCACCGAACAGGAGATGCCCGCCCGCGTCGAGGAGGTCGCCCATGCGCGGGAAGAGGGCGTGATATTCCATATCCTCCAGAATGCCAAGCGGATCTTCGGCGACGACAACGGCTGCGTGCGAGCCATCGAATGTCTCCGCTATGAGCTGGGCGAGCCCGACGCCTCGGGCCGCCGGCGTCCGGTTGAAATCCAGGGGAGCGAGTTTGAGATGGAGATGGACACCGTGATCGTGGCGATCGGCAACGAATCCAACCCGCTGATCCGCCAGACCACCGCCGGCCTGAACGTCAATAAATACGGCAACATCCTGGTCGACGAGACCGGTCAGACGAGCCTCGATGGCGTCTACGCCGGCGGCGATATCGTCCTCGGCGCAGCCACCGTCATCCTCGCCATGGGCGAAGGCCGCCGCGCCGCCGCCGCCATCAACGCCCGGCTGGCAGGCCCGGCGCGGGCCTAGCCGTTGGGAAGGGTTCAGGTTTCAGGGTTCAGAAAGCCGCGAAACGCAAGGTAGGGCAGCGGCGTCCCCGCCGCGCCGCAGCAATAGGGAATGAACCTGGAAACGGCAGTTTATTCAATGACCTCGTGCTTTGCGCCTTTCCCTGAACCCTGAACCCTTCTCTTCCCCGGAACCGCTCCATGCTCCGTGTCCACGACATACACCTGCCGCTCGATCACGCCCCCGATGACATCGCGGTTGCGGCCGCCCGTGTTCTGGGCGTGAAGCCCGGGGCGTTGCAGCAGTGGGTGGTGCGCCGCCAGGCCATCGATGCGCGACGAAAGAACGCCGTCACCCTGACCTATTCCGTGGATGTCGTCGTGGCCAACGAGTCTCGGCTGCTCCAAGCCGCCGCCTCGCCCCAGGTGGTCGCCTCCCCCGACGAATCCTACCATCCGGCCTCCCCCGGCACAGCCCCCTTGCAGCACAGGCCCGTGGTCGTGGGCACCGGTCCGGCTGGGCTTTTTGCGGCGCTGACGCTGGCGCAGGCCGGCTACCGGCCGATCGTGCTGGAACGGGGCCGGCCGGTGCCGCAGCGCTGCCGGGACGTCGAGGCGTTCTGGAACGGGGGGGCGCTCGACCCGCACTCCAACGCGCAGTTCGGCGAAGGCGGCGCCGGCACGTTTTCGGACGGCAAGCTGACCACCCTCATCAATGATCCGCGCTGCCGCAAGGTGTTGGAGGAGTTTGTGGCCGCTGGCGCCGACCCCTCCATCCTCGTCAGCGCCAAGCCGCATTTGGGGACCGACCGCCTCCGCGCCGTGGTGGTCGCGATCCGCCAGCGACTGGAGTCGCTGGGCGCATCAGTCCGCTTTGAACACCAGGTGACCGGTCTCGATCTGGATCAGCAGCAACTCCGCAGGGTCCGCCTGCAAACCGGCGAATCCCTGCCCGCCCAGGTCTGCGTGCTGGCCATCGGACACAGCGCGCGCGACACCGTGGCGATGCTGCATCACAGCGGCCTGCGCCTGACGCCCAAGCCGTTTTCCGTGGGCGTGCGCATTGAACACCCCCAGGCGCTCATTGACACGGCGCAATATGGCCGTTTTGCGGGACATCCGCGTCTGGGTCCGGCCGACTACAAGCTGGCCTATCACGCGCCCCACGGGCGCAGCGCGTACACCTTCTGCATGTGCCCCGGCGGCGAGGTGATCGCGGCGGCATCCGAATGCGGCGGCATCGTCACCAACGGCATGAGCGCCTCGGCGCGCGACCGGGTCAACGCCAACGCCGCGGTGCTGGTCGGCGTGACGCCCGCCGATTTTCCGGGCGACTCGCCCCTGAGCGGCTTTGATTTCCAGCGGCAATGGGAATCACTGGCGTTCGCGCTCGGAGGCGCCAATTACTGCGCCCCGGCGCAACGGGTCGGCGATTTTCTGCGCGGTGTGCCCGGCACGCAGTTTGGCCGTGTGACGCCCAGCTACACCCCCGGCGTGCGGCCGGCGGATCTCCGCGGCTGCCTGCCGCCGTATGTGGCGGACACCCTCCGCGCGGCGCTCCCCCAGTTCGGCCGGCGCGTCGCCGGCTTCGACCTGCCCGACGCCATCCTGACCGGCGTGGAGACCCGCAGTTCATCGCCGGTGAGCATGCCGCGAAGCGAATCGGGCGAGAGCAGCATTGGCGGCCTCTACCCCGCCGGCGAAGGCGCCGGCCACGCCGGCGGCATCACCTCCGCGGCCGTGGACGGCATCCGCACGGCCGAGGCGATCATTGCCCGTTTCGCGCCGCCCCGCTGACGCACCCGTGGGCGCATGGCGGTTCTGATGAGGGTTACTTAATCGAGGCTCTTGCAGAACCCCTTCGGATCGGTTGCGGAGCAAGGTAGACAAGGCGCCCCGCCCCCGTAATCTGTCACTTGTTGTGGATATGGCAACTACGATGTGCTAACATTGCCCCGCTACAACCGCAGAGAGAGGGGGCTGTCATGCGAGCATCACGGATCACAGCGGATGGGAAGGGTTATTATCACTGCATCAGCCGGGTGGTGGACCGGCAGATGATTCTGGGGGACGTGGAGCGGGAGAAGTTTCGGGAGTTGATGCGCGGAGTCGAGACGTTCAGTGGCGTACGGGTGCTGACCTATGCGATCCTCTCCAATCATTTCCATATTCTGGCCGAGGTGCCTGCGAAGCGCGAGCTTGGCGAAGCGGAAATTGTGGAACGCCTGGCGGCAATGTATGACCGTCGGGAGGTCGTGGCGATACTGGATCAATGGGCGTTGTGGCGGACGCACGGGTTGGATACTCGGGTGCAGGAGGAGCAGGATCGGCTGCGCGTGCGGATGTGTGATGCGGGGTCGTTTGTGAAGACGGTGAAGCAACGGTTCACGCAATGGTACAACCGGCGGAAGGGACGGACCGGCACGCTGTGGGAGGACCGATTCAAGAGCGTGATGATCGAGCCGCCGTCGCATGCGCTGCGGGAGCGCCAGAGTGTGGGCGCGCTGGCGACGATTGCGGCGTACATTGATCTCAATGCCGTGCGCGCGGGGATTGTGAGCGATCCACGGGACTACGCCTGGTGCGGCTACGGCGAGGCCGTGGCTGGCGGGAAACGGGCCCGCGAGGGACTTGCGCTGATTTTTGGCGAGGCGCATGCCGGGTGTTGGCGTACGGTTGCATCACGTTACAGGCATCTGATTGATGCAGCCGGCCCTGAAAGCGGACGCACCACTGGCGGCGCGGCGTTGCCGCCGACTCTTACCGTGAAACAGGTTCAACAGATCGTGAAACAGCGAGGGGAACTGCCGTTGCGGGATGTTTTGCGATGCCGGGTTCGTTATTTCAGCGACGGTCTGGCGATCGGCAGCAAGGCGTTTGTGAACGAGGTCTTCCAGCAACACCGTGACAACTTCGGCCCGAAGCGCAAAGACGGGGCGCGACCGCTCCGTTTTGCGGACTGGGGAGGACTGTGCGCGGCCCGCGACCTGCGCCTGAAGCCGATTGCGGCGCCCGGCGGGTGACGGCGGGCCAGGCATTTGCCGGTTCGGCCTTCAGTCAATCCAGGAGCCTCAGGGGAGCCTCAGGGGACATAGAAATAGTCTGGCACGGATGAAGTTTGCGCACCGCCGGAAAGGGCTGCCCAATCGCCGTGAATGCGTCCACAAAAAAGACCAAAGTTCAGTTCAACTTACGGTTCTAGGTTTAAGGGGTGGAGTGCTTCTTGCGCCTGCCCGTGGCGGTGGAGCGCCAATTCGTGGTGGCCGAGGCAGAGAGCGGCCACGGCCCGGGCCGACGCGAAGGCGGGGTCGTGACGCCAACGCCAGGCGCGATCAAAGGCGGCGGTAGCGGCGTCGAAATCCCTTTCCCTCAAGGCTCGACACCCGGCTTCAAACCACTGACGCGCGGCGCGGTCACCCGCTTGCAGCGTGGAAAGATCGCAGCCGCAACGAGGACACGTCGGGACGCCCTTCTCCAGCGTGCGTTTGCAGGTGGGGCAGTTGTTCATTCGGATTCCAGATAGAAGAGGATGTCTTTCAATTCCTCTATGGCATTGCCCACGGCCGCGTCGTCGCGCGCCTCGCGCGCGGCCGCGAGTTGCGCCAGAATCCGGTCCGTGTCGGCCTGATCCGCCGCATCCATCTTGGCGCGTGCCTGTGTCACGCGCGCCAGCAGGTCTGCGCAGTCGTCGGGCGGGGGTTCTTCGGTGGCAAGGCCCGCGTCATCGTCCCCACACGCATGGGCGTCTCCATCATCCAACGGCGCCGACGCGAAGAGTGCGGCGACTTCCTTGCGCGATTTCTCAAGTTGTGCAGCATCCAGCTTGGCCAGGGCGTTCTCAATGGCCACCTCTTTGGAGAGACCGGTGGCTTTCTCCGTGGCGGTCACGCGCAAGATGCCGTCCAGATCCAGAGCCATGTGCAGGACAATCTCGTTGTTCTGGGGGACACGGGAAAGGCCCTTGATCATGAACCGGCCAATCAAGGTGTTTTCGCGTGCGTCATCGCTTTCGCCCTGAAAGATGTTGACCTCCACAACTTCCTGACAGTCATAGCAGGTATAGAAACTTTCCGCGCGGCGGACCGGCAGGGGCGCCCCGGAGCGGATCACGGCGGCGAAGTGGTATGGGCAGTATTGTCCGCGCACATCGCCCAGACAGGACGTGCCGAAGGTGTACGGCGTAATGTCCACGAGGATGCGCTGCTCGGTCGCGCCCATCAGGCGGGATGCCATGACGCCGGCACCGTAGGCCACGGCCAAGTCGGGGTGTACGTCCGTGCGGGGGCGCTTGCCGAATTCGCGTTCCAGCAGATTTTGCACGGCTGGGATGCGGGTGGAGCCGCCGACCAGCACAATCTCGTCGATCTCGCGGGGCTTCAGCCCCGCATCGGCCAGTGCCCGATGCACGGCGGCCAGCATGCGCGTTAGGAATGGCTCAAGCATATCTTCGAACGTGAGCCGGTTGATCTCCTCGTCGATGCAGTCCATGCCGCCGCGCTCCGTCGGCAGTTGGTCTTCGATCAGGCGCGCGAAGGTCTGGTCCGACAGATGCATCTTCGCGGTTTCGGCGGCACGGTTGAGGCGCAAGATGGCCGTCGGGGTGAGCAGTGCCGGCTTGTCCTGGCGGCTGTAGAGGCGGTCTGCGATGCTGGCGGCCAGCGCGGTATCGAAATCGTCGCCTCCGAGCTGGTTGTCGCCGTGGCTGGCGATCACTTCGACCACGTCGCCCTCCATGCGCACGATGGAAACGTCGAACGTGCCGCCGCCGAGATCGAAGGCCAGGACCGTGCGGGCACCGTGCTTGTGAGCGGCTTCGTAGGCCAGGCAGGCGGCCGTGGGTTCGTTGATGATGCGCAGGACTTCGAGGCCGGCGATGGCGCCGGCATCACGCGTCGCCTGGCGTTGCGCATCGTTGAACTGCGCCGGCACCGTGATCACGGCCTTGGCCACCGGGCGCCCCAGCCGCTTTTCGGCGCGCTCCTTGAGCCGGCGCAGGATCATGGCGGAAACCTCCTGCGGACGAAAGGTGCGGTCACCCAGAGTCAGCAGCGCATCCGTCCCCATCTTGCGCTTCACGGAGCGCACGGTCCGGTCTGGATAGAGCACCAATTGGTTGCGCGCCTCGACGCCGACCAGCAGATTGCCGGCGGGGTCCAGTCCGACGCAGGACGGCAGGATGGCGGTGCCGTTCTCCTCAACGGTCTCGACGCGTCCGTCCACGAATACGGCCACTTCGCTGTTGGTGGTTCCGAGATCGATGCCAATCACGGGATCTGCATTCATTACGTTCATAACGCTTTTGACACCTCCACATCGGCGGTTTGCAACACCTGATCTTCGCGCCGCCAACCCTGGCGCACGACGGTCACAACGGTTCCGGCGGGCCGGCCCGAGCCTGTCACGGTGGCAACAGCCCGCATCCACTTCGGGTCAAAGGGCTCGCCCGGTTCGGCCACGGAGGCGATGGACAAGCGACGCAAGGCATCGTCGGCCTTGTCTAGAGCCATTTGCGCACTGGTCGCCCCTTCCTGAAGCAACTGACGGGCCGCGCCCAGCCAGGGCCAGGGCGGCAGCGTGCGCCGACGGGCGGCCCGGACCGTGTCTTCGAGGGCGGCGCGGATGGCGATCAGCTCCGTCAGCACCGCGCCCTGTGCTTCGCGCCGGGCGATCGGCAGTTGGGTTTTCAGGTCGGCCGTGGTGCGCGCCAACCGTTCGTTCTGCTCGCGCAACTCGGCGCGCAGGCTCTCGGCCAGTGATCCGAGCTGCCGTTCCGCCTGCTGGCTGGCGCGTCCCACCAGGCGGGTTTCCTGACGCAGCGCCGCAAGTTCACCGAACAGCGTTTCCAAATCCGGTTCCGATGCGTCCGGTTCGTCTGTATCCAAATCGGCGAGGTCGGGTTTGACTGCATCCGGCTCGTCTGTATCCGAGGTCGAGTCGGTCGATTCAACAACCGGACTTTCGTCCGCGACCGACGATTCTGCGTCGTCATCCGTCAGGCTGTACAGCCAGGCGCGGAAATCCGACAGGATGTCCTCGCGCCAGTCGCTCGGCGTTTCGGCGACAGATTCCGCTTGGGGATCCGGAAGGATCGCCGTCGGCGTCAGGGTTGGTTCGTATTCGTTTCGATCCACAGGGTTACTCCAGCTCGGTGTCGCTCGACGGTGACCGGTTTGGGCACCAGATCGGCCATGGGCGCGCCTGGATTGTTCCCGCGCATGCCAAACAAGTGCAACCGGGTGCGCGCCAGTTCGGTTTTGATCAATTCGTACGCCTCGCACACCCGTTGAAACTCGTCGGGGCTTTGTTCAGGCGAATAGATGCGAATCTTCTGCAGGTACGCGCGGCGCACCTCCTCGTCGGTCGCCGTCTCGGGAACATCCAAGGTCAGGTAGGGATAAAGCATGGTTACCACAACTCCGGCTGGTTGAAGTCCGGCCCGGACTCAGGGCGCGAGGTTCGCGCGCGAGTCGAGCGCCGTTTGCTTTGGAGTTCAGAAAAAATATCAACCCTGCCGTGCCGCACCTTTTCCTTCAGACGGCCCGGCACGTCATCCCAGGCGCTGATCCCGATCTCCTGTTCAAGCAAGCGGTCGCGGGTCTTGTCGGTCAGACGCGCTTTCTGGCGTTTGCGATTGACGGGCGCACGACAGTGGCGGGACAGGGACTCGACGGCCTGCACAGCCTCCATGCGTCCTGATGCATGAGCCACGTGGTGCGCCACCGCCAGACATTCATCTACACGGTCAACGAGCGCATCGAAATTCGGATTGTCGTCGGGCGGCATGAACAACGGATCGTAGAGCAGCGCGCGGTAGGCGAGGTACTCCGGCGTCCGCGCGTCGCGCCGTGCCAGGCCGTTACCGGTCAGCGCCCAGAAAAGCGCGCGTGCTCCCGGTTGGGACAAAACATGGGGATTGAAAAGACCTTGCAGGAGAGACCACACCGAATCCGCGTCTGCCGAGCGATCCCGACAGGCGGCAACGATGACCGCACCGCAGGGAAACCGGCGCTTCAAGGACCAGACCGCATCCGGCTGTGCAGCCAGTTTGGCGAAATCTAACACCAATTGCGCGGGTGCTGACCGGGCCTGTGCCGTTAGCCATGCATCGACTTCGGTCAACTCCGCCGACACCTCCGCACGCCACTGACTCGCCAGCACGCTTACGGCTTGGTACGCCCAGATCGGATGTCCGGCAACCTCCCAAGCCGCGCGTCGCGCCGCCGCATCGCCACCGCTCCGCGAGGCGCAAATCCATCGCAGCGTGGCGCAGACGACCCGGATGAACTCCGGCGCATTCGGGGCGATTTCGTCCAGATCCTTTTCTGCGGCGGCATACATCCGGCGGGTCAGGCGCCCGGCGGCGCTGTCGAGACGCAGCAGCGGCCGCAGGGCCTCGACTTCGGGCCGACCGCGCGCCACGCTTTCCAGCCGTTTGAACATGGACAAGGCCTTCTGGGGTGTTCGATTGGATCGGAAAAGCGCGGTCAACTCCAGCAGCGGCGTGACATCCTCCGGGAAGGCCTTGATCCACGCCTGAAGAGCGGCTTCATCGTCCCCCTTGCAACGCTGCATCGCCGCGTGCCAGTGAACAAACGTTTCGCGCAAGGGATGGATCTGCGCGCTCTTTTGCCATAGTTTCTCGACTCGGCGGCCAGCATCGACATCGGCATCGGGATCATGTATCTCGAACGCATCGTCGAACTTGTCGTCGAACGCATCGTCATCCGAGTCGTCCTCTTCCCGCGTCAGGCAGATCGTGGCCAGCCGGTCATAGATCAGTGCCATGGCCAGCGGCGGCGGCTTGCTGTGCTGGATGACAAGCTCCCAGTCCTCGGCACAATCGTGATCGTCCCAGTACATGAATTTGACAAAGCTTGCCGTGAACTGCTGATTTTGCCGGAAGGATAGAAATAGTTCGTCCGCTTTATTGAACGATCCGCGCTCCTTGCAGATCCGGTTGATCGTGGGGGTGGCGGCCAACAGATAACGCGCCGCCATTTCGCCGAACAGGTGTTTCCGTTCTGCCCAGATCGGCTGGCGGGCCAGCTCATCGAAAATCCGTCGCGACTCGGTTAACTCTCCGGCTGCCAGATGCTGGTCGATTTGCACCAGTGTCCCATGCAGCGACGGCGCAACGAGCTTCGCATGCACTATCCTTTCGCGTGGGGTCTGCGGTGGCTCGCCAGCTAGGATGCGGCGCAGGATATCGGCGAGGGGACGCACGGCGCTATCGGCTGCGATCCGGTCCAGGAAGGCGGGCACATCCGCATCGTGGCCTGCATACGCGGCTTGCAAGGCATGGATGAATAGCCGC
>Ga0194125_10002674_pt1 | contig 29259 bp, 26 predicted proteins | sample TA2KigC250mmetaG_FD_148626 | JGI IMG/M metagenome (GOLD analysis project Ga0194125, IMG submission 148626) | Freshwater microbial communities from Lake Tanganyika, Tanzania - TA2015034 Kigoma Deep Cast 250m | ecosystem: Environmental > Aquatic > Freshwater > Lake | place: Tanzania: Lake...
CTGCAAACCAATTGAGGGATTTGTATAATGCAGACGGAAGCATCAACATCACCACATTTGCACAAATGCAGAACCATGTATTTTTAGGTGGAGGAACAGATGTAAACACAACCTACACCTTTCCTGAAGGTGTAGCGCTAAAAATTTCCCCAGCTACAGCGCTTGACCTGAATGCACATTATTTTAATAAACAGAATACCAATTTATTAGGTGAGAATTATATTAATATGTATACCGTCTCTCAAGCAAACGTTGTAAAAGAGGCGCAGTCTATAAACTTTGGCAACTATAATTTTTCTATTCCTGCTAATTCACGAAAAACAATCATCACCGATTTTACCTTTAACAAAGACGTAACTGTAATCACCCTTACCTCGCATTTTCATAAGTTGGGTGAAAAATTTCAAATCAAAATTCTGGGTGGAGCAAGAAATGGAGAGCTCGTTTACGAAAATACGGATTGGGAGCACCCCTTGGTAATCAACCTTGCCAAACCCATTCAACTGAAAGCCGGAGAAGGATTGACCAGTGTGGTGACTTACAACAATACCACAAATAAAACGGTGAGTTTCGGATTAACCAGCGAGGATGAGATGAATATTATTTTCGGGTATTACTATTGAATGAGTCTTTGGAAACTTGTTTTAACATCTCCAAAACATGATACTAGAAATAGGATGTTACAATCGCCAACTACTGACAATTTAATTTCTTCAAGAGGAGGTGAGACCAAATCGCTGACGAAAAAAAACGCCTTCCCATTTGACTAAGAAAACACTCTTTTTAGTTTCCTCTTTTAGTCAATTTATTATTAGTTTAGAGTGGTATGAAACTCGACTAGTAGTGCTATTCGATATCTATAAATTGTTGTTTTAGAAAAAAAATATGGAAGTACACAACCCAAAGTTTGTAAGAAGGTTCATTGAAGAAATATTGGTCGTGGTGATTGGTATTTCTCTAGCCGTGACGGCTGAACGGATTGTTCAAACTTTTCAGCAGCAAAAGGAAGAAAAGGGGGTCATTAGCCGGATGACCCAAGAATTAAGACGGGATAGCATTGATCTAGCCTATAACCTAAAGCACCATCAACTGGCATTGGTAGCCGATAGCCTGCTGAGCAGATGGTCTAAAGGAGAGATTGAACTAGCACCAGACTCCTTAAAAATCTATACTAGTAGATCGTTAATCTTTACCTTTTTTGCCAGCAGTACCACAGAAATAGAAGCGCTTAAAGGTGCCGGAAAACTTTACCTTATAGAAGATCCCGAGTTGTTATCCAACATTTTGAAGCATTACAATAGGTATGCGGATTTCAAAATTTCAACCGATTTGGGTATGCAGATGTCACAGCAAATCATTGAGTTATACAAAGCCAATTCAACCTTAAAGACTAATATTGTTTCTATTCAAAATCAATCCAAGGTTTATGAATTTGATCCTCAAGAGCTGGAGAAAAACCTGAGAGGAAATAGGGGGTATGAAAATTTACTTCAGGAAAAAAGGGTTTATGACGCTTTTGTGGTTGGCCAGGCGAGGCAGGCCATAACTAGATTGAATGCGATTACTGCGGCTTTGGCTGAGAACCAAAAGCCTGCATAGGAAAATGAGTTGCTGGACTAGTCCCAGGTCACAGCAACAAAAGTCGAAACTTAACTAGCGTAAAGGGACTAGATTAAATTGGAAAGTTAGGATAGAAAATGAATACACTATGAATGGAAATGACTCCAACCCTCTGGCTTCTAAAAGGAGATGGACTGAATACCTGGTTGAATTTGTGATGTTGTTTGCAGCGGTCACCTTGGGGTTTTTTGCTGAGAATATACGAGAGCGGAATACCGAACAACAGAAGAAAAAGGAATTATTAGCTGCGGTAGTTCATGATTTTAAAACAGATAAATCTGAAATAGAACGACACCGGGTCATGGTAAAAAGAAGGTTAGAGAATTGTGAAAATTTCCAAAGACTTCTGGAAATGGATGAATCTCAGATTGATGTCCTTAACTTTTATCGAACTGCAATCTTGCATGCAGAAAATAAGGACTTAATCCTCAATGAAAAAGCTAGAGATGATGCCGAAGCCAAAGGGTATTTTTCAAATGGAGAGTTCAGCGAAATGTCAGGCATACTCAACAAGTTCAATTATTATTTCAACGATTATGAGGAACTGAATTTAGGATGTTTGGAGTCTTGTAAGCGCTATTATTCCACGATCATCCCGGACCTATTGGAGGCGAAGTTGGTGCTGAAATCTGATTTTATTTGGCAAGAAAATGGGAGCACTACGGATAAGGATTTTCAAGGCAAACTAAACAAAAAAATAGACCAAGAGTTGAAAGATAAAATCTTGTTTGATATCTGGTCTAGGAAAACGCTCTTGCTTTTGGAATTAAGCAATTTTGATACGCTGGACCTCTATGCAGACAAGGCCATTGCTGTGTTAACCGCTGAAGAACTGAACTAGGAGTAAACTAATTTTTGCGTTCCCGCAAATTCAATTCCCATAGAAATTAAAATCGTATCCTTTGTCGAGAAGTTTATCCCGATGCAAGGAAGTGAAATTGGGAAGCCCAAGAGGAGAGCAAGTGGAGTGGACGGATTAGTGGGCAATCGGATTTAGATCTCCTTACTCTGCGTGAGAAAAAAAGGATGACTCGCGAATTCTCTCTGCGGAAGGCAGGCGCAGAGACGCAAATAGTCCGCTTCGGCGGATTAGATTTTAAAGCCACATAGGCACATCAGTTTTTCCAGTGTACCTATGTGGGTTTTCAAGTAATTTAAAAAATGAGTGCTTCAAGTTGCTGAGATTTATACAAGTTGTTGTATTTAACAACTGATTTTTTGATGGCCTCAAGTTTATCCTTTTCTGCATTCCATTGGGATTGCAAATCAGCCAACCTGGCTTTTATTCCTTGTGTAATTCTTGGATCAGGAGAATCTGCAAGTCGCTTGATATTGAAGAATTCCACATTGAGTTTGCTTGGCCAATTGATCACGTCTTGCCCGTTTTGGATTCTGCCCTCTACGATGTTTGACTCCCAAGTATCAATCTCTGCCATGAGTTTGTTGGCTTCTTCGAGCACTTTTTCTGCAGGCTTTACACCCTTAAGAATTTCGCTATGGTGCACAAGCTGCTTTCTTATTTTCCGAAGCTCATTTACCTGTTGATGTATTTCGCTAATTGAACTGACAATGGAGGAAAGAATCTGTTGTTGTTCGCTCCAATCCGCTGCTGTTGCAGATATGGTAGGGTTGGGCAACACCCTCATTTCCGTCTCTGAAATGATTCCATTGAAATTTAGTTGCGCTTTGTAGTTGCCTGGAGGAACTGCATAGCCCTCATAGCTGCCGTATACGAAAACGTTCTTTACATCCGGCATGATGTTTTCACTTCTCAGGTTCCACAAGAAACGATTGTGCCCCTTCTTGGCACTCAATACGGTAGCTGCTGCTGGACCACCAGGATATTTCACATAGGCTGCGTCTTTTTTATTGGAGTAGGTTCGGATTACCTTGCCCGTTGCATCCGTAATGCTTAAGGTGACCAAGGTGCTATCGGTTACCTCTGGAAGGATGTAATCGAGTATCACACCTTCTGGAGCGTTTTGTCCAGCGCTGTATTTTGCTTCAGGCAATCCCGTGCCACCCCCAAACTTGTATGCTGGCTTTGGGGTAAATAAGGTGACTACCGAAGCAGTGGCAAATTGTTGGATGGCACCCAAATCATCCAAAATCCAAAAAGCCCTGCCAGCGGTAGCGGCCACAAGGTCATTATCTCGGATCATCAAATCTGTGACTGGTACGATCGGCAGATTTAGTTGGAAAGGCTGCCAGGTGGTTCCTGCATCTGTAGAAAGGTAAAATCCTCGTTCACTTCCCGCGTACAAAATGCTTTTGTTCTTGGTATCCTCTCGGATTACTTTAATAAAATCATCTGGCTTGACACCCTTATTTATTTTTGTCCAAGTTTTGCCATAGTCGGTGGTCTTGTAGGTGTAAGAAGCATAATCATTTAACTTATACATAGTTGCTGAAATATAAGCAACTCCTTTGTCGAAGGATGAAAGCTCAATGCTATTGATTTGTGATTCTGGAAGACCAGCTGGAGTTACATTGGTCCAAGTTTTGCCACCATCCCGGGTCATATGGACCAAACCACAATCACTGCCTGTCCAGATAATGCCTTTCTCTAGCGTGGATTCAGCGACATAAAAAATGGTATTGTAATTTTCTCCTCCTGCACCTTCGTTGGTGAATGGGATTCCACCTGGACCTTGTTTTGATTTGTCATTGCGTGTGAGGTCTCCGCTGAGGACATCCCAACTCATTCCCCCATTGCTTGACTTTAACAATACATTGCCTGCATGGTAAATTGTTTTTGGATCATGATGGGATACCACAATTGGAGCATTCCAATTGAAACGGTATTTCATGTCCTTGGGCTTAATGGCTAGGTTGAGGGTGGGATATGCCTGCACATCCTTAGATTCATTGGTTTTCCTATTCAACACGTCAATATAGCCTTGGTAGCATCCACCAAACACAAGAGTGGGATCGTTGGGATCAAATGCAAGAAAAGCAGATTCACAACCAGCCCCTGTGGTCCAGTCACGCTCTGTAAGCGCAGGGCCATTGTTTCTGCTTGCTATAATTACGGATGTGTTGTCTTGCTGCCCACCATAGACCCTGTACGGAAATACATTATCTGTATTTACCCGATAAAATTGTGCAGTAGGCTGATTCATGATGCTTGACCAGGATTTTCCATAGTCGAAACTAATTTCAGCACCCCCATCGTCGCCAAGTGCGATCACGTTATTTTTACTTGGATTGATCCAGAGATCATGGGTATCCCCGTGTTGAACGCGTACTTGTGCAAATGTTTTACCCCCATCCATGGATTTCATCATTGGGGCATTGAGCACATAGACGATATTTTCATTGATGGGATCTGCAAACACTTCCATGTAATACCAAGAGCGAGAACTGATGTCTTGGTTGTTGGATAGCAAGGCCCAGGTTTTGCCGGCATCATCCGATCGGTACAGGCCTGACTTGCTTTTTTCAGTTTCTACGATGGCGAACACTCGGTTTGAATTTGCGCGTGAAACGCTGATCCCCATCTTTCCCATCAGTTTTGGCAGACCCTCGGTGAGCTTGTACCAGGTATTTCCTTCGTCGGTTGATTTCCAAATCGCAGAACCTGCTCCTCCACTGGATACCGTCCAAGGAAGCCTTCTGTGTTCCCAGGAAGTGGCATAGAGGATGCGCGGATTGTTCATGTCCATGGAGAGCGATGAAATCCCCGTGCTGTCGTTGATGTACAGTACTTTCTTCCAGGTGGATCCACCATCCGTGGATTTGAATACGCCACGGTCATTGTTTGGACCATGCACAGTTCCTTGTGCCGCCACGTATACCAAGTCGGGGTTTGAGGGATGCACCGCAATGTCTGAAATATGGCGGGTCTTTTCCAAACCTATATTCTTCCAGGTTTTTCCTGCATCGGTGGATTTGTACACCCCATCTCCATAGCTCGTCATGACGCCGCGAACTGCATGTTCACCTGTACCGACATATACCACATTGGGGTCAGATTCGGATACGGCAATATCTCCGATGGATCCAACAGTGAAAAACCCATCCGAAATGTTCTCCCAATTTATTCCACCATCTTCTGTGGTCCATAGACCACCGCCCGTGTAACCGGCATAAAATTTCTGGTCATTTCCTACCACCCCTGAAACTGCATTAGCCCTTCCACCACGAAAGGGCCCGATGTTTCTCCATTTGAGATTGCTAAAAAGTGAATCTGGCGAAGGTTTAACTGGCGTTATGGGTTCTGCTTTTTTCTTTTGTGCAGTGGCTACCAAAGAACTGATGCAGAGCATCATCATTAGAAAGTATTTCATAATTTTTTTTATTGAAAGATCAATTTACAAAAGAAATGATTGTTCGAAACAAACTTTGGAAAATGGCGAAGATTTGAAAAATTTAGATGGGATATGAAATGGACCATTGCTATTTAAATTTTTCATTCGGTTCATTTTTTAAGAGAAAGCGGTGGATTTTAGGCTTTAGGAATGGCCATGGTATGGTTGGCGAGCAGTTTCCAATAGCCATCCACAAGTACATACGTTCGCATAAAATGGTAGGTAGTGGGTTGTGGGCCGCGATCCACCAGGGTAAAGCCGCTAACCACGGCGGTTTGCCCCAAAAGCACTACCTGCTGGTCTCGAGAACTCCGGTTGCGCGTATCATCGGGCTGTCCTCCGCGGATTTTTTTTGCTCGACTGAGCACTTCTGGTTTGCCATCGATCAGGCTGGCATGGTTGTGCACCCAGATAAACTCATCTGCCAAGAGCTGATCTAAAAATTCCACCTCCGAATTCAACAGTGCCCTTTCCCAACTTTTATCCAAGTCCACCAGCTGCTGTTGGGTGGTTTGAGCTAAGGATGAAAAAGTAATGAAGAGAAAAGTCAGAAGGAGGGGAAGAGATTTCATGGGATGGGCTGCTTTTTGATACTCCCTAAAAATAGCCGTTTAACTTAAATTTTTTCGCCAAGCATTTAAAAAAGTCACCGTTTAGGAATGAGAATATAATCCCAAATAGGTATTTAAATCTCTTGCCGGTAGTGAAGGTTTTTTTAATCAAAATCCCTACCTTTTTAAGGTGAAAAATTACTTGTTAATCATTCTTTTCCTTTGTGGTATTCAGCCCGTTTTGGGAAAGGAAAAAGTCCTTCGCATAGGAGTTGCTGGGTTAAATCACGGCCACGTGGGCTGGGTTTTTGAAGCGAATAAGCGTCCTGATATTGAAATTGTTGGGATAGCTGAGCCCAATAGAGCTTTGGCTGAAAGGTATGTCCTAGCCCATGGATTGTCCATGGATTTGATTTTTGAATCTCTTGAAGAAATGTTGAAAAAGACTTATCCTGAGGCAGTTACTGGCTTTGGAACTACCTTTGCGCATTTGGAGATTGTACAGTTATGTGCTCCTCGCGGGATCCATGTAATGGTGGAAAAGCCCCTTGCGGTCAGCTTGGCCCATGCCAAAGAAATGGCAAATCTTGCGCAAAAACATCAAATTCACCTTTTGACGAATTACGAAACCTCTTGGTATGCTACCAATGAAAAATTATACCAGCTAGTAAAGGCTGGGCAAATTGGTGACGCTAGAAAAATAGTAGTCCGTGATGGTCACCGAGGGCCTAAAAAAATTGGTGTAAGTTCTGAGTTTTTAGAATGGCTGACCGATTTGGAATTGAATGGGGCAGGAGCCCTGATGGATTTTGGTTGCTACGGTGCCAACCTTAGCACCTGGCTACTGGATGGGAGGAGGCCAATTTCGGTTACCGCGATTACCCAGCAGTTTAATCCTGATGATAATCCAAATGTGGAGGATGAGGCAACCCTTATTTTAACTTACCCAACTTCTCAGACGATAATTGAAGCTTCGTGGAACTGGCCAATTGGAAGAAAAGACATGGAAGTTTACGGGATGACTGGGGCAATATTTTCCGACAATGCCAAAAACCTTCGTGTTCGAATGGCCAAAGGCTATGACGGATTTGAGGAAGAAAAATTTGAGTTGGATGCCCGACAGGAGCCCTTTGACGATCCCTTTTCGGTTTTGAAAGCAGTGGTATGGGGGGAGATTAAACTTGATGTATTTGATCTCTATAGCTTAGAAAACAACCTGATTGTTATGGAGATTTTGGAAGCAGCAAAAGAAAGTGCCGCAACAGGAAAAACAGTTTTTCTTTCAAAATAAATTTTTAGGTATCCGGTTCTAGTCAATAGCAATGAAAAAGGATGAACTGATATGGGTTTATTGATTATACAAAATTCAAAGTAAAACTTAGTTCCCACAGATTTTCCATCCTAAAAATCAAACAAAAATCTGCTTCCGCAACTAGTACTTGATTAAAGCCATTAATTGTTAAATTTAAATTTATGGCTCAATCAATAACTCAAACTTCAACGAAAGACCCGCCTCGGTCATTTTTTTCCAAACTTAGATTTTTGGGACCTGGCTTTATTCTTTCGGCCTCTATCGTTGGGTCTGGGGAGTTAATTGCCACTACAGTTCTAGGAGCAAAAGGGGGATTTATCACCTTTTGGGTTATTCTGGTCAGTTGCTTTGTGAAAGTTGCCATACAGGTTGAATTCGGTAAAAACGCAATCCTTACCGGAAAGACCTTAATGTTTTCATTTGCAAAACTCCCTGGCCCTACTTTCAAAAAAGGGAATTGGGTAATTTGGGCTACATTTTTACTTACCCTGTTAAAGATTTTACAAGTAGGAGGTATGCTCGGTGGTGCTGCTATAGCTATCAGCATGCTATTTCCACAAATCCCAATACTGATCTGGACACTGATTTTAGGAATCCTGCTAAGCTTCTTAATCTATAAAAATTATTATTCCATCATTGAGAAAACTTCAATTTTGATGGTTGCAGGTTTTACTCTTTTAACACTTGCTTCAGTTTTAGCTATTTCTTTTACTCCTTTTGGATTTACTTTTTTAGATATAATGAGTGGATTGAGATTTGATCTGCCGCCTGAGCTTGTTTTCATTGCAATCGGAGCATTTGGAATCACAGGAGTGGCTAGTGATGAAATCATCGCGTACACCTATTGGTGTCAGGAAAAAGGATATGCAAACCATACAGGAGTAAATGATGGATCCGAAGAATGGCAAATGAGGGCAAATGGTTGGATAAAAATCATGCAACTTGATGCGATCGTTGCAATGCTAATTTACACCCTTGTGACAGCTGCATTTTACCTTTTGGGGGCTTCGATTCTCTATGGCCAGAAGGAAATTCCAGAAGGGAATGAATTAATTAATGCTTTGGCCTCCATCTACACCCAGTCTTTAGGGACTGAAGCCCGTTTTGCGTATTTGGCTGGGGCTTTCTTCGTATTGTACTCCAGCGTATTTGCTACTTTAGCGTATTGGTCAAGACTATTCCCAGACATATTTGGTCAACTGGGATGGATAAATCCGGATAGCCTAACTGACCGAAAGAAGTGGGTTGCCATTCTGGCTTGGCTTTTCCCATGCCTATGGGTAATCGCTTATCTGTTTGTAGAGATGCCAACTTTAATGATTCTTTCAGGGGGTGTGGTCGGCTCTGTTTTACTTTTGATTGTTGTTTTCGCCGCAATTCATTTCAGGTTTCAGAACAAATTTTTAAAGATTGCTTTTGGTCTTATTTCTGAACTAATGTTTTGGCTTAGCGTAGCTTCCATTGCATTTGTTTCAATTTATGGGATTTTCAAACTGTTCTAAGCCGAAATCCATTTTTCCTTTCAACGGATCTCTTTCAATCAAAAAGAAGAAGGATTGTACGAAATACCAAGTACAATGTACCAAGTAAGGGGTACGAAGTACTAAGTATCAAGTAAAGAGAAGCAAGAGACAAAAGAAACAAGAGCCAAGAAGCAAGAGCAAAAAGACCGGTTAGATTTCTTTGCAGCTCCTCTTCTTTGCTAGAGAAAAAGATCCGCCGCGGCGGACTAGACAGGCGCGCAAAGTCGCGAAGGCCTCCGGTAGGCAGATAGGAAAGAAGCAAGAGCCGAGAAGCAAGAGACTCGTTTATCCTTCCAATTTGGGTGCTTTTTATCCGCTAAAAACCTACTTTTTCAACTTCCCAAATAACCAGTCATCTGCTTTCTTGCCTTGCTCTGGATAGGTCCAATGTCCTGTTTCAGGGACAACAAAAACTTCTTTGGGAGCCTTCACCTCATTGAATGCGGAATAGTAGGAAGTTGGGGGACAGGTATCGTCATTGAATCCCCAGCTGTAAAAACCGGGCGTCTTTAAGATTCGGGCGAAATTGACTACATCGTAATAACCTAAGGTTTCAATTGCCTTTGGGTTGTTGTAGTAGTTTAGGTTAGTGCCTGCGAAGACATGAGGCCAACCTCCTGCTCTCCCAGACAGGTAGCCTGTCATGTCACTCAAGGCCGGATAAAAAGCCGCAAGGTATTTGATCCTTGGATCTAAGGCGGCGGTAGTAATTGACAGCGCACCTCCCTGACTTCCACCTTGAATCCCAAGGTTTTCGCCGTCGTATTGAGGAAGCGAAACTAAAAAGTCAACTGCTCTCACACATCCCAAATACACCCTTTTGTAATAGTATAGGTCTTTATCGGACATATTGAAGGTAAAATATCCATTCAGTGCACCTGCCGAAAGATTGTTGTAAACGTCAAGAGGCAGGTCTATTGGGATTCCATGAATTCCTATTTGCAAGGTGATCGCTCCTCTTGCTGCTTTGCCCATATCACCGGAATAGGGACGAATTCCCGCCCCAGGAACCAGTAAAATAGCAGGGAATTTTCCCGCTCCTTTTGGGACGGTCAGCACCCCATAAATTCGACTATTCTTTATGTTTTGAAAATTGACATGATAGACATCTACAAGCTCCGTACTCTTTTCGGGCATGTGGATCATTTTTGGATCTAGAGGAATTTTTGCCAATTCAGCTTTTCCTGCGGCCCAGAAAGCTTCGAAGTCAGCTGGCATTTTGATGGTGGGCTTGATGTTTTCCGGTTCAAAGGCGGCCGTCCCCAAACCTCTGTATTCTTTTCCATCTACCGTCGCAAATACCTCACAGCGCAAGAAGCCTGGGGTTTTCATGGTGACACTTGAAATCGTTGCTTTGCCTTGGGATAGTTGAAGAGCTCCTTCTTTGATCGGGCTCATTTTCTCTTCTTTGACAAAATACCTGACATTTTCTACCGCAACAGGCCGGCCTGATTGAGTCACAGAAACAATGAATTCTACATTTTCTCCTACCTTATAGCGCCAGTCGGGCTTATCGGGAGTCACTGAGATTTCCAGGTATTGCTTGGGGATCTGGGCAATAGATTCCTGGACAAAACTTACTGCTACAAATAGCAGCAGAAGAAAGAGCGTTCGAGTTTTTTGAGTGAGGTGATTCATAGGAAGGTATTGATCTGGTTCATAGAATTTAATTCGATTGCGGTTAACCCTGAACTAAATTTAGAAATCTAATTGGGTCAAAATTTAAAGTGGTGATTTTTTTTGATTAGCTGTTACCTCTCCTAATTGATTGATCCTGAAGCGTATTAAAATTTTCGTTGTAAACTCATTTACCGGTTGATTTGGAATTTATTTAGTAATCTACTAAAATTGTAGACTAACAAATTTATATATCTATGCCTAGTAACTTACATTTTGAAACTCTCCAACTGCATGCGGGGCAAGAACCTGACGCAGTCACTGGCTCTCGAGCAGTACCTATCCACCAGACGACGTCCTATGTATTTAAAAACACGGACCATGCCGCCAACCTATTTGGCTTGAAGGAATTTGGGAATATCTACACCCGAATCATGAATCCTACCACGGATGTGTTTGAAAAAAGGGTAGCGGCTTTAGAAGGTGGAGTGGCCGCCCTGGCTACTGCATCGGGACAAGCCGCCCAGTTTATAGCCTTAAACAATCTGTTGCAAGCCGGAGACAACTTTATCAGTAGTTCCTTTATCTATGGCGGTACCTACAATCAATTTAAAGTGGCCTTTAAGCGACTGGGAGTAGAAGTACGCTTTGCAAGCGGCGATGAACCTTCGGCTTTTGAAACCTTAATCGATTCGAAAACCAAAGCGATTTACCTTGAAACGATTGGGAATCCACGATTGAATATTCCCGACTTTGAAAAATTTGCAGCCCTAGCTCGGAAACACGATCTCCCACTTGTAGTGGACAACACCTTTGGCGCTGGGGGCTACCTAGCCCAACCCATCAAGCATGGAGCCAATATTGTAGTAGAATCCGCGACCAAATGGATTGGCGGGCACGGCACAAGCATTGGTGGGGTGATTGTGGACGGAGGAAATTACAACTGGGGCAATGGAAAGTTCCCTCAGTTTACAGAACCTTCGGAAGGTTACCACGGACTCAAGTTCTGGGATGTCTTTGGCGAAGGTAATCCACTGGGGCTTCCAAATGTAGCCTTCATCACTCGTGCTCGAGTGGAAGGATTGCGGGACTTTGGACCCTCGCTTAGCCCATTTAATTCATTTTTGCTGCTTCAAGGACTTGAGACCCTTTCGCTTCGGGTGCATCGGCATGCAGAAAATGCCCTTACCCTTGCTACTTGGCTCGAAAGACACCCTTCCGTGGACTTTGTCTATTATCCAGGCTTAGCATCTAGTCCCTATCACCTGCTCGCCAAAAAGTATTTACAAAATGGATTTGGAGGGGTTTTGCAATTCGGCATTAAAGGTGGGGCTGAGAATGGAAAGAAATTTATCAACTCCCTTCAATTGGTAAGTCATTTGGCCAATGTAGGAGATGCCAAAACGCTTGCTATTCATCCCGCTTCAACTACGCATGAGCAACTTTCGGAAGCGGAACAAAAACAATCTGGAGTACTTCCAAATTTGATTCGGATTAGTGTGGGTCTCGAGCATATTGAAGACATCAAAAATGACTTTGAGCAAGCCTTTGCCAAATTGAATTAAGGCCAAGAGAGCATTGAACATTTTCTTGTAACTTGTACTCGTTATTCAGAAAATTGTTCAATGCTCAATAAGAAAACCCAATATGCCTTGCAGGCGCTAAAATACCTTGTGGAACACCAAAGTGAGGGTCCTGTGCTCATTGCAGAGATTTCAAAGGAAAAACAGATACCCCTTAAGTTTTTGGAAAATATCCTTCTTGAGCTTAAAAAAATGGGTGTTTTGCAAAGTAAAAAGGGAAAAGGGGGGGGCTATTTTATACATCCTGAGGCCATGCACACCCCCTTGGCCAATATCATTCGAAACATCGAAGGGCCCATTGCCATGCTTCCCTGTGCTAGCCTTTATTTTTATGAGCGTTGTGAAAATTGCAACGAAAAAAATTGCGGATTGCATGAAACCATGGTGCTGGTCAGAGATGCCACACTTCAAGTCCTGGGAACACGTACCCTGCAAGACTTAGCAGGGAACACCCCCTTTTCCGAATCAACCCAATCTTACAAATCAGGCTGGGGCGTGTAGCGCAGGTATCCTGTTAATCTTTTTTTAGCTTACAAATCCATGTAATAAATAGTATCTTGAAATTTAGATTAAAGAAACCCAAATAGGTCCCCATTCACTACCCCATGGAACAATCCCTGCATAAAGAACTCTTGACCCAAAACATCCAAAGCTGTAGCTATGCTTTCCATGCGATTACCGAAGAAAATAGCAGGTATCGACTGAATGAAAACACGGCCTCTGTAGGATTTATCTTTCGTCATGTTGGGGAGACCATGTTACTTTTTGGGTATTTTTTTGGTATTCCGATGGACGTCGTCAATACCACGATGGGCCAGCATGATACCGGACAGGGCAAGGACCTCGGCACCAGCCGAGAACTGCTTGCAAAAGGCTATGCCCTGCTAGAGCAGATCATCACCTCCACTCCTGATGCTTCATGGTATGATCCTGTGGAGACTCCCTTTTTCGGAACGGTATCCAAGGCTAGGCTTTTTTCCCATATCCTCTACCACAACGCCTACCATGCAGGGCAGATTGGGCTTACCATCAAGCGCGCGTAGGACCTGAATAGTACCCCCTACGCTACCTTCTTTCGATTTCTTTTCGTATACTCAACCCCATGACTAGGTCTATCTGTACATTTTGGTTCTGCTTTTCCCTGCTGCTTCTCCCTCGGATCATCCGTGCACAAGCTCCAGACCAAGTAACTCCATCCAGCCAATTTATTACCGTGTTGGGTATTGCTCAGGATGGGGGCTACCCGCAAGCGGGTTGCCAAGAGGAGCATTGCCTGCGCCATTGGCGAGGGGAGGAGGCCAAGCGGCACGTAGTCAGCTTGGGACTTACGGATCAGGCCAGTGGACAAAACTGGTTGTTTGAAGCTACTCCGGACTTGACAACCCAACTCCAGCAGCTTCAACAGGCCTCAGGGATCTCCAACCTTTCCGGGATTTTTTTGACCCATGCGCACATGGGGCATTACTCGGGTTTGCTGCAGCTCGGTCGAGAAGCCATGGGGGCCAAAGGCATGCCCATCTATGTGATGCCTCGCATGAAGGAGTTTTTGGAAACAAATGCTCCCTGGAGTCAATTGGTATCCTTGGGGAATATTAAGCTAATCTTGATGGAGCAGGATCAACCCATTGACCTAACTTCCAATCTTCGGGTGACGCCTTTGAAAGTTCCGCATAGAGATGAATTTTCGGAGACGGTTGGGTTTCGCATTGAAACCAGCGAGAAAAGCCTGCTTTTTATCCCGGACATTGACAAGTGGCCGCTGTGGGATCGTGACATTCGAATCGAAGTAGCTCGTGTGGATTTTGCTTTGCTAGACGCTACCTTTTACCAAGAAGGTGAACTTCCTAATCGCAACATGAGCGAGATTCCGCATCCCTTTGTTGCCGAAACAATTGCTCTATTTTCCCCGCTTCCAACTGCTGAGAAATGGAAAATCAAGTTTATCCACTTCAACCATACCAATCCCCTGCTATTGGAGGGGCCTGAGCGGGATGCAGTCAAAAAGCTAGGTTTTCAGGTTGCGACTGAAGGGGAGCGAATCGTATTGAAAAAATAAAAAAGGCTGCCTCGTTGGTGAAGCAGCCCCCCTGTTTATTCTTGAACAGTCAGCATGACCGTATTGCTCTTCGTGTCAATGTCGAGGATGTCACCCAAGTAGCGTTCTGCTTAATACTTGGCGGTATTGGGGTGAAAACTTTGCCAGCTATGCCAAAATTCCTGGTATGCCACAATTCGTTTCAGAGCAGCTTGTTTGGTAAGCGGTTGCCCTTGCAAGGTATACTTTGCTGAATCGGTCAGGAGAAGATTGCCTTCCAAGCGAAAGCGAGCTTCAGGTGAAGGCCGTTCAAAGGCAAAAAAGCTCGTAGAATCATTCGCCAATACCAAAAGCAGAGGAGTTTTTCCTACATCTACATGAATCACTCGTTCCTCCTCGAGCCGGTTCCAATCTACCGCAAGGCTGTGGCTACCCACCTCTAGGCCAATGACCCAGGATTTACGATTCCAGGAGGAGGAATCCGTACCCGTAAGTGCACTGCTTGAGGTGCCTTTTTCAAACTTTCCTGTGGTATCGTATTTTTCAGTAAAATGGGGATCAGGCTGCATGATTTTGGATTGAGGATACTGGCTCAACCACTGGGCCAAGGTACTTTGTTGCATGGGGAGTTCGGGAAGTACCGTGCCGGTCAGTGGACCTATAATCGCTTCTCCATTGGCTTGCCTCCACCAGGATTTGGTCTTTTTGTCTTCAAAAAGTGCATTGTATTGGTTCATCCCTACTAATCTAAACTCTTGCAGTTCTCCTTGTACTAAGGGTTCATATACTCGGCCCGTTCGGCACACGGTGCAGTAGGTCACCAGGATCTCTTTGCCTCCGATTTTGTCCCGTACTTGGTGATGGTAACCGATCAAGGAGATAGGATAGGCTTTGGATTCCCCTCCTAGATGAACGCCAATTACCAATCGATCTAGTGGAATTTTATTGTTTTTTGCCTCTTCAAATAGCAATTGCTGAGGTGGGGAAAACATAGCATCTGCGGCCATCACGTAATTGGCCACATAGAAAAAAAGAAGCGTAAGGAATAGGGAGCTGTAAAATAGGACCCTTTTGGCTAGGTAAGCCTGAGGTGCCCCAAGGACCATCCCTAGGGAAAAAGCAATGCGAAAAAACCATCGGTAGCCATGCAAAAAATAGGCAAGCTCTAACTCGGAAAGTTCCTGAGAACCGGGGAAGGGCATGATGAAGTAGACATTCAACAGTTCAAAAAGGAGGACTGCTCCACATCCACAATAAAATAAAATCTTCATGGCCTACTTGGGCTAGGGGTTGTTTTTTAGGGGATCAGAAGTTTCATTATCCCTGTTGCCTGCCGTGCGCCAAATCTACTGCAGTGCGTACCATCTTCCAATCGATATCTCCCAAGAGGGCACACTCAGCTCCCAGGATAAACTGCTCGGGGGCATGATTCAGTACCGAATTCACTGTATGGACCAAGCTGCTCTTGCTGTCTTTGGAGATAGGACCTCTTTTTTCTAATCCTCCAAAAATGGGCCGTTTAAACTGATTAAAAATGTCAGCAGGTTGGAGTAGATCATTGCCCAACTTCATGGAACAATTGACAATGTGTCCAGGATAATCCACGAATGGACTGTAATCTTCATAGTCTGCCACGTAGTCGCATATGTGCAAGACATTGCAAGCACAGGCCTCATTGATTCGATTCATGACCTGCAAATCGTAGGGCTTGACATAGGTATTGAAAATACTAGGGTCTTGGAAGCGGAAGCCTTCCCCACCTTGGGTGGAGGCAAGGAACCCATCTACTCCCAATTTGATGCACTCTTCGGCAAAAATGAGCGTACTTTCGGTGATGACATCCAAGCCTTTCTTTACCTTATCGGGGGCGGTTTTGAGGTGCTCGGTCAGCAGGTCTCCCCCTACCGTGTGTCCGGCACTCATGAAGGGTGAATAAAGAGTGACGATCATTGGGGCCAATCCCTTCCCTTTTTTCACCAATTCCTTGACCACATAGAGCTGCTTTTCAAAAAAGTCTTTTTTGTAGAAGGGCATTTTTTCCCAATCCTTGGGCTGAACAATGCTTTGAAGTCGAGGAAATTCCGCCTCATACTGTACCTTGATAAAGTCCATGTCTATGGCTTGGAAATATTCCAAGTGCCTAGCCACTGCAGCATCTCCCGTCTTGTATCCTTCCCCGAAATGCACAAAAAATGCACTAGGAATATAACCGTCTAGTCGCTTGCCTTCTATAAGGGCAAAAATAGCGTCTCGCTTATTGATTGTTTTTTTAACTCTTTCTTTTTTGAGTGCCCAAGCCCCTGAAAGGGCAGCAAGTGACAAGGCTCCGGTGGTATAGATAAATTTTCTTCGTGAATTCATTTGTATGGGTAAAATGCGTAGATAACCGTATTAAATACGGGAAATCATAGCTGAATATCAAATAAATTTTTTGAAAAAATAAACCTGAAGTAGAAAAAATGGCTGCTGAAGACTTCCTTTTTAAGCTTGGAAGTATACCTTCTCGCCCGTATCATTCGTAAATTCTACCGTACCCTCAGTCCTCCGTACATAAACTCACTTCATATGCCCTAATGTGTGTGTATGGGGGCCAAATTGAAACGCACCTTTGGTCCTGGTCCTAAAAATATGATGGTGCTTCCAATTGCAAGGGTCATGAATGCCAGGGTTAAGTCCATAGCAGGTCAGTTGGACATTATTCCCATGCTCAATATGCCTGCTTTTGGGCAATGCAAATCCCCAGCCAATCCCATGAATTGGAAAATGATTGGTCTAATACCTGTTTTGTTCTTAGCCGTTGCATTCCCCTACCTGTAAAGCCTTGGGCGCCAGTGGCCAAAAAATTGAAAATAGGAGGCAAGCCTGCCATGCTACAGAATAGTAAAACTATGTGCGTTTGGATGGGGCAAATCACGGTTCAAAAACTAGGATTGACTAATGTGCAAACCAAGTGAAAAAAATAATTCAAAATTATTTTTTAATTCCTTAGGTCATACTCTCTTTCAATCAATTGAATGAGATTTTTTGTAATCCGCAATGATATTTTGTGAGATCGAAGGTCTTGCCTTGTAGTGGTTTGCTCCCTTGCCAATAAATTCAGGTATTGACTGAGGTACCTCCTGTCTATTCGGACAAATCCTGACTTTGGAATATTATCTTGGTTGTCAAGTCCATCGTTGGCGATGTAAGCATCTAGTCCATCAAATGCGTTGAGCATCTGTTCTTCCAGGGTATAAATGTCGTTTTGATTTTTTGAGTAGCGGTCGTAACTCGCTTCTATTCTTGTCCAGCGGTGGTCATATACCGCAATGGAATCTGCTACGACCGTATTTTTAATTAATCGAAGTCCTCCGGCATTTTTCAGTTGACTTATCGTGGTGGTATTACGTCTACCTAGGATGGCCCAGGAAGCACGTTTTAAGTGTTTGAGAACGGAGGCAGGTACTTTTTCTGCATCAGGATTTGCCTTAAAATATCGGAACACAGAATCCATGGAAGCTACCCGCTCTTCCAAAAAGGGGAGTGAGTTAGACAAGCTCAGCGTATCCGAATGGAGATCGTGCAAAAAAGACTTCATGTAATGCAGTTCATTTTGTTCTTCTACTTGCTGTTCTCGGTAGTTTTCTGCTATAAAACCCAAGCTGATTGCAAGGAAAAGCATGAGAAATTCCAAGAAATAATTCCCGATTGTTTTTTTTAAGTTTTCTGGATTCATCGCTGAGTAAGGGTGGTGGCATTGAAGATATTCAGATAGAAAATTTAATTAAATTTAATTTTTAGAAAAAAATCAACGCTATGGATAACAATCAAAATTATTTAGGGTCTCTTAAAAAGGGGGTAAAAGATTATTTAGTTGAATTTTTCCTCCTTTTTACAGCAGTAACGCTAGGATTTTTTGCTGAAAATTTGCGTGAAGAATATGTACAAGGTCGGTTGGAAATACGATTGATGAAGTCAATGGTGGCCGATTTGGAACGCAATGAAGAATTGCTTGCCCGTCAACAAACTGCCTTGTTGCAGCGAAAAGTCGCAGCTGATTCATTAGCCTATTTTTTCAATCAGCATGATGTAAAAGCGCATGGGGCTAAATTGTACCAGTTTGGAAGGCAACTGGCAGTGTATGCTAGTGAATTTCCCTTGGCTTCCCGGTCTTTAGATCAGCTCAAAAACTCTGGAATGTTTAGTATTATAAGTAAGGAAGTAGTCGCTGATTCACTTTCCAATTACGACAACTTCAAAACTAGGTACGAACAGCGAATTAAGTGGTATTTTGAAGATGTGAAAAAGGTTCAGGATGAAAACAAACATATTTTCGATGCCAGGGTATTTGAGAGATCTACCCGCTATACGGATGCATATACCTTTGAAATTTTGACTCCAGAAGGCAACCCGGCCTTGCTTACCTACCAAGAAAAGGAGTTGCAACAGTTTTACAATACCTTTTATTATTTAAAAAGAAACACTGAGACACAAATTCGGGATGTAGAACTGCTAATTCAAAGTACGGTTGCCCTGCGCAGATTGATTCAAGAAGAATATTCAATTTAATTTATCTTTAGATTAATACATTAGTATAAAATCACTAGTTCCAATGAAAAATAAAATCCTCATCTTCCTTTTTCTAGGTAGTTTCCTAAGTTTAACTTCCTATGCCCAGGAGGTACCCGTGAGTACCGGTACTCAAACTACTGTAACTAAGGGATTGAAAGAATTGGATAGAGTAGCTACCAAAACTTGGGAAGAACTAAAGCGGATATTTAAAAGGGAAAAGCCTTTGATGGCATACAAGATCGGAACCAATAAGCACGAAACTGTAGTCAAACAACATCAAGCTCCTCCTGCCTACTTCCCAGTAAGGAATCTAGTCACGACAAGCAAGGACCAATTTGCTGCAGTAGCGGTAGAGAAAGATAGAGCTCCTCAACTAGAGGCAAAAGCACTCTTTCCAAGGATAACTGCGACAAAAGGCTACGTTTCGTTTAAAGTGGGAGATCTTGGCTACCAGCGATATCTAAATGACATCAAAAAAGAAAATATAGAGAAACTTACCCTTCGAAGACCTGACTCAGTAGAATGTATAGTTAAAAAATGGGTTTTACTTCCCAAACGGGAAGTCAAAAGGCACTATTCTTTTGTGCTCGACCATAGTGGATCTATGGGGGATTATCGTGCAGATGAGCTTCAGGAGAGTGTTTATGAGGCTATTCAAGCTAATTCCCAGCGGGACACAAAGTCGTTAACCACCTATTCTATTCAAAAATTTGATGGGGAAGGGAATATCAGGCACCTTATTACTTCTACGGAAGTTAATCTCCTTAAACAGGTATTGATTCCACCCATCGGGCTGGCAGGATTTGGTAGGTCTACCGCCATCAAGGATGCCTTGTACGAGGCCATTCAAAAGTTGTCACTAGATACTAGCTCAAATGCTAAGATCATCATTTTATTTACAGATGGGGAAACCAACACAGACCAAATCTCTCTTGATTTAAGTGAGGTAATCCGTTTGGCAATTGATAATAACATCAATGTAATTCCAGTAGGATTTGGAGAATATGTCAATGAAGAGTACCTCAAGACTATTGCCTACTATGCTGGTGGCGAATTCTACCAAATTTATCACGAGGACGAATTTGCGACATTATTTGACAATATGTTGCAGGAAATTGGTTTGAATTATGAACTTGAATTTTCTCCTTGCATGTTTGGAGATGAGGTTGAAATTGAACTTAGTTTCAAGGGGCTAGATACTCCGTTAAAAGCTACTACTTTTTTTTCTACACCTGCGCGAGAGGGCTATGCGATTGATTTGAACATTCTATTTGAGGAGGCTAGTACCCAGATTGATCAGGAAGCAGATTTAGAGGAGCTGGAGCAATTATTACTTTTAATGAAAGCAGAAATGGATCTTCGTATCGTAGTAGAAGGCCACACAGACAAGGTGGGAACAGAAAAATACAACTTGGATCTTTCTTTGCGAAGAGCCAATGCAGTAAAGGACTACTTGGTTAAAAATGGGATTGATTCAGGCCGAATTGAAACCAAAGGATTCGGTTGGTCCATGCCAGCCTATCCTTACCAGGGTACCGAAAAAGAAAATGCACTCAATCGACGGATAGAGGTAAAAATTGCGAACTAATCAAAAAAAAACACCCAAGAATATTCGATTAAGAATTTCTTGGGCGTTTGAGAAGGAGAATCTATTCTACTTTGAAGGCATAATCTCCATCTTCGTCAATGTAAAGCGTTAAAATTGATACCTCGCATAGGTCAATTTCTTCGATATAGATCCAATACTCTTCCGATTCGTCGTGGGTCAAGCGGAGATCCCAGATGCAGATGGTCTCATCATCAACATATTCGAAAGTAATTGAAACTACATCACCATCTTCAACAATGTCCTGAGGAAGGATGTCTTCCCCCCAATTTAGCGTGGTGGTTTCTGTCAAATACACGCCATAAAAATCTTCGCCCGTGTTATTTACCAATTTAAAATCTAGGATAGTCTGTGCTTGCGTCCATGTAGTAGCCGCGAAAACAAGGGCCACAAGAAGCAATAATTGTTTTTTCATGAGATTGGTTATTTTGTAAAGATTTATAATTTGTTTTTAATTGAATTACTGTGGTCACTGCATAGAAAGTAATTCTTTTATTCCAATTTAAAAATAGAAAATCAATTTTTCTACTTTTTAAAACTCATATCTCTAATACTTTTGCTACGGTGATTTGGTAAAAAAAATTAACTTAACTTTCCCCGAGAGTAATCCAAAAAATAAGGTATATCACAGACATAGCTCCACTACTAATTCCTAAAGTTAAGCCGCCTACCCCGAAAAAAAATACTAAAAATAAGCCTCTCAATAAGCCAGAAGAGATACCTAGTGATCTGGCAATTCCTCCAATGACACCACCAATCCATTTGTCAGAAGAATGTCTATTCATACTTGTTTTTATCTTATTTGAGTGAAAAATTTGTAGAATTAAATGTACTAGAGATTCACAAGTATTCAAAAATCTGATGTACTTGTCCAACTAATTTTTGAATTAAAATTTGAGTGAAGTTAATGATTCGCCTACTGTCTATTTTAAGTTTCGAATCAGCATTATTCGGCGATTAATTGGATTCGTTTGGTTTTTGGTTCTTTTGTCCCCAAAATTAGGAAATAGCCACTTCATGGACATTGGCAGTTTTTCTGATTCATTTATCCTAGTTTAATTTTTTAGGATAGGAAGTAAACATAGGTAAAGAAATTAGCAGGATCTTTAATTATAATTCCCTATATTTCATTGAAAACCATGGCTATGAATGCACTTCTTTCCTTCCATTTGAAAGCCTTTGATGGGCTGAATCAGCACTGGGATAGTCCAAGGAGTACGCGTTGGATTAGCAATTTGGTTGTTGGATTTTTTATTTTGGGTTGTATAATATCCCTTCTTCTTTTCTTAGAAGTGCCCATTCCCTTTCCTAATCTTTCTCCCTTCTTTGCTGTGGAGATTTCCTTCACGATTTTATTGGTTTTTGAAATTCTGGGATTGATTTTTTTACTTCCTAAGTCTGTGGCCGACTCCATAGGAAAGCAGTTTGAAATCATTTCCCTACTTCTCCTTCGAGATGCATTTAAAGATTTTGGACACTACATGGGGGAGCTCAACTGGGACTCTAAACTCCTACTCGAACTTCTGCCTATGGTAGCAGATGGCTTTGGAGCCTTACTTATTTTTGGAATGACCGTTCTATTTTACCGGACCCAAAAGCACCAAAAAATCACGCAAAACAACGAGGAGCAATCCGAATTTATTGCGGTTAAAAAAGTCATTTCCCTCTACCTAACACTGGTATTTTTTTTGATAGTTGTGCTTGATATATCCCGAGCTTGGACCACTGGAGAAGTCTCGTTTAGTATTCAATCCTTCTATACCTTATTGATTTTTACCGATATATTTATCTTGATTTTTTCCCTGCGATATTCCAGTAAATATTACAACCTGTTTCGCTATTCTTCTTTTGCCTTGGCCACACTTTTTTTGCGATTAACCATCTCCGCACCGGCCTATTACAATGTAGTATTGTCGGTGATTGCAGGGGGACTGGTACTGGGAGTTACTGCTATTTACAATGGACTTTTACTCAAGGAGAATGCGGCTAAGCCTCCTGCCTAAGCGAGTCCTTTAGTCACTTTCTACGCAAGCTTCTATTGAAATGGTGGCCTACGATTTTCTTTTCTCATAAATTTTTTGTTCCTCAACTTACTTCCTTACTTTAATCCAAGGTTTAACAACAAGCCCTTTGATGTTGGAAAATCACTCCTGGGATGTAATCGTAATTGGCGCTGGCCCTGATGGGGCCATGGCGGCTTACGAATTGGCCATGGCAGGCCTTAGAGTTGCTATTCTGGAAAAAGAAAAGCTGCCCAGGTACAAAACTTGTGGAGGAGGATTGGTTTTTCGTGGGCGTGAACTCCTCCCCATCTCAGTTCAATCAGCCGTTGAAAAAGAGTTTGATTCCTTAGCCGTATATTTTGATAAGCAAAATCAGCCCTTTACTGCACAACGGAATTTTCCAATCCTGAGCATGGTCATGCGGGATCAGTTTGACCAACTTTTGGTCCAAGAAGCGGTCAAACAAGGAGCCGTGCTATTAGAAGGCCAGTGCTTGCATCAACTAGATATTGGGTCTGAAATAAAAGTCCAAACCCAAGCTGATGTTTTTACGACCCGGTACGTGGTGGCAGCAGATGGAGTCCTTGGGCCTACTGCAAAGCTTGCCGGATGGAAGGAAACTCGAAAGTTGATTCCCGCATTGGAATACGAAGTAGGAGTGGAGCCCACTGTTTTTGAACGACTAGCTAAAGAAGCTCGATTTGATATTGATGCTATCCCTCAAGGGTATGGCTGGTGCTTCCCCAAAGCCAATCACTTATCCATAGGGGTAGGCCTATTTGCCCCCAAGAAAATTCAACTTCGTGATTTCTATAAAGCCTATCTCAACAAACTGAGTATTGAATCGACTACCTTCGAAGAGGCACATGGTTTTCAAATACCTGTGGGTGCGCGAACCGATGGCTTTACCAGAAATCGCGTGTTTCTAACTGGTGATGCAGCAGGATTTGCGGATCCCTTAACGGCAGAAGGGCTAGCGAATTCCATTCATTCAGGGATTTTAGCTGGCCAGAGTATTGCATCACATTTCAATCAAGAGGAGGAAGCTGCCAAGGCCTATCTTGCAGCCTTGGAGAAGCGTATCCTGCCTGAGTTACGATTCAGTGCCTCCTTGTCTGCCTTTTTTTATTCCCTTCCTTTTGCTAGAAATTTACTTTTGGCCAAGTATGGGCAGCGGGCCTGCGAAGTCCTTACGGATGTGTTTACCGGGCAATTGGTTTTAAGTCAGGAGGTAAAGCAACGTGCACTTAAAAAATTGAAAATTTGGTAGTTATCACTCCATTTTAGTTTTCCTATAGGGGTAGATTGCAGATTTTAGATCAAAAATAGATAAGTTCATTTCTTTTTTTATCTAAGAGCAGGTGCATTCATTTTATTAAATAATTGGAGATGTATTTCCTGATTACTTACTTCAAGTGGACAAATAATTGATTATTTCAATGGCTACTTTCTATTTTTTTGCTTTATTTGAAATCACCCAATCCAAGGTAGTGGTGGTCTGATCGTAATTGTTCTTCCTTAGCATTTCCTTCAAACCAATTTCCTGCCTAGCACACTAGCTAACACATGGCATTACAAGAAGAATTAGAATCCCAAGGCAATTGGTTGTTTCGTTACCGAAGTTTTTTACCCCTTTTCATTTTAGTGGTAGGTTGGGGCATGTACCTCCGAAGAGTGCATCATCCTGAGGAATTCCCCTTGTTTGTTTCCAAGTACGAATTATATTATTGGATTGTGGCGATGGTCGTAGGCTTACTCGGCCTGCTGGTACGAGTATACACCGTGGGCTACTCCCCAAAAAACACCTCTGGCCGTAACACCCAAGTAGGTCAGGTGGCCGATACACTCAATCAAACCGGTATTTATTCCCTGGTACGACATCCCTTATACCTTGGCAATTTTTTGATGTGGTTGGGACCCGCATTGCTCACTGTGCACCTCTGGTTTGTATTGTCCTTCTGCTTTTTGTATTGGGTGTACTACGAAAGAATCATGTTTGCAGAGGAGCAGTTTCTTAGAAAAAAGTTTGGAGAAAAATACCTGCAATGGAGCAATCGAGTACCCTCCTTTTTACCCAATTTCAAAAAATTTGTACCTACTCAAATTTCTTTCAGTTGGAAAAAAGTACTGAAAAAGGAAAAAAATGGACTTTCTGCCTTATTTCTTATTTTTTGTTTGTTTGATGCCTCGGTCATGATATTCAAGCCGGAGCATCAGCCTCATCCCGTGCTGTTGGGCTTATGTATTGCTACAGGAGTTTTGTATGTGATTTTGAAGGCACTCAAAAGGACCAAGCTTCTCTACGAGTCAGATCGATAAAAAATTATCAGCTGCTCGTGAAGCATCTCCTTAGATACCTGTGTAGGTAAAAGGAGTAATGGCTTTGAGTTCTGTTTTTAAAGCTTCTGACACGGGCAAGCCCTGTATAAACGCAAGCAACGAAGCCTGTGTTATTTTGGCATTCGTGCGCGTAAGATCCCGAAGTGCTTCGTAGGGCTTGGGGAATCCTTCTCGTCTCAAAATGGTCTGAATGGCTTCTGCTATTACCGCCCAATTTTCTTCTAGGTCAACCTTCAAAGCTTCCTCGTTCAATTCCAGTTTGGATAATCCTTTTTGAATGGAGCCCAAAGCGATCAATTGATGAGCCAAGGGCACGCCTATGGTCCGCAAAACGGTACTGTCGGTCAGGTCCCGCTGAAGCCTGGAAATAGGTAATTTGGCTGCCAAGTGCTCCAACAGGGCATTGGCTATCCCTAGATTTCCCTCTGCATTTTCAAAGTCAATGGGATTGACCTTGTGTGGCATGGCTGAGGATCCTACTTCACCGGCTTTGATTTTTTGCTTGAAGTAATTCATTGATACATACTGCCAAACGTCTCGAGAAAGGTCCAGTAAAATGGTATTGATGCGCTTCAGTCCGTCAAAAATCGCAGCCATGTGATCGTAATGCTCGATTTGTGTAGTAGGGTAGGAGCGTGAAAGTCCCAGAGATTTTTCCACGAAATTTTTGGCAAAGCCATTCCAATCCAAGTTGGGATAGGCTACCTGATGCGCATTGAGGTTGCCCGTAGCCCCACCAAATTTGGCGGCAAAAGGAACTTGTCTAAGGAGTTGAAGTTGTTGCTGTAACCTGACCACAAATACCTCTAATTCTTTTCCCAGTCGAGTGGGAGAGGCAGGTTGCCCATGGGTTTTGGCTAGCATGGGGACTTGAGCCCATTGGGTAGCAAGCTGGTGAATCTGTGAAATTACCCCTTCCAACTGGGGAAGAATGACCTGCTCCAAGCCCTGCTTTAGCATGAGCGGAGTGGCGGTATTGTTGATGTCCTGAGAAGTCAGTCCAAAATGGATAAACTCTTTGTATGCTGAAAGCCCAATCTCCTCAAACTTTTCTTTCAAAAAATATTCCATGGCCTTGACGTCATGGTTGGTTTTCAATTCGGTATTCTTAATCCATACCGCATCTTCTAGGCTGAAATCCGACACCATCTTCCTAAGCTTAGGAAAAAGGCTTGGCTCCACTTTGGCAAGTTGAGGTAGAGGAATCTGGCAAAGAGCAATAAAATACTCTACTTCTACCTGTACGCGGTACTTGATCAAGGCAAATTCTGAAAAATAAGCGCGTAGAGACGCTGTTTTGGAAGCATAGCGCCCATCTACTGAGGAGATTGCGGTCAATTCTTGTAATTCCATAGCTTCGGCTTCCTCTGTGAAATAGGGCATCCTGGCCCACAGAGAAGCGTCAAAGGTACTGCTTTGGCTTCAAAATCTGGAATTTATGGGAGGATTTCTCAGATCTACTAAAAACTTCCCCAAGCCATTTTGGGTTATAAAAGAAAATTCCTTTTAAAAGCCACGTATTCTAGGCGGAGGAATTTATTTTTGCAAGCGCTGAAACCAACTCATTACATGTTTAATTTCTTTAAGAAAAAAACAGAAACAACTACTCCTGCTTACTTGCCTTTGAAGGTAAGAGAGGTGGTCAAGGAGACTACCGATACGGTAACCATTTATTTCGAACAAACAGATCCCTACCTAGAGTATCAACCTGGGCAATTTTTGACTTTAGTGATGGAAATGGAGGGAAAGGAACAACGTCGTTCCTACTCTCTATGTACCTCGCCCTACGTAGATCCATTTCCTGGTATTACGGTCAAGCGGGTACCTGGAGGGCTTTTTTCGAATTATTTGAATGAAAAGGTTTTTCCTGGAAAGACCCTCCATGTTTTACCCCCATTGGGGAATTTTACTACCACCTTTCATTCCAAAAATCGCCGCCATTTTTTTATGATTGCTGGGGGCAGTGGCATTACCCCTTTGATGGGACTGCTCAAATCGGTGATGGTCAATGAACCTGAGTCTAGGGTAACTTTGATTTATTGCAGTCGCACGGAAGAGGAAATTATTTTTAGGGCCCAGCTTCAACTCTTGGAGAAGGTGAATGGGGATAGGCTGAAAGTCATCCACAACTTGAGTCGTCCAGCTGATACTTGGAAAGGGCTTCGGGGCAGGTTGTCTTCCGAGTTGCTCAAAGAACTCTTTGCTCAGGCGGAATACGAGCCGCGCTACGAGGAAGAATATTTTATCTGTGGTCCAGAAGGCTTGATGCAAACGACCACCAATGTTTTGGAAGATTTGGAAGTAGATTCAGACCGGATCCATCGGGAAAGTTTCTTTTCGGCAGCAGCTCATCAGGCGCAGGAAGAAGCTAAGGCTGGGATAAGTGCGGGTCTTCTCACCAGAGAAGTGGGCATTCTTTTGGAAGGAGAGGAGCATGTGGTCACGGTAGCACCTGGGAAAACCATCTTGGAGGCTGGCTTGGAAGCGGGACTGTCTATGCCCTACAGTTGCCAAAGTGGACTATGTACGGCCTGTAGAGGAAGGCTTACCTCAGGAAAAGTGAAGATGGACGAAGACGCTGGCTTGAGTGAGAAGGAAATTGCTGCGGGCTATGTGTTATGCTGCGTCTCTAGGCCCTTGTCTGAGGATATTCGAATTACCATAGAATAAGCCATGGATCAGCCTTCTCTCCGAGCCCTTTATGTAGGCACCGAACGTTTTACTTTGGGAGTCATGCTCTTGGCACTGCCCCTATTTGGATTGGTTTACCTGGTTTTCAATTCGGGAAGACTTCCAAAAAACCTTCCCCAGCTTTCTCCAGCCTTGATTTGGGGCCTCGTTTTGATTTTGTTGGTTCTCTTAGGGTTTCAGTATTGGACCTTTTTCCAAAGAATCAAGAAAACCTTATCCCTAGAATCCTTAGAAGACAAAGTCAAGGAATATGTTCGCGCTACCCGACAGAGATACCTCTACCTATTTTTAGTTTCGCTGGGAAGTACCGCGGGACTGTTATTTAGTGGCAATCCTGCATTCATCTTTATTTTTGCAATCACTCTGGTATTTTTTTCCTTGGGAAAGCCTACCTCAGATCGTATGGCGCGGCTGTTGAAGTTAAAAAAAGAAGACCGAGAACTTCTCAGAGAAGTGTCTCGGCCGATTTAATTGGTCTAATTTTCAAAAAAGTGTACTCAATTTTCTATGGTGATGTTTCCAGAGGTGATGTTGCCTTTGATCCAGGTAGAGGCATTGTTATTTAACTCCAATGTCCTTCCACTGGAGGAGTTTCCTACACGAATGTTTCCTGAAGTAGCTTTCAAACTGTAATTAAAAGACTTGAGATCTGAGGCTGTTTGAACCGTGAAATTACCCGAAGTGCCAGAAAATTGAGTGTTGGGTCCAAGACCTGAATTTACTGCGCGCATATTGCCTGAAGTAAAGTAGAGTTGACCCAATTGTTTTGCGTTTTCGATTTTGGCATGGCCGGAGGTGAGACGCACGTTGAGTTCTCCATCAATATTCTTGGCATCCAGGGAGCCACTGGTAGATTCGTAATAGACGCCTCCATTGACATTCTCTAAGTAGGCATTTCCTGAGGTGAGTCTCGCCTCTACATTGCCTTCGATACCAGTTACCTTAAGTGTCCCAGAGGTAGAAGTCAATTTTAGATTTCCCTTGAACTGAGCTGCCGCTACGGTTCCTGAGGTAAGTTGCAAAACTGTAGTTTCACTTGCTAAGTTGGTCAAATTGATTTCTCCGGAGGAACCTTTGACGCTCACTTGCATGGATTTAGGTCCCTTGATCTTGAGGTATCCCTTGTTTTTGCCATTCCAGTTATACTTTTCCCCGCTTCTCTTGTAGCTCACTTTGAGCACATCTCCAAGTGTCACAAAGACGATGTCCTGGTCCGTGATATTGGACTCCAAATAGGCTTCTACAGATACTTCCGTTTCTTCACCTCCCTGGTAACTTACATCCAGCCAGCCGCTTTCAACTTCGATCTGCTTGATGTTGTTATATTTTTTAGTGGAATTCACCAATACATTCTGACTTGCAGCAAAGGGTACGGATGCAAGAAGCATTAGGGCTATTAAAGAAAAATAACGTAATTTTTTCATGGTTTGTATTGGTTAAAAGACAATGCCAAAGGTGATGGGATTCAAGGAAGGGCCTTTGCCATCTTGAAAAAGGGTATTGAGGTCATAGGTGGT
>Ga0194125_10002675_pt1 | contig 29254 bp, 30 predicted proteins | sample TA2KigC250mmetaG_FD_148626 | JGI IMG/M metagenome (GOLD analysis project Ga0194125, IMG submission 148626) | Freshwater microbial communities from Lake Tanganyika, Tanzania - TA2015034 Kigoma Deep Cast 250m | ecosystem: Environmental > Aquatic > Freshwater > Lake | place: Tanzania: Lake...
ATGTGGAAAGTACGCTCAGAGCCGTCAGCCCACCGGGGTCTTTGAAGACCTGGGTGAACTCGGGAAAAAGCGCATCCAGAAGTCCTTTTACCAGGTTGGTTATCCTGGTCCTTTCCTTGACCAGCCGGTGATAGGCGTTGTTTGAAGTACGAAGTTCTGCATAGACACCTTGCGGGATGACACTCTCAACAAATTCCCCGGTACACAGGAGCTGCGCCGCGACCTCACTGTCTCGATAGTCATTCTTCCTGTGATTGATATCCTTGCCTTCGCGTCTCCGCTTCAAGGTGTATTGGTTGATGAAACGGAATGGAATGCCCCGCTCATCAAGGTAGTAAGCTATATTTCGCCAGTAGTGGCCTCCCGTCTCGATGGCGAACATAACACCCCGGCAACCGGATTTCAACATTTCCACTCTGGCTCGGTCCAACATTATTTCCAGGCCTTCCCGGGTATTGTCGAACTTGAATTTGGACTGAGTGGTAAAATCTTGAGTTATGACGACTGCGGCATGCCTCTTCTTATGCGGGTCGACTCCTATGACCAAGTATCCCTCCGGTACTTGCCTTCGTTTCCTGGCTGCGGTATTCTCCATTATGATGGTTCCTCCTACTTTAGATTTGGTGCTAAGCTGTACACCTCTTTCTATTGTAGCCGGAGCCATCTCCGTTAGTTATTCCATATACTAAAACTGACTAATGTTCAATCTCGCTGCGTCGCATAAAAATGTGAGCATTGGCAGTTCCAGCAGCTTACCCACATGTGACCTTTAAGGTTTGCCGTCACATGCTTTATTCCGCGCGCGCTGAGCCAATTTTTGCAGGTCGCATCCCAGTGCCAGAAGCAGTTTACCCACGGCATGCTCCCGCTCCAGACGGTGCCGCATGGGTAGTTCGGGGTGAATGGTGTAACGATTACCCCTGCCCTCTCGATGCCGCACAATGTACCCACCCCTATCCAGGTCAAAGATTACCTTCTGAATTGCCCGTTCAGTGACACCGACCTCCTGAGCAATCTCCCGGGCTGTAGCCCGCGGGTGCTTTGCTAGGTAAGCAAGCACCCGTCCATGGTTGGTGAGGAATGTCCATTCACGCCTTTTCAATATATTCTACCCACCGCACAAAAAAGCCTTGACAAGTGTAAAGCATTAGCATATAATACGAAATATAATTCGTATGTTAGCATTCATATTTTAGCGAACCCCAACCAAGATGTCAATACACAGGAGCATCACTTTATTAACTTTATTAAGAGGAGGATACACTATATGGAAGCTTACTTGCAACTAGAAACCAAAATATCTGAACTAGACCCACTTGAGCCTCAGACAGCAACAACGAAGCGAGATGAGAAGCGAAACAATGGAATTAACGGAGTCTTTAGGCAATATCATCCTCAGTGTAATTTGTGCGACTACGCTGGCTTTTCTAAAAAATGCAATTTTATATCAGCTGGTAAATGTACCGCGGCTAGTAAGAATTATCAGTAAATAGGTCGTATATGGCAAACAAATTAATTTATCACTACGCTCAAGTGTATAAATAGGAGGATACAGTTAGGAGTGTGAACGAGTGAGGTGAAGAAATGATAAAGGTACTAATAGAAGCAAGCTCAAAAACTGATCTGCCGTTGGCGGAAAAAGTTGTAGAAGCTTTGGATAAATTAGGTGTTCAAAGTATGCTGAGGATTACCTCAGCGTACAGAACACGTCCGCAATACTATGAACCATATCACCACGTTAATGTCCTTACAGGATTCAAAAGGGCACGGATGATAGAAGATACTGCGGAATATGCTCATTTAATTAAAAGAGCCAGAAGACCACTTCTAGTTTTGGGGCCACGAATTTTAACTACGTCACTGGATGGCAGACTCCTTATTGAACATGTTGTGGATATAGCTAAAACAGTTGATATCCCGGTATGTGCTACAGCTCATACTAAAAAGAAGTTGCTGGAATCAGGGCTGACTCCAGAAAGCAGTTATGACCTTATCGAAATTATTAATCATCTTAAAGACAGAGAGTGGAAGGGAGTGCGCAAAGAGGGCAACCATGACCTAGTCATTTTTCTCGGCATCAGATGTGACCTTGCGGAGCAGGGTCTTTCGACCTTAAAGCATTTTGCTCCCCACCTTAAGACTATGACTTTATGTCAAAACTACCATCCAAATGCGGACTATTCCTTCCCAAATCTTAAGCTTGATACATGGAATGAGTTCCTGGTTAATCTAATAGCCGGGTTAAAGGAAAATGAGGCTTAAAAGAAAGAAAGTCAAATGGAAAACGAAGTCATAATCAGAACTGATCTAAAAAACCTTAGACTGCTCAAGCGAGGAAAGGTCAGAGACATTTACGAATACGAAGACAGACTTGTTATAGTTGCCACCGACCGTATTTCCGCCTTTGACGTGGTTCTTCCAAATGGCATACCACAAAAAGGTCAAGTGCTGACCGCTCTCTCTGTCTTCTGGTTTAAGTTTACTGAGGGTATTATTTCTAATCATTTCGTGACAGAAGAGGTTCCATCTATAATAGGAGCGGAGAAGGAAATTTTGGAAGGGCGCTCGATGTTAGTGAAACATGCTCAACCTATTAAGGCAGAATGCATCGTGCGGGGGTATCTTTCAGGCTCTGCATGGAGGGAATATCAGAAGGATGGGTCGGTCTCCGGTGTTAAACTTCCTGCAGGCCTTAAAGAATCAGATAGACTAGCACAACCGATTTTCACCCCTTCAACCAAAGCTGAAACCGGTCATGACGTAAATATAACTTTTAGCGAGTTAGAGGAGCTCGTGGGTGCGAAAATAGCCGCAAAGCTTAGAGAGGTTTCACTGGAGATTTACCTTGAATCAGCAGACTATGCTGAGGCAAGGGGCATAATCATTGCTGATACCAAATTCGAGTTCGGTTTATACGAGGGAGAGCTTATACTGATAGATGAACTTCTCACACCTGATTCATCCCGATTCTGGTCAAAAGAGGAATATGAACCAGGGAAGCCTCAGTCCAGTTTTGATAAACAATTTGTGCGGGATTACTTAGAATCAATTAAGTGGGACAAGAATCCTCCAGCGCCAGAACTGCCACCTGAGGTAATCCAAGAGACAAGCAAGAAATATCTAGAAGCGTATAAGAGGCTTTTGTGTGCAGGCTAAAGTTCTTAAAGCCAATATCAGTGAGAACATAAAAATAGCAGCTAACTTGATTCTACGCGGGAAACTAGTTGCCTTTCCCACAGAGACTGTGTATGGACTCGGCGCTGATGCTACCAACAGTGAGGCGGTGTCCAGAATTTTTACAGTTAAGGAAAGACCCGCCTTCGATCCTCTTATCGTTCACGTTGCCAGTATGGAGATGCTTTGTATGGTGGCGAAGGGAATTCCTGATATAGCATGGACACTGATAGATGCCTTCTGGCCCGGCCCTCTTACTCTTGTCCTCTCTAAAAAGGATGAAATACCCGATATTGTTACTGCCGGCCTTCCCACTATAGCGGTGCGTATGCCCCGGAATAAAGTCGCCCTCGCCCTTATTAAGGAATCAGGGGTTCCCATAGCTGCTCCATCGGCAAACAGCTTTAGTCGTCCCAGTCCCACCTCTGTCAATCACGTGATAGATGATCTGGGTAGCAAGATAGACCTAATCCTTGATGATGGGCCTGCTCAGATAGGAATCGAATCGACCGTACTTGACCTTACCTGTTCACCCCCATCGATCCTGAGACCAGGAGGAGTGAGCCGGGAGAGTTTAGAAAGAATTCTGCGCAAGGTTTCAGTCTCGTTAGGAAACGAAGACAATGTATTCAGAGCACCGGGGCAGATGAAACAACACTACGCCCCGAGAGCTAAAATGATGCTATTTGTGGGCAAGCGCCGGAAAAAGGTTATTATATCCATGAGAGAAAGAATTAAAGAACTCGGGAAAATGGGGAAAGTGGGCAAAATAGGCGTCATGGTTCCAGAGGAATATCTTACCTATTTCAACAATGAAAACGTAGTCGCGGTAGGGTTAGGTTCTCTTACCTCCACGGAAGCAGCAGCAAAGAAGTTGTTTGAGACAATGCGGGCTCTTGATAAGATAGGGGTAAACTACATCCTTGCACTCGCTCCCTCAAAGAAAGGTATAGGGCTGGCTATCTTTGACAGGTTATTTAAGGCTGCAGGGAGTCAGTTAATCGAGGTGGATTAATAGGCGGCAAGCAGAAGTGCACACAAGAAACACGATCCGTCCAACACCCAACAATAGCCTGTTTTGTTACATTGACCGAATGCTTCACTTTATGGCGATAACTTCTATCTCCAGGGGGAAATTGCCGGGGATTTCCCTTACGGCTACACAGGAGCGCGCTGGAGGATTCTCAGAGAAAAAAGCCTTGTAAACCTCGTTCATACCACTAAAATCAGCTATATCCCGCAGGAAAACAGTTGTTTTAACAACTTTATCCAGCCCGCTGCCTACAGACTCTAAGGCTTTCTTTATATTGGTTAGAACCAGCTCAGTAGCCGTTTTGACATCGTCAGTTATGGCTAACTTCTTTTCTGAGTCTGTAGGAAGTATGCCAGACACAAATATAAAGCCTTCTGCTTCCACAATATGAGAATAAGGTCCACCTTTCATAAGAACATCTAGATCATGAATTATCTTTTCCATAAGCCTCCCTCCGATAAATTTGAACTGGTAGCAAAGATGGTTTACGTTTCATACGGGTACGGCTTGCCTTTCCGCGCTTAGTTAGACGTCTTGAAAACGACGTGCTTTTGCCAGTCTTTTGAGGGTTTAGGGAAGTCAGTGCGGAAATGAGCACCCCGGCTTTCTTGACGAAGCAATGCAGCCTCAGCCATAAGGCGAGCATTCAATATCATATTGTTCAACTCATAAGAAGGCCGGTCTGTTGGTTGAGACAGCAAATCCTGCCAGGTAGCCAAAATATCCGCAGCCTTAGACAGCTCCTCGCCAGAACGAACAATACCTACTTTGTCCCAGAGAAGAGACTGGAGGTTTAATAAGTTAAGCTGTGGTACAGTCCTTAACTTCTTTCGCTCTTCAAGGTGGTAGCAGTCAGCTTGAGTAGCTACCGATGTCGGAATGACCTTATCCGCCTCCCGAGTTCTTTCAATGATCCGTTTACTGAAGACCACAACCTCAAGCAACGAGTTCGAGGCCAGTCTATTGGCACCATGGACACCAGTGCAAGCAGTTTCGCCAGCAGCGAACAATCCAGCGATGTTGGTCTCGCCCCAGATATTGACTTTAATCCCACCCATTAAGTAATGTGCAGCCGGAGCTACCGGGATAAGGCCTTTAGCGATGTCTAGTCCATGATCAAGACAGAAGCGGTAAATATGCGGGAAACGTGTGGTAACCCGGTGAGCAGGTATATGAGTCACGTCCAGAAATACTCGGTCGCTCCCAGTCTTTCTCATCTCATAGAGAGTGCTCCTGGCTACTACGTCCCTAGGTGCTAGCTCAGCCTCAGGCGTATAATCGGGCATAAAGCGATAGCCTTCGACATTGCGTAAGATGCCACCTTCTCCGCGTACAGCTTCACTGATGAGGAACGGTGGAACCCCAGGGAGGCGAACAGCAGTCGGATGGAACTGAAAAAACTCCATATCGGTGATTTCGGCACCGGCTTGAAAAGCCAGTGCAATACCATCACCAGTGGCTACATCAGAGTTGGTAGTGTACTTAAACAGTCGCCCAGCGCCACCTGTAGCTAGAATAATAAAACGACATTCATACTCTTCAACCAAGCCAGTACGACAATCGAGGGCTCGCACACCTTTAACCTTGCCACCGTCTATCAGAACCTGAGTAGCTAAACAGTATTCAAGGACATTTACTGAAGACATGCGCACTCGCCGGCTCAGGGTAACTTCAATGTGTTCACCAGTAGCATCACCGCCAGCGTGGAGAATGCGAGGGACACTATGAGCAGCTTCTCTGGTTAGAGCAATTTCTCCATCTAGCGTGTCGAAAGGAACACCGAATTTTATAAGGTCGGCAATGCGGTCAGGTGCCTCATTAACCAGAATGCGCACTGCTTCAGGGTCACATAGGCCATCACCGGCATTCATGGTGTCCTGGAAATGAAGCTCAGGAGAATCATTTTTGCCTATCGGAGCAGCAATCCCCCCTTGAGCATGCCTGGTATTGCAATCTTCAACGCTACCTTTGGTTAGAATCAGAACACTGCCTGCCTCTTTGGCTAGCAGGGCAGTATAGAGTCCAGCAATACCACTGCCAATTATAACGTAATCATAACAGCTCATCGTTTTGACTCTTTCAAGTTACTGGCACCAATTGCGATTTCACCTTGTAATGCCCATGGACTGGTCTTGGTTATAATAACATCTACCAATCTCCGTAAGCAATCACCGCCACTTTCAAAGAAGACCAGTTTGTTGCTCCGGGTGCGCCCACACCATTTTCCGCCTTTTTTGCCCTCTACCAACACCTCCACTGCTTTACCTATAAGCCGAGAGCTAATTTCACCTGCTATGTTGGCTTGAAGTGTCTCAACTCTATTCAGGCGTTCCTTTTTAAGCTCAGGTGGAACATTGTCCTCATATTCTCTTGAGGCGATAGTGCCAGGGCGTGGAGAGTAGACAGCAACATGGACAGTATCGAACCTGACTTCTTCAAGCACAGCCAAGGTACGCTCAAATTGCTCCTCGCTTTCGCCAGGAAAGCCAACGATGACATCGGTGCTAAGGGCCACCTCGGGGATGTAATTGCGAATGCTACCAACAAGCTGCCGGTATTGTTCTACTGTATAACCTCGCCGCATAGCTTTGAGCACATCATTGTCTCCTGCCTGGAGAGGAAGGCTTATATGCTCGCATACCTTATCTAGAGAAGCGATTGCTTGAATAAGCTGCTGGCTCATGTCCTTGGGATGATTGGTTAGGAAGCGCATTCTGGCCAGCCCGTTAATATTGTTTATTTCAGTGAGCAGGTCGCTAAGGTCAGGCTGTGTTGGGAGGTCATGCCCATAGGAATTCACATTTTGGCCCAATAAAGTGACCTCTCTCGCTCCATGCCTTACTAGCTCGCTCACTTCACAAACTATTTCATCTACAGGCCGGCTCCTTTCTCTTCCCCGCCGGTAGGGGACAATGCAATAGGAACAGAAATTGTTGCAACCCCGAATGATGGGGACAAGAGCACTAACTGTTACGTTCTTGGTTGAAGGCAAGCCCGTTCTGTCCCTAGGTACACCAATATCTTGCTTTTCAGCCCAGTTGAGCAATCCGACATAATCACCGGGCTTGAAGAATAGGTCAACATGTGGGAAGCTCTTCTCAAGCTGCTTAACATCAGAATCAACAAAGCAGCCGGTAACTAGAATAGCCAAATCAGGTTTGCTGTTCTTAATGCCCTTCAAGTAGCCAAGTGTGCCAATGACTTTGCCTTCAGCGCTCTGCCGGACCACACAGGTGTTGAGCAAAACTAAGTCAGCCTTCTGCAGCACAAGAGTAGCCTGATAGCCGAGTAGCTCGAGATAATCAGCCACTCGTTGTGATTCAGCTTTATTCATTTGGCAACCTATTGTCCAAATGTAATACTCGGGCATACCTATTCCTGATTTTTCAAGGTTTCCTTAAATAAAGCCTAAACTCGGTTTAGTTGTCAATCCACCATCAATAACTATAGTTTCACCTGTTACATAAAGCGAGGCATCGGAAGCCAAATAGATAACGCCCCCAACAATGTCCTCAGGGTGTCCCAGCCGAGCTAAAGGGATTTGTTTTGCCCCTTCTTGATGGACACCAAACAGCCGAAGCATCCCCTCAGTAGCAATATATCCAGGTGCAATCGCATTGACTCTGATGTTGTATTTAGCCAAATCTGTAGCCATAGTCTTGGTCAAGTTTATTATCCCAGCCTTGGCTGCTCCGTAAGCAGCATTGAAAACATAGGCATTAAGTCCGGCAACTGAAGCTATATTTACAACAGCACCTTTCTTCTGAGTTATCATCACCTTGGCAGCTGCCTGACTACAGAGAAACACGCTTTTTAAATTCTCATGGACGATAGCATCCCAACCACCTTCGCTCATGTCCATCGTGGACACTACGAATGACCCACCGGCATTATTGACCAGGATATCAATCTTGCCGAATTTATTAACTGTTTTCTTTACAAGATTATTCACTTGATCGGTAAGACGTACATCGGTCGGCATAGCCAGCGCCTTTTTGCCTTTCTTTTGTATTTCCCCAGCTGTATTTTCAATGTCAGAAGCAGTGCGGGCTGCTACTACAACAGTGGCGCCAGCATCAGCCAGACCCAGAGCTATAGCTTTGCCTATACCCCGACCAGCTCCAGTTACAATAGCCACCCTGTCTGCCAAGCTAAATTGTGCTAAACTCATTTTCCCCTCCAATTTTAGTAATAGAAAGCTATGTTCATTTTTAGAATATGCTAGCTCAAAACAAGAAATTGTGTCAATTTGGAATTCGCAGCCCTAAATATAAAGCTATCCCCCTAATAATAGCCACCCTAGTGCATGATTTGAAAAGCAACCAACGAGCGAGGGGCTAGTTCACAATATGAGAATTAGACCTAAATTACACCTTCATCCCTGAGTTGGGCTATCTCCTTGGCTGAATAGCCACCGATCTCCCTTAAAACGGAGTCAGTGTGCTCTCCTAGTTCTGGAGCAGCGCTTCTAGTTCTGGCATATGTCTTACTGAAATGGACGGGATAGCCGGGTATTTTTATCTTTCCTAGCCTAGGATGCTCGAAATCCACTATATAGCCATTTTCTGTTATCTGAGGATCGCTGACAAGTTCAGATAACCTATTGACAGGACCTACAGGCAAATCATATTTGGCGAAAATGTCGAGCCACTCGTCTCTGGACCGAGTGGCGAAAATCCGGTCGAGAAGAGCAACAAACTGCTCTGAATTAGCATGGAGCTTTTCCTGTGTGTCAAACCTTGCATCCTTTTCCAACCCAGGATGCCCAATTGCTTGACAAAGTCCCGGCCAGTACCTGTCAAAGAGGGTAGCCGTTAGGATAAACCAGCGATCGTCGGCGCATTTGTAATAATTTCTCAACGGATATTCCTTTATCCGTTGATGCCTGGGAACTTCGAAGTCACCAACTAATGCGATGAGAACATTACAATAGAGTAGATAGAGTGCTGTGCTCAAAATGGAAACATGGACTTCTTGACCAATCCCGAAACGCTCACGCATCAGCAGGGCAGTAATTACCTCGTGGCTGGCCATAATGGATGTTGCCTGGTCAATAATTCCAAACTGCGAGACAAGCGGAGGCATATCAGGCTCTCCCACGCAGAACATCATCCCTGACCTCCCCTGCCCCTGATAGTCAAAGGCGCCCACGTCGCGGTCAGGGCCATTGGGACCATAACCAGAAACCCAGGCGTAAATAATCTTGGGGTTAATCTTGGAAAGGACGGGATAATCCATCTTCAGCTTCTCCACAGCTGGCCGGCGTAGACTGGTAAGAAAAACATCCGACTTGCTTGCCAAGCGATAGGCAACTTCCTTCCCCTTTTCTTTATTCAAATCTATGGTGATGCTCTTCTTATTGCGATTGGCAGCCTCATGCCAGATGCTGTTCTCTCCTTGAATCTTCAAAGGAACGCTACCGACCATCTTCATGTGTCGCATTGGGTCACCTGTCCCTGGCTGCTCTATTTTTATTACCTCTGCCCCAAGGTCACCTAGAATGGCAGAGCCGCCGGGTCCGGCATGGAACATCCCAAGCTCTAAGACCCGAATTCCTTCTAAAGGTTGCTTCACGAATTCACCTCCCAAAGGTTACTTGGTCAATCTTTTGGTGTAGCGCAGGGTAATTGCTTTTGGTTAAATGTTTCGCGGACACCAGATTTTGAGATTAGTATCTCCAACTTAATTATATAAGCTTAACCCTAAATTAGCACGCCTAAAGAAAGTCGATATAGCTTGAGATCCTATGTCTGAAATGGCGGAGGGAATGGGATTCGAACCCATGACCCCGATTTCTCGGAGCAACCGCTTAGCAGGCGGCCGCACTAGACCACTATGCGATCCCTCCAATTGCGCAACGAGGCTTACGAGTTTTAATATATCACAGTTTTTTCATTACTTTCAACCAAATGAGAGGACTCATGAACCTTTATTGAAACGAGCTATTTTGATATGATGCCTCGGTAGGAGCAAGTTATGACTGAGCCAGAAATCAACATCTCTGTGGAACAGAAGCTGAAAGTTTCCTTGGAAGAAAGCTGGCTTCGGAACATAGCCCTGAAAGCTCTTGAAGCTGAAGGCATTGTCTCACCAGCGGAGATGGGGCTGGTTATCACCAATAGCAAGATAATTCAGAAGCTAAATAGAACCTATCGAGGGGAGGATAAACCTACCGACGTACTCGCTTTCCACATGATTCCTGGCACGAGTCAAGAATCTGAACTACGCTTTGTAGGCCCTCCGGATGGGGTTCATCATTTGGGTGAAGTGGTGATTTCATACCCTCAGGCAGTCCGACAAGCGCAAGAGCAAGGCCATGGTGTAGCACGAGAGCTAGCATTGCTAATTGTTCATGGGGTTCTTCATCTCTTAGGTTACGACCATGAGCTTCCTGAGGAGGAACAACAGATGAAAGCTAGAGAAAACGAGATTCTGGAGAGGCTAGAGTCCATTTGAGGGCAAAAATGGCACAACCATTCCATATTTGGCAGGATATTTATATTGTTGGCAGCGCTGAAATATCCCACCCCTATGACTGTTGTGTCTACTTAGTTGATGCTGGAGAACTCGTTCTCATTGATGCCGGTGCCGGGAAAGGTTTCAACCGCTTGGTTGACAATATCCTTGCCCTGGGCTTCACATCAGAAAAGCTGAGCTCAATCATTGTTACTCACTGTCATATTGACCACATCGGTGCCTTGTCACAATTTAGGCAAGAATATGGCGTTAAAATAATAGCTCATGAATTGGATGCCCTGGCTATTGAGTCGGGGAAATGGGTTAGTGCCGAATTTTATGGAGTTGACTACCAGCCATGTCCAGTGGATATACGGTTAGAAAAAGCTGAACACAACCTTCGCTTTGGTAGGCATGAGTTAAAAACCCTTCACATTCCCGGCCACACTCGAGGCAGCATCGTCGTCTATATAGACATTGCTGGCAAGAGAATACTCTTTGGACAGGATATACACGGGCCATGTGAGGTTGCTTGGTGAGGTAACCCAAGCCAAGCAATTATCTCACTTCAGAAGCTCATTAATCTTAAGGCCGATATATTGTGCGAAGGGCATTTCGGTATCTATCAACCAGCTAGCGAGGTAAAAAAATATATAGAAGGCTATCTTCATCAGCTACAACAAGGAGACGCTGAACAGTGCTAGACAGTCCTATAACCTTACCACTCTTGGTTTTAACCGGCATTTCTCAGCAGTGACTATGGCATTTATCTGGGTAACAGTGAGGTCTAGATCGTCTGTATGGCTTACCACGACGTAATCGAAAAGGGGTAATCTTTCTATTTCTTCCCGAGCTTTGCTTAATCGCAAGTCTAAATCTTCTGAATGCAAGCCATGCCGCTGTTTCAAACGGTTAGCCAATTCTTCTGTTGATGGAGCCATAAGGAAGATAAATACCGCATCTGGTAAAATCTGTTTGATAGTAGCTGCCCCCTGAACATCCACCTTTACAATAATGTCCTGTCCCTGTCTTAATGCCTCCTCTATTTCTCGCTTAGGCACGCCATAGTAATTACCATAAACCTTTGCCCATTCCAAAAACTGATTCGTTTTAATCATTTGACGGAACTTGTCTTCGGACAAGAAATGGTAGTCAACACCGTCCTTCTCTCCTGGACGCTTCGGGCGAGTCGTAGCAGTCACAACATAGTGGAAAGGGAAACCCACCTTTTTCATCTTATCTAATGTAGCATCCTTGCCAACACCAGAAAAGCCAGAGATAACAATAAAGAGAGGATGTGCAGATAGAGTTGCATTTAACTTGTCATGAGTCACTTTTCTTCCTCATCACCTCCTGATTTAAAACTAGCTTCTCCCCGACTGGCATCTAGCCTTCTGGCAATAGTCTCGGCAGAAATAGCAGCTAACACTATGAGTCCAGTATCCATGACTACAGCTGCTTTAGCCTTCCTGGCATGAGTAGCATCAATTAGCATACCTTTATTTCTAGCCTCCTGAATGAGACGTTTCGTCGGTTGCTGAGTCGGCGACAGCATGGCGACCACTCTATTCATTGCAATTATATTGTCAAAACCTATATGAACCAGCTCTGCACTCATCACAATCTCCCTGAAGCTCTCTTACTATCTGGCAAGCTTTTCCATCTCTTCCCAAAAATCCGGATAGGATATTTCTGCCACACCAGCATTATGGATTAAGGTGCTTCCCTTGGCTACCAGACCAGCTACTGCTAAACTCATCGCCAGCCTATGGTCAAAGTGGCTTCTGACCTCTGCGCCTAGCAATAGTCTACCACCATGAATAATCATGCCATCGGATGATTCTTCGATATTGGCACCCAGGCGGGAAAGCTCTCGGGCTGTAGTCTTAATTCTATCAGATTCTTTGACCCGCAACTCACCAGCCTCCTTGATTAACGTATCGCCTTGGGCTACACAGGCTGCCACAGCCAAAAGTGGTATTTCATCGATTAAACGAGGAATTATATCCCCGCTGATTTCAATAGCCTTCAGGCGGCTAGATTCTACGTATAGGTCAGCAAGTGGCTCATTACCTTCTAATCGTTGATTCTCTATTTTAAGTTTGGCACCCATAGCTAAAAGTGCATCTATAATCCCAGTCCGCGTCGGATTAACGCCGCAATTTGCTATTTTAATCTTAGCATTTGGATGGATAGCCCCGGCAACCAGCCAGTAAGCTGCTGAACTGATGTCACCGGGCACACAAAGGTCGACTGAAGTTAAGGGGGCTGTTAATGGTGTCAAGAAAATATGAGAATTGTCGCTTTCAAGTTTAGCACCCATCCGTTTGAGCAGTCGCTCAGTGTGGTCGCGAGAATGCTGAGGTTCCTCTATCGCAGTGCTCCCATCAGCAAAGAGGCCGGCCAGCAAAATTGCCGATTTAATCTGAGCACTGGGTACTGGCAAGGAGTATGTCACACCGTGGAGTCTCTTACCCCTGATAACCAAAGGAGCAAAAGAATCCTCGCCACGCCCATAGATTTCAGCACCCATCAAACGAAGTGGCTCAATCAACCGCTTCATAGGCCGAGAGCGAAGAGAGATATCACCAGTAAATATGGAAAGGAAGGGTTTGACAGCAAGCACACCACTGAGAAGACGCATGGTTGTAGCGCTATTTCCAGCATTGAGAATATTCTTAGCTTCAGTTAAGCCCGTGTTACCAACTCCATGAACGAGCATAGCCGTCGGCTTGCCTTCTTGTCTTGTAAACCTTACACCCAGAGCCCTCAGACAGTTTATAGTCGATAGACAATCTCTCCCGGGCGAAAAATTACTAATTTTACTGCTACCCAGCGCCAAACTGTTGAAGATAAGAGCCCGATGTGAAATTGACTTATCACCAGGCACAGAAACTTCTCCAACCAATTCCTTGGGAGGTAAGATCTTTTTCAACCGCGCCTTTTCAGCCATTTCTGCCTCGCCTCATTAGCAAGAGCCAGAGCCTTCTCTATTTCATTACTCTCATCAGCCACCAGCTTACGTAGCCTTTGTAGCTCCTCGCTGAACTCATCAATCCAAGAGACAATAGCAGCCTGATTACTAAGGCAGATATGTGCATTAACCTCTGGATTTCCTGAAGCCAAGCGAGTAAGGTCGCGATAACCACTGGCTGCTAGACGTGACATCTGTTGCCAAGAGGGATTTTTGGTAGTTGCTGAGACCAGAGCCACCGACAGTAATAATGGTAGGTGACTAACGCCAGCTACTAAGCTGTCGTGCTCCTGAGCACCGATGGTTAGAGGAATAGCTCCCAGTTTTTTTACCATTCCCTTTACAGTCCGCACTGCTGCCGGCCTAGCGTGGGGTGCTGGTGTCAGACAATAAGTGCATTTGTGAAACAGGCTAGCTGTGGCAGCTCTGATTCCTGATGTTTCTTTACCTGCCATGGGATGACCACCAACAAAATTTATCTCTGGCGGCAGCAACTCTTCCGCCCATCGCATGATCTGTAGCTTAGTACTGGCAGTATCGGTAACAATAGAATCAGCTGACAAGTCAGGAGCTATTTGTGAGAAAATATCCTTTATGGCCAGAATTGGCGCAGCAATGATAACAATGTTAGCATCCTTGACTGTTTCACGGAGGTTTGATTCAACCTTATCGACAGCACCTAATTTCAGGGCTAAAGAGCCTACTTCATGACGGCGGACATAGCCAACTACTTCAGCCTGTCGCCAATTGGCTTGTTTCAAAGCCAAGCCTACAGAGCCACCAATAAGACCAAGCCCAATGATAGCAAGGCGCATCGCTTTATTATAGCATTGCTCCAATTAAATTGAGAACTAAATTAATAGAAAAAACGCCTTGATTTTGTCTTCAGCATCAGATATACTCCACATAGATTTGCTACGAAAATGATAATCCCAAGATTGGGGATAATCCACTGGCAAACCAGTCTTCTTCAGAACTCGGCAATAGGGTATGAAACTGGCTATTACTGGTAAAGGTGGCGTAGGCAAGACCACGCTGACGAGCCTTCTAGCCTGGATATACTCCACTGAAGGCGACAAGGTCATAGCCATTGATGCAAACCCTGATGCTAACTTAGCTACAGCCTTGGGCATCAGTGATGACGAAGCTCGACGCATAACTCCAATCGCCGAACTCCAGGAGCTGATACAGGAACGCACCGGAGCCAAACTAGGCAGCTTCGGCACATTTTTCAAGCTTAATCCTAAGGTTGACGATATCCCTGAGCAATTTTCAATTCAAAAAGATGGCATAAAGCTCCTAGTCATGGGCACAGTTAAAAAAGGAGGCAGCGGGTGCCTATGTCCAGAGGGAGCCCTACTCAAGAGCCTGATTAGCCACCTGATATTAAGTAGGTCTGAAGTAGTCATTATGGACATGGATGCCGGCGTAGAGAACCTGGGACGCGGGACGGCTAAAGGTGTAAATGCTTTCATTATAGTAGTTGAACCGGGACAGCGCAGTTTTCAGACAGCTCGAGCAATTCGAGATTTAGCCAAAGACTTGGGCGTTAAAAAATGCTATATTGTCGGCTCGAAAACACACGATGACGATGAGCGTCAGTTTATTATTGACAACCTGCCTGACTTTGACGTGTTAGGTTTTATCAATTACCACCCTGAAATCGCTAAAGCTGACCGGCTAGGAAAAAGCGTATTCGAAACAGCTCCAGCAGCAATAGCCGAAGCCAAGGATATAAAGCGAAAGCTAGAACAAATCACGCCAAAGGAACAAAGTGGCTAAAAAGACTATTCGAGACATAGAAGTCGAGGGGAAAAGAGTCCTCGTTAGAGTTGATTTCAATGTGCCGCTGGATATGAAGACCGGTGCCATTACCGATGATAGCCGCATTCGGGCTGCTTTGCCAACCATAAGATATTTGGTAGACCATAGGGCAAAAGTTATTTTATGCTCTCACCTTGGACGCCCAGATGGCAAGGTAGTTGAGGAGTTACGAATGGCCCCTATAGCACAACGTCTTTCTCAACTCACAAATTTGCCGGTATCAACTGCCTCTGATTGCATAGGTGCTGATGTGGAAAAAGCAGCAAGTACCCTTAAGGAAGGTGATATTCTGCTTCTGGAGAACATACGCTTTCATACTGAGGAGGAAGCCAATGACCCTTTTTTTGCCCAAGCCCTAGCTAAGCTGGCTGACATCTATGTAGATGATGCCTTCGGCACTGCCCACCGAGCTCATGCCTCAACAGTAGGAATAGCTAAATACCTGCCAGCAGTCGCTGGCTTTTTGATGGAAAAAGAATTGAAGGCTCTCGGCAGCCTTTTAACCAATCCTGAACACCCGTTTGGTGCTCTGCTGGGAGGCGCCAAGGTCAGCGATAAAATCGGCCTGATTCAAAATATCTCAGACAAAGTTGACCTGCTGCTCATCGGCGGCGGCATGGCAGCCACTTTCCTGAAAGCCCAAGGCTATGAAGTAGGCCTCTCTTTAGTCGAGACCGACAAACAAGATTTAGCTCATGAATTAATGGAAGCCGCCAAGCGAAAAGGGATATCCTTACTCGTGCCTGCAGATGTTATGGTAGCCAATAGCATCAGCGCAGAAGCTACAGGCGAGATCGTACCAATAGCCGATATACCAACGAATAAAAGCATTGTCGATATTGGACCGAAAACCGTTGAACTCTTCTCTCAACAGATAAGACAATGTCAAACGGTTTTTTGGAACGGTCCTATGGGGGTTTATGAGATACCTCAATTTGCCCGAGGAACCAAGGCCATGGTTGAACTACTGGCCAGCATGAAAGCAACAACCGTTATCGGTGGTGGCTCAACGGCTGAAATCGTCGAAGAGATGAACCTAACGCATAAAATGACTCATGTCTCCACAGGTGGTGGTGCCAGCTTGAATTTCCTCAAAGGGAAATCGCTGCCTGGTGTATCTGTGTTGCTGGATAAAGAGAAATGATTCCCCTGGAAGAAATAAGGCAAATTAGTGTAGTTTCGCCATCTAAGATAGTGATGTTGGTCATTGACGGTTTGGGCGGATTACCTGATGCTAAGACGGGCAAGACGGAACTGGAGACAGCTCGTACTCCTTATCTTGACCACCTCGCTAAGAAAGGGGTATGTGGACTTATTGACCCGGTAAGCCCGGGGATTACTCCAGGGAGTGGGCCAGGTCATCTGGCATTATTTGGCTATGACCCACTCAAGTTTATCGTCGGGCGAGGAGTTCTGGAAGCATTAGGGATTGGCTTTGAATTAACGAGAAGCGACGTTGCTGCCCGGGGTAACTTCTGCACGGTTAATGACGAAGGGCTTATCACCGACCGCAGAGCTGGCCGTATTACCACGGATAAATGCGCCGAACTATGTACGCTGCTAGGCCAGATCAAATTGGAAGGGGTGGAACTCTTCGTCTTGCCAGTTAAAGAACATCGGTTTCTGCTCGCGCTACGCGGTGATGGCCTAGCTGCAGAGGTTAGCGACACCGATCCTCAACAGACCGGGGTCGCCCCTAATATGGCTTTGTCTACAGAGCCACAGGCAAAGCACACAGCACATATTGTGAATACTTTCATCAATGAGGCTTCAGAAATCCTGGCAAGACATCACCCGGCTAACATGACTCTGCTCCGAGGTTTTTCTAAACTACCTGATATCCCATCTATGCCTGAGATATATAAGCTGACGCCAGCAGCTATAGCCAGCTACCCCATGTATAAGGGACTGGCTAAGCTGGTAGGAATGAAAATATTCAATGCTGATAGTGGTATCAATGAAGAACTGAATATTCTGGCACATTACTACGGTGAGCACGATTTTTTCTACATCCATGTCAAAGAAGCTGACAGTGCCGGTGAGGATGGCGACTTCAAGAGAAAAGTTAGAGTTATTGAGCAAGTCGATTACGCTCTACCTCAATTGTTAAACCTGAAACCGGAAGTTATTATTGTCACCGGCGACCATTCAACTCCGGCTTTGCTGAAGGGCCATAGCTGGCATCCGGTACCCGTCTTGCTACGTTCCCAGTGGTGTCGACCTGACAACGTTAAAGAATTCTCTGAATCAGACTGTATTTCTGGCGGACTGGGTAGACTCTCCACCACAGATATCATGCCTTTGGCTATGGCTAACGCTCTGAAATTAACTAAGTTTGGAGCCTGACCATGCGAAGACCTTTAATCGCTGGCAACTGGAAAATGAATACTAAGCTTGAAGAAGCTGAAAATCTCGTTCGAGCTATGCTGGCTGAACTGGATAGTATAGATGGTGCGGAAAAAGTGCTATGTCCACCCTTTATCTCTCTGGCTATCCTAAAAGAGCTTACCAAGACTACATCAGTTAAGCTTGGCGCTCAGAACATGCACTTTGAGGACAGAGGCGCCTACACTGGCGAAATATCACCCCTTATGCTGACTGATTTGTGCGATTTTGTCATCCTCGGGCACTCGGAACGCAGACAGTATTTTGCCGAGACAGACGAGATAATCAACAAAAAGGTAAAGAAGGCTTTGGGATCTGGTCTGAAGCCCATTTTATGTATCGGCGAAAGCCTGGAAGACAATGAGTCTGGCAAGGCAGAGCAAATAATCGCCAGACAGGTAAAAGCAGGCTTGGCAGAGGTAAGTCCTACAAGCCAGCTTGTTATCGCCTACGAGCCGGTCTGGGCTATTGGCACCGGTAGGGCAGCCACAGGCAAACAAGCCAACACCACAATCAACCTTATCCGGAGTATTATGGCTAATCTATGGAACAGGGAAACAGCCAAAGCAGTGCGAATACTCTATGGTGGCAGCGTCACCAGCAGTAACATCGCTGAATTTATCGCTGAACCTGAAATCGATGGTGCGCTGGTCGGTGGTGCTAGCCTCAAAGCTAGTGAGTTTGTGAGCATCGTCAGCCAGACAGCCAGTCTCAAATCACCCCGATGAAATGCCTCGTTGCTGTTATCGGCCCGACAGCAGTAGGTAAAAGCCAGCTTGCTTTGTGCCTAGCCCAGAATTTCAATGGTGAGATAGTTAATGCTGACAGCCGGCAAGTTTATCGCTATATGGACATCGGTACGGCTAAGCCCAGTCATGCTGAGCTGTCTTTGATTAGACATCACCTTATTGACCTGATTAACCCCGATGAGTCTTTTAGTTTAGCCATTTACCAAAAATTAGCTTTTGAAGCCATTGAAGATATTCAGCAGCGGCATAAACTTCCCCTCCTAGTTGGTGGCAGCGGCCTCTATGTCTGGTCGGTAATAGAAGGCTGGAAAATACCGCCGGTGGCTCCCGATGCCGAACTCAGACATAGCCTTGAGATGAGAGCCAAAGAAGAAGGTGGCTACGCTTTGTATCAAGAACTTCAGAAGGTAGACCCAGTAGCTGCCACCAACATTATGCCCACCAACCTGCGACGCATCATCAGGGCTCTGGAGATATGCCAGGCAACAGGACAACCAGTTTCCCAACTATGGCAGAAGCAACCACCATCATACCCTGTGTTAATTATCGGCTTGACTATGCAGAGAGACAATTTATATCGTAGAATTGACTCCCGGGTGGACGAGATGATAAAACAAGGGCTAGTAGATGAAGCGAAGCATTTGATAGCAAAGGGCTACAGTCTGGATTTGCCTTCCATGTCTGGCATAGGGTATAAACAGATAGGCATGTTTCTTCAGGGAAAATTGGATTTGCCTTCAGTCATTCAGCAGATGAAGTATGAAACACATCGCTTTGCCCGACATCAATATGCCTGGTTTCACTTGGATGATGCCAGAATTCACTGGTTCGATGAATATGATGACATACAAAACGAAGCAACTAGCTTAGTGGCAGCCTTTCTGGCTGGGCTTCACTACAAGCAGGTCAATTATGAACTTCACTAAATTGCAGGCTACTGGGAACGACTTCATCTTGATAGATGCCCGAAATATGGAACGGGACTGGCCAAAGTTGGCACGAGATATGTGCCACCGCCACTGCGGCATAGGCGCCGATGGCCTACTCTTGGTGATGCCTTCAAATGCCGCTAATCTGAGAATGCAAACGTTCAATCCCGATGGCTCTGAGGCTGAGGTCTGTGGCAATGGTTTGAGGTGCTTCGCTAAATACGTCATTGACAGACAAATAAATCCGGGGCCGAACTTGACTGTGGAAACCTTAGCAGGCATTAGAACCATCGAAGCTATTATGTCCCAAGGCAAAGTTAGCCGTGCCAAAGTGAACATGGGCACGCCTCGCTTTAAAGCTGAAGATATACCAGTGTTAATAGACAAGCCCCAGAAAAGTAGGGGAGAAGTTGACATAATATCAATACTGGATTATTCTTTAGTTATAGCTGGCAGAGGTCTGCCCCTGTCATTTGTGTCTATGGGCAATCCTCATGCCGTAAGCTTCTTATCTCAGCCGGTAGCTGATTTTCCTCTACGTGTAATGGGACCGCAGATAGAAAACCATCCTATATTCCCAGAACGGGTGAATTTTGAGATAGCCAGAGTCTTAAATCGAAACAAAATAGGGGCGAGAGTCTGGGAACGAGGAGTCGGCGAAACTCTATCCTGCGGCAGCGGTGCCTGCGCCATAGCCGTAATTGCCAGGCTGAAAGGCTATATAGACAACGAAGTTGACATAATGTTACCAGGTGGTAACTTGACCCTCAATTGGGATGGGGTAGGGGAGGTATACCTGAGCGGTCAGGTAGAAGACATTTTTACTGGAGAGTGGCTGAAATGAAACTTTCGCATCGTCTTGACAAGCTTCCACCATATTTATTCGTAGAAATCAATCGAAAGATTGCCGAGAAGCGCGCCAGGGGAGAGGATATAATCAGCTTTGCCACCGGCGACCCTGACATACCAACGCCACAGCATATCATTGACCAGCTATGTCAGGCAGCTCATGACCCGGCTAATCATCGCTATCCTGAGACCGCTGGACTGCCTGAACTTTGTCAGGCTATCGCCCGGTGGTATCAGAAGCGCTTTGGAGTAACACTTGACCCGAATAAAGAGGTGTTGCCGCTCATCGGCTCCAAAGAGGGCATAGGGCACATTTCTTTCTGTTTCATTGACCCTGGCGATGTAGCTCTGGTACCCGACCCGGGATATCCGGTTTACTCCATGAGCACGTTGCTGGCTGGCGGCGAGCCTTACTTCATGCCACTGACTGAGAAGAATGACTTCCTGCCTGATTTGGAAACAATACCCAAGAAAATCGCCGGAAAGGCTAAGCTCTTATGGCTGAATTACCCGAATAACCCCACCGGAGCGGTAGCCAAACTCGATTTTTTCCAGAAGGCAGCGAGTTTCGCAAAAAAACATAACCTGGCTATATGCCACGATGCCCCTTACACTGAGGTTGCCTTCGATGGCTATAGCCCGCCGAGTTTCTTGCAGGTACCTGAAGCTAGAGAAATCGGCGTAGAATTTCATTCTTTGTCCAAGACCTACAATATGACTGGCTGGCGAATAGGCATGGCCGTAGGCAACGCCAGAATGATAGACGCTCTGTTCCGGTTTAAGTCCAACTTGGACTCAGGCATTCCGCAGGCAATTCAGCGAGCAGCTATCGAAGCTTTAACCAGTTCCCAGGACTGCGTTGCCGAGCACAACGCTATCTATCAGCGACGTAGAGACAAACTAGTTAGAGCTCTCAACGATATAGGTTTGAGAGCCAGGTCGCCTAAAGCCAGCTTCTACATCTGGGCTAGAATACCCGATGGCTATACATCGATAGAGTTCACCGCTGAATTACTGGATAAGGCTAATGTGGCAGTGACTCCAGGAGTCGGTTATGGTAATGCCGGTGAAGGTTATGCCCGCTTATCGTTAACCTTGCCCGATGACCGTCTTGATGAAGGCATAAGCCGACTGTTGAACTGGAACAGGACCAAAAGAAAATAAGTTAACATAATGTTTTAAACCATGCGACAAACCTTGTTTAAAACTCAAGCTGAAATAGAGAAGGCTTTTCTGGTTGGGGTTGACAGCAAAGCCTCTGCCGACAGCTGGTCGATTGACAGTTCTTTAGAGGAACTATCTTATCTGGCAAAGACAGCCGGCGCTGAAGTAGTTGGCAGGTTAGCCCAGAAACTGGAAAGGCCTTCTCCCACTTACTATGTAGGCAAGGGAAAGTTAGAAGAGCTAATTAAGCTGAGGGAGAATTGTCCATACAATGTAGTCATCTTCAATGATGAGCTGTCACCGCGGCAGCAGAGAAATCTAGAAGAAACTCTGGAAGTCAAGGTTATCGACCGCACAGCACTGATATTAGATATATTTGCCAGGCGAGCCCACACCCGCGAAGGTCAACTACAGGTAGAACTGGCTCAGCACCAATATCTCTTGCCACGGCTCGCCGGACAGTGGAGCCATCTTGAACGTCTGGGCGGCGGCATCGGAACCAGAGGACCTGGAGAATCACAGTTGGAGACAGACCGCCGTCTCATCCGTAAACGAATCGACCGTCTCCAGACTCAAATTGAAGCAGTAAGACGGCATCGTGCACTCTATCGCCAAAAGCGCAGGAAAAGCCGTATTCCTGTAGTCGCTCTGGTCGGCTATACCAACGCCGGCAAAAGCACCGTGCTCAACATCTTGAGCCAAGCCGATGTCTTGGTAGAAGACAAACTTTTTTCTACGCTCGATCCGGTAACTCGCCGTTTGGCTTTGCCCAATGGCCAGCAATTTCTGCTAACCGATACCGTAGGTTTCATTCACAAATTGCCACCACCCATAGTTGCTGCCTTTAGAGCTACACTGGAGGAATTAACTGAAGCCGATTTACTCCTGCATATAGTTGACATAACTCATCATGACGCCGCTGAGCAGTTCCAGACGGTAGAGGAAATACTTGCTGACCTCAACCTGACCGGCAAGCCTCAGATCACAGCTCTTAACAAGATGGACCTGGTTGTGAAAGCCCCGAAGGACCTGGCAGCTGTAGCTCTAACCATGCCTGCTAAACCGCCAGATGACACAATGGTGGCTATCTCAGCGTTAAAAGGCTGGGGGCTGGACAAGCTCTTGGATAGAATTGCTGCTTACTTAAGCCAGAATCTTGAGCCGCAATAGGCTAGAAAAAAGTGCCATATCCAGTAGTTGTCATCAACTATGAAAAGTGTCAGCCCGGGAAGTGTGGTGATGGTATATGCGTAGCCGTAACTGAATATCCCAAATCTATTCCTAATGTAGCCTCGACCCTTTAGGGTCGAGTTCCCGAGGTTAAAACCTCGGGGCTACATGTAGATGATAATGTCGGGACTAACCCCCCAAGCTACATTGCTAAAAACTCTCCGAGTATATCCGAGTATAAGTACTTGACAGACATATAGAGAAATGTTAACATAAAAGCGGTTCGCAAAATGACACTTTGGCGAACCGAGGATATATCTGAGAAAAGGTTGTCAACACGAAGATGAGTTTAGAGCCATTAGTCGACGATTTCCTGGAATACCTCGAGGTTGAGAGGGGTCGTTCTGCTCTCACCATCCGTGAGTACAGACATTACCTGAAGCGTTTCCATGACTGGGTAACCGCAAATACTTCTGTAACAAATCCTGCAGAAATAAATTTAGAAATCATTAGAAGATACCGGTTATACTTGGCTCATTTGCGTGACAAGAATGGCACACCGTTAAAACGTATCACCCAAACCTATCATATCATCGCTTTAAGGGCTTTTCTGCGATACCTCCTTGTTCAGCGTGATATCCCTACCCTGTCGCCGGATAAAATCGAACTTCCAAAACTAGGCTCTCGTTCAGTCAGCTTCTTAAATTCAGAGCAAATTGACAGGTTACTGAACAGCCCGAAAATATCAAACGAGGTCGGACTCAGAGATAAAGCAATTCTGGAAACTCTGTTCAGTACCGGATTGAGAGTTTCAGAGTTAGTACGGCTGAATCGCGACCAGATAAACCTAGACCGCAAGGAATTCGGCGTCAGAGGCAAAGGAGATAAATTAAGGGTTGTCTTTCTCTCAGATACGGCAGCGCACTGGCTTGAGCGCTACCTGCGAGCACGAAAAGACCACTTTAAGCCGCTGTTCATTCGATACAGCGGCAGAGTCGACACTAAAAAGGATGGTGAGAAGATGCGGCTGACCGCAAGGTCTGTACAGGAAATCGTCAGTAAATATGCCAAGAGATGTGGTTTACCTATGGAAGTCACCCCTCACACCTTGAGGCATTCTTTCGCCACAGACCTCCTAATCAGCGGTGCCGACCTCCGTTCCGTCCAAGAGATGTTAGGCCACGAAAGCATTAGGACCACTCAAATCTATACCCATATTACCAACAGGCATCTAAAGGAAGTCCACCAGACTTATCACAGTAGAAATAAAGGCCGATAATGGAGACCCACAGGAGATTTCACCCCCTGACAGAGACAAAGCCTGACCTAAAATACTAATCATATTATGTCAAGCAGATGTAGCTATCCTACGTGTTTTCTAGTATTATGTCAAGTAATCCTCCTTGCCCTATTCAACTCACCTACCAGCAATGGCATGACCAGAACTGCCTCGACGTAGCTGCAACCTTCAGCCTCGTAATCCCGACTATTGGAAGACCTCGAGAAAATGTTATAGAATGGAGAGTGCCCTGCTGTATACCACAACCCCCACTCTAAATTGTAAAGGCAACAGTGGCACACACTTAATGCGAGGAGGTATTTTTGATGCCATATAAGACCATTCTTGTGGAAAAGCAAGACGGAGTAGCCATCATAACCCTAAATCGCCCTGAGAAATTAAATGCCGTCAATGTCGAGATGAGGCAAGAATTTCTCAATGCCCTCGACGAGCTGGAAATAGATGACGAAGTCAAAGTGGTAATTGTCACTGGGGCCGGCCGGGCTTTCTGTGTTGGCGCTGATATCTCAACATTTGAAATTGATCCTAAGATAATCAGGAGGAACCTTATCAATTTGAAAAGAGAGCCACAACGGATCCTGTGGTTTGAAAAACCGATTATCGGTGCTGTTAATGGCGTTGCTGCTGGCGAGGGAGCTCAATGGTTACTTCAGTTCGACCTCATGGTAGCTTCAGACAAAGCCACCATCGCCTTCCCAGCGACCAGCCTGGGAATGGCTTGCCCCTACGCTATCATTCGCCTTACCTCTGAAGTTGGTCGGTTTCGTGCCAAAGAAGCCCTAATGACCTCCAAATACTTAAGTGCTGAAGAAGCCTACCAATGGGGATTGGTAACCAAAGTCGTACCTCATGAGCAACTGATGGATGCCACCATGGAACTGGCTAACAAAATCAAAAATATGCCACCGATATCAATAAGAACTATCAAAGAGGCGGTTAATAGAGGTCTCGGAGGCTATGAGTATTCTTACCAAGCATCGGTGAACCAGCAGCTAACCGATGATTTCAAGGAAGGCGTTCAGGCATTTCTGGAAAAAAGACAGCCTAAATTTCAGGGCAAATAATCAAACCGCCTGCTATAATTAGGGCCAAAGCGAACGTAGGGAAATGAGTAGATACGAAGTCATAATCATTGGCGGTGGCCCAGCCGGGCTCACTGCCGGCCTGTACACATCTCGAGCTGGTCTCAAAACTCTTCTCGTAGAACGTGGCATGTTCGGAGGCCAGATAGTTAATGCCAGGCAAGTAGATAATTATCCCGGCTTTCCCGAAGGCATCTCCGGCTTTGAACTAGCTTCACTCATGCACCAGCAAGCTACCAAATATGGACTTGAGACCATCACTGCCGAGGTCACAGCCATTAAGCCAGGACACACCTACAATGTCATCACCACCGAGGGCAATTTTGAAGCTGAAGCAGTAACTATCGCTGCTGGCTCGGAGTATCGCAAGTTAGGAGTTCCTGGTGAGGACAAGCTCTTGGGCCGTGGTGTTTCCTACTGTGCTACTTGCGACGGCTTTCTCTTCCGTGACCTAGATGTAGCAGTGGTGGGAGGGGGTGATACGGCTATCGCTGATGCCCTAGAGTTAAGCGAGCATGCCAGCAAGGTCTACATTATACACCGGCGGGACCAGCTCCGAGCCGGGCAAGTCCTTCAACAACTGGCTTTCGCCCAGCCTAAACTGAGGTTCATCTGGGATACGGTGGTCGATGAGGTTACCGGAGAGGTTAAAGTGAGCGGACTCAGGCTGCGCAACGTGAAAACAGGTGAAACTACTAACCTACAGGTGGCTGGAGTCTTTGTTGCCATTGGGCTTGAACCCAATAGTCAACGCTTCGCCAACATAGTGGAGATGGATGAAACTGGGCATATCAAAACCAATGAATTGATGGCTACGTCAGGACCCGGTATCTTTGCCATCGGTGATATCCGTAAAGACTCACCTCGCCAAGTAGCTAGCGCTGTCGGTGATGGTGCTACCGCTGCTATGTCTGCCTTCAAATATCTTCGTGAGAGAAGTTAAACTCACCTTTAAGACCAGCCATTTTTCTCATCACACAACTCAGCCACAATCCACTTGCCTCTGTCGGTGCTGCCCCAAGTAGCATACGTAGTGCGAGGCGCACCATATTTCCTAATCAGGGCTCGCACTGCATCCCGAAACCTTCGCTCATCATCAGCCGAGACCGTAACCACAGTCTGGGTAATCTCCTCGAGGGTACTATCCATTGTCTCCTCTCGAATTACACCCTCTATTTCCTGATAATTCTTGCCCACTACTTCCTCCAAAGAGATGTTCACCCCAAGTTTCTTGGCTACGCTATCCAGGTCATTCTTTTTGATAGGCACAAAAGGGCCAGCGGTAGGACCGAGAGGATACCACCTTATTTTAGCCATGATTTCTGGCACTATATCATCCTCTCCCTTCAGATGTCACAGGCTCACGGTCGATATGCAGATAGCCCCGATATTCCCGTCGCTTTTCCTTTAGAAGTGGCCATGTCCTTACAAAGTAATCTTTGGAGGGCTTTATTTCATAGGTGAAGTGGCGGTATATATTTTCCACCGAGAAGCGGTGCCATTTAACCTGCTCCTCAGGGAAATTAACCTTGATCTTGCCCTTCTCTATGCTGAGCTTGCCTCTTATGCCACAGAGACCACATTCTACAGTCTCGTCATCCTTGAGGATATGGATGTTACGGTCATGGCAAACAGGACATATCCCCGGTTCCCCACGATACGTGGTATCTCCAGTTTTAACTGCTGTGACAACTTCAACTCCAATTTTGCGTGCTCTGTCAAGCGCTCTTTGATCGGCTGTTGCTTCGCTCATGCCCTGAATGTGAATGAGCGCCCGGTCAATAACTGCCATCCCTAATTCAAGTAACATGAGATTCGGCTGGAGCAAAGCGTAAGATGTCCACCCACGCGTGGCATAGGGAATGATAATCGCTGCCGGCTTTCGCTTCATTGAGGGAGGAGGTGGAGAACTCATCAGCACGAATAACCGGTCGATGAACCGCTTAACAATTGCAGGAACTTCCAGCAAATAGCAAGGGGCACCAAAAATCAGACCATCGCACTGATACATCCTTTGCAGTAAGTAGTGGTGGTCATCTTTGTCCTTAAGCTTACAACCCGTGCCACCAAACAAGCACGTTGCTAGTCCTTCGCAGGGAAGTATCTCGTAGTCCGTCCATCGCATTATCTCAACTTCAGCACCTTGTTCCTCAGCACCCATCAATGCTTCCTTGACCAATATCTCTGTATTCCCTAATCGCCTATGACTTGCCACAATGCCTAAAACCTTCATTATCGCCAGCCTCCTTTCGTTTCATCCTTCTAAGGACATGCACAACAGTCAGGATTTGCCATTTTCACATATTGGTGGAACTAGCGCACTCACGAAATGCCAAAGCCTTTGCGTTCTGCCCAGGCATCCTCAGCATGAAGATACCCCAGAATAGCCTGACTGACAACATACCTGATGGGCTCAGGTGGCCATGATATGACTCGGCGCCCGACGGGGAAGGATTCAGTCCACTGGGTCTTCTTCTCCAGTAGAAGGTCAGCAAGAACCTGGCCGTTCAAATGCATCAGCGAGACACCATGTCCCATGCAGCCCAGACTATAAACTGCTCGATGGTCACCCAGGCAACCTAGCGCTGGTGTCATATCAACCGGCACAGACACCGGACCACCCCAGCGGTCAGCGATTTTGACGCCTTTCAGAGATGGAAACAATTCGATGATATCCTGCTCCAGCTCACCGAAGATGCGGTCATCTAAATCCTTGTCCATATTGTCACCGAAGGTTAGCCTTATATCCCTGCCGCCCATGAGCAGGCGATTCTCAGCAGTTAGCCGATAATAGTGGACGAGATTGCGGTAATCCTCGACTCCCTCGCGGTCTTTCCAACCAATTGGAGCCAGTTGCTCCGGCTTAAGTGGCTCGGTCAGGACAATGTACGTCCAGACCGGCACTTGTTTGCGCCGAAGTTGCGGGATGGAAAGCGAGTAAGCATTAGTTGTAAGGGCAAGTCGGCCGGCAGTGACACAGCCTTTGGGAGTCTTAAGGCAAAAATTATCAGCATTGCGTTGGATCTCGGTCACCGGCGTACGCTCGTAAACTTGCGCGCCACACTGCATTGACACGCGCTTCATTTCGCGCACTAACTTGGCTGGGTTGAGCAGCGCACACCGCGGCTCCCACCACGCACCCAAGTACAATGGTGAGTTTACACGCGCTCGTGTAGCTTTGGCATCAATCCACTCGATACCTTCAAGCCCCAATGACTTCACCAGTTCAACTTCATCCTGAATACGCTTAATATAGGCCGGTGTCGTCGCAGCGCGCAAGAAGCCGGTGCGCTCATATTCGCAGTCTAAGTTATGCTCAGCTACCAGCTCCCCTACAAGATCGACCGCTCGTTCCATGTAATGATGCGACTGCCGCGTTTTCTCTGGACCAAACATGGTTTTGGTCAGCGACATCATCAGCCCAAACGTGGTCATGGCAAACCCGGCATTACGGCCAGAAGCGCCAAAGCCAATCACCTCGCTTTCCAACACCACCACATGTAACGAAGGCTCAGCTTTTTTTAAAAAATACGCCGTGGTAGTACCGGCGAAGCCGCCACCGACAACAGCCACATCACATTTCAAGTCCCCGGCTAGAGGCGGGCTTTCCTGGTACGGCCCCGAGTTGGCCAGCCAGAAGCTCTTGCTTTCATAGTCTTCAGTCATTTTATCCTCACCTATGATTTACTTTCTCCTGTGAACTTGTGCCTGCTTAAATGCTCAATACTACCGAGTGAAACAGCACTGCCTATTCTGCCAGATGAGATTCTATGCCTATGCCTAACCAAAGAGAGTATAAGTCAAATCGCAATTGCTATCAAGTGCTTGTACTTGTCCATTACCTCAAAGTCTTAACATTATGTAAAATAATAACGTCGAACAGTGATTTCACGTCACGACGTTTGCTTGAACAAATTGAGCTTTGTGGAGCTGGGGTATCAATAGGTAGAACTTTCAGTCTAACTTTTAGAATCAAAAGCTAGATATATTTCTTATTGCACTTTCCAGGCTTCTGTGTTCTCACTTGAACGTTTTGGAGAGGTCTTGTCAATAGGTGTGTAAATGTCAGGCAATGGCGAGCACCTCTTCCTGCTTAGTTTCGGTTTCTTCATTCCTCTCTCGGAAGCCAAACTCCAGGTAGACCTGCATCAGCTTCTCCGGGGAG
>Ga0194125_10002677_pt1 | contig 29242 bp, 30 predicted proteins | sample TA2KigC250mmetaG_FD_148626 | JGI IMG/M metagenome (GOLD analysis project Ga0194125, IMG submission 148626) | Freshwater microbial communities from Lake Tanganyika, Tanzania - TA2015034 Kigoma Deep Cast 250m | ecosystem: Environmental > Aquatic > Freshwater > Lake | place: Tanzania: Lake...
AGGCCGTGGCCGGCTTCGATCCTGACCACAACAGCGTGAGCACCAGCGGCGGCCAGACCCTCACCTACGACGCCCTCGTGGTGGCCACCGGCCTCAAGCTCAATTGGGATGCGATCAAAGGGCTGCCGGAGGCCCTGGGTAAGGGCGGCGTGTGCAGCAACTACTCCAAGGATTTCGCCCCCTACACCTGGGAGTGCATTCAGAACTTCGAGGGCGGCAATGCGGTGTTCACCTGCGCCCCCATGCCGATCAAGTGCCCCGGCGCTCCCCAGAAAATCGCCTACATGGCCGACGACGCCATCAAGCGCGATCCCGCCGTGGCCGCGAAGAGCAAGGTGATCTATGCCACGGCCACTCCCGGCATCTTTGGGATTCCGGCCTATGCCGCACCGCTGCGTGAGGTGGTGGCCCGCAAAGGTATTGATGCGCGCTACAGCCACACCTTGATTGAAGTGCGGCCAGCCAGCAAAGAGGCGGTGTTCAAGGTGGCCAAAGAGGGTGAGGAGCCCCGCGAGGAGGTGATCAGCTACGAGCTCCTGCATGTGACCCCGCCGATGGCGGCGCCGGATGTGGTGGCCCAGAGCCCCCTAGCGGCCGCCAGCGGTTTTGTGGAGGTGGATAAGCACTCCACCCAGCACGTGCGCTACCCGAATGTGTTCGCCATCGGTGATGTGAGCGGCATGCCCAACTCCAAAACCGCCGCCGCCGTGCGCGGCCAGGCGCCAGCGCTGGTGACCAACCTGCTCGCCCAGCTCGATGGCGGCAAAGGCGACGGCTCCTACAACGGCTACAGCTGCTGCCCGCTGATCACCGGCTACGGCAAAACGATCATGGCCGAGTTCAATTACGACGCCCAGCCCGAGCCTTCCTTCCCACTCGATCCCACCAAGGAGCGCTGGAGCATGTGGGTGATGAAGACCACGATCCTGCCCTGGGTGTATTGGAACCGCATGCTCAAAGGTGCCGACCACGAGAAGCGCTTTATTCCGGGCGTGAAGCACGGAGCTTGAGCATCAGGCGGCTTGTCTGCTGATCTGAACGTGGCAGGAGTGCGCCCTGTTGCTGGAGGGCGTTGTATTGGATCAGCGCACTGTCCAAGTCCGGATATCCATGGATATCCGCCTTTGGACAGTGCGCCAAAGCAGAACCCCAACCCAGCGCCTGAGCACACGCCACCAACCCCTCACCCGTTGATCAGGGGGCTTTGCCCCGCTGGGCGCGTTCGCCCCAGGCGTGAAGTCCATCGAGAACCGGCATGAGCTCATGGCCCAGGTCTGTGAGGGCGTACTCCACCCGGGGCGGCACCTCCGGATACACCGTGCGGGTGATCACGCCATCGGCTTCGAGTTCGCGCAGCTGGGAGGTGAGCACCTTCTGGCTCACCCCTTGCTCAACATCGGCTAGGGCGCGCTGCAGATCCGAGAAGCGGCGGATCCCCTCCAGCAATTCCCGCAGGATCAGCAGCTTCCAGCGCCCCTGGATCACCTTGAGGGCCAGCTCCGCCTTGCAATGGCTGTGCTGATGGCTGCTCTGAAAACCCTTGTGCTCACCCATCGCTCACGTTTGGGTAACCACCCCACTTTGCGGTGCGCTCTTGTGTTCCTGCCCCTGCCCAGCGCACGATCACTGGCGAAGGGGCCATCCCAACCGGCAGCCGCACCAGGCTGCACAACCCCAGGCGCCCCGGCAGCCCATTCAGAAGTTGAACCCAATCGTGACGACGACACCTCTGACCTCTGATCTGTTGGTGATCGCCTGCAGCAATGGTGAGAACCTCAAGCTGGCGGAGCGCTTTGCTGCGCAAGCTCAATCCCAGGCCCTCCATGCTCAAGTGCTGGATCTCACGGCGCTGGATCTGCCCCTGTTCACCCCGCGGGCCTTGGCAGCGGGCGCACCCTCTGATTTGGCGCCACTGCAGCAGAAGCTTGCGGGCGCGACACGTTGGGTGATCTGCGCCCCGGAATACAACGGCACGATCCCGCCGGTGCTCACCAGTGCCATCGCCTGGTTATCGGTGCAGGGCGACGACTTCCGCGCACTGTTCAACGGCAAGCCAGTGGCGATCGCGACCCATTCCGGGGGTGGTGGCCACGCGGTGTTGGCAGCGTTGCGCCTGCAGCTAGCCCACCTCGGTGCCCATGTGGTGGGGCGTCAACTGGTGAGCAACAACGCCAGCCCCGCCAAGGATGAATCGATCGCTGATCTGATTCACCGCCTGAAGCAGCTTCAACCCCTCCAGCCCTGAGCCGATTGATTGGTCATGACAACGACTCCCATCGCCATCCCCGCCAGTCATCGCGCTCTGGCCCAGGGTCTCGGCGCCGATGCGCTGGTGCTGCGCCCCGCCGCTGAGCGCTTTCACAGTCAGCTCGATTGGCTCGATAGCTGGCACAGTTTTTCCTTCTCCAGCCATATCGACCCGGCCTGGATGGGCTTTGGCCCCTTGCTTGTGATCAACGACGACACCATCGCCGCCGGCCGGGGCTTCGGCATGCACCCCCACCGCGACATGGAGATCATCACGGTGATGGTGCAGGGCGAATTGAACCACCGCGATTCGATGGGGTACGCCGAGGTGCTGCGCGCCGGTGAGGTGCAGCGCATGAGCGCCGGCACCGGTGTGGTGCACAGCGAGATCAATGGATCGGACCAGTCCTGCCGCCTGCTGCAGATCTGGGTGGAGCCGAGCTCCACGGGCATCGCCCCGGCCTATGAGCAGAAACCCTTCCCGCTTCAGCCCGGCTGGACCGCGCTGCTCGATCCTCAGCGCCAGGAGGGCGCCCTGGCGATTCACCGGCCGGTGCGCCTGTGGCGCGCCCAGCTTCAGGCCACAGAGCTGGTGCAGTTGCCTGAGCTCTCGGGTGTGGCCTGGATCCAGATGATCGATGGAGCCTTGGAGCAGCCCTGGTTGCTGCAGCGCGGTGATGGTCTCGGCTGGAGGCCAGGGCCTGCTGGAGCGGCGACGCCGCCACCGCTGCAAGCCGGTGCCTCAGGTGCCGACCTGCTGCTGTTTGAACTCCACTGAGCATGGCCTCGTGTGGGCACGGCCGCCTGTGCTCCAGGGCACCCGGCTTCACGGTTGATCCCATCAGGCTTGGGGCATGGCTTACACGCCCCGAACAGCAAGCGCCGCGCGGCTCTATCGCCTCACCGATCGCCACGGCCAGCCCCACCCGGTGCTGGATGAGTGCTTCGAGAGCCATGATCTGGCGCTCGAGGCGGCGATGGAATGGCTCGAGTTGCAGGGGCTGGTGGATCAGCGGGCTGATCAACGCGAACGGGAGCGTCAGCTGGCCCTGCAGGTGGGCGTGGAGATGAGCACGCCCAGCGGCTGCTGGCGCACCCTGCGCCATGCCGGTTTCATGGCGTGGCGTTCATCCGGCTGTTGATGCAAGCGAACCAAAGCCTCGATCGTTCCCTGGCCTGGGCCGGTTTGCTGCTCAATGCCGCAGGCCTGCCTTGGTTGGTGCAGCTGCTCACCAGTGGCGGCTCGATGGCGGCTGCCAATTGGTCTGTTGGCCTGAGCGCGATCCTGCCGGCGCTGGTGCTCGGGGTGGTGGCCTCGGCCGCTTTGGTGAAAGGCCGCCGCTGGGGCCGCGTGGTGGCGATCGTGGCCCTGGGGCTCTCGCTGGCGGTGACCCTCGGCTACGGCGTGGTGTGGCTGGTGCTGGTGCCCCTGGCGCGGCCGCTGACGGCCACCGGCCTGGGTGTGTTGGTGGTGGTTGAGCTGTTGCTGCTGATCTATTGGTGCCTGCCTCGGCCCTGGTGGCGCAGCGGCGTGCGCTGAGCCCGAGCTGATCAGATCGCAAATTGGTATCGCTTGATACCAATGAGTCCGCCGTGCGCGCCTTGCATGGTTTGAATTGATACACATCGGCCATGCCCAGCGCTGAGCGTTTTGCTGCCCTGCAGACCATCCAGCGGCGCAAGCCCGCGGCGGTGCAGGCCCCTTCCGCTCTCCAGGACATCTGGGCCAGCGATGTGTTCACCCTGGATCGGATGAAGGAGGCGCTGCCGCGCAGCGTGTTCAAGTCGATCCAGGCCACGATCCGCGAAGGCGGTCGCCTTGATCCTTCCGTGGCCGATGCCGTGGCCGGCGCCATGAAGGACTGGGCCACCAGCCGCGGCGCTCTGTATTACGCCCACGTTTTTTATCCGCTCACCAACCTCACGGCGGAGAAGCACGACGGCTTCATCGTGCCCAAAGGTGATGGCCGCGCCATCACCGAATTCACCGGCAAGTTGCTGGTGCAGGGTGAGCCCGACGGCTCCTCCTTCCCCAACGGTGGTCTGCGCTCCACCTTTGAGGCCCGCGGCTACACCGCCTGGGATGTGACCAGCCCCGCCTGGCTGATGCGCACGCCCAATGGCGTGACCCTGTGCATCCCCACGGTGTTTGTGTCGTGGACCGGTGAAGCGCTCGACAAGAAAACCCCTCTGCTGCGCTCCAACGCCGCGGTGAACGCCCAGGCGCGCCGCGTGCTCAAGCTGCTCGGCGAAAAAGAGATCGCCCCGATCAACTCCAGCTGCGGCGCTGAGCAGGAGTACTTCCTGGTGGATAACGCCTTCATGGCGCTCCGCCCCGACCTGCAGCTCTCCGGTCGCAGCCTGTTCGGCGCACCGCCGGCGAAGGGTCAGCAGTTCGACGACCACTACTTCGGCGCCATCCCCGAGCGGGTGCAGGTGTTCATGCAGGACGTGGAGGATCAGCTCTACCGCCTGGGTGTGCCCGCCAAGACCCGCCACAACGAAGTGGCTCCCGGTCAGTTCGAGATCGCGCCGGTGCACGAGGCCGCCAACGTGGCCACTGATCACCAGCAGCTGATCATGACGGTGCTGAAGAGCACCGCCAAGCGCCACGGTTTCACCTGTCTGCTGCACGAGAAGCCCTTTGCCGGCGTGAACGGCAGCGGCAAGCACGTGAACTGGTCGATCGGCAACAGCACCCAGGGCAACCTGCTCGATCCCGGCAAGACCCCCCACGAGAACATGCAGTTCCTGCTGTTCTGCGGGGCTGTGATCCGCGGCGTGCACCAATACGGCCCGCTGATGCGTGCCGCGATCGCCACCGCCAGCAATGACCACCGCCTCGGTGCCAACGAAGCGCCCCCGGCGATCATCTCGGTGTACCTCGGCAGCCAGCTCGAGGATGTGTTCAACCAGATCAAGTCCGGCCAGCTGAAGAGCTCCACCAGCGGTGGAGTGATGCAGCTCGGCGTGGACAGCCTGCCCGAGTTCCCTAAAGACGCCGGCGATCGCAACCGCACCTCGCCCTTTGCCTTCACCGGCAACCGCTTCGAGTTCCGCGCGGTGGGTTCCGGCCAGTCGGTGGCCGGTCCGCTGGTGGTGCTCAACACCGTGCTGGCGGATGCCCTCAGCTGGGTGGCCGATCAGCTCGAAGCCCGCCTGGCCAAGGGTGAAAGCATCGAGAAGGCCAGCTTCGGCGTGCTCCAGCAGATCACCCAGGAGAACGGCGCCGTGATCTTCGGCGGCGATGGCTACTCGAGCGCCTGGCACGAGATGGCGGTGAAGGAGCGCGGCCTCGAAAACCTGCGCACCAGCGCCGATGCGCTGCCGGTGCTCAAGCGCGACGCCATCCGCGATCTGTTCACCCGCCAGAACGTGCTCAGCCCCGTGGAGCTGGAGAGCCGCTTCGAGGTGTACGCCGAGCAGTACATCCTGGCGATCGAGGTGGAGGTGCGCCTGGCGCTGCGCCTCGCCCGCACCGTGATCTACCCAGCTGTGAGTGCCTACCTCGGTGAGCTGGCGGGTTCCCTGCAGGAGCAGGAAGCGATTGGCTTGCAGCCCTCCAAGGCGATCGCCCAGCAGATTGCCGGCCTCAACCAGCAGCTGGTGGACCGGGCCAATGCCCTGGAAGCCGCACTGGGTTCAGCACCCCACGGCGCCGAAGCGCACATGCGCCATTGCGCCGATCAGCTGATGCCGCTGATGGGTGAACTGCGGACCGCCGCTGATGCCCTCGAGGCTCTGGTGGACGACGCTGCCTGGCCGCTGCCCACTTACCAGGAGATGCTGTTCGTGCGCTGAGGCAAGGCGCCTGCCAGTCCTTCACGCAGTGGCCCTTGGCGCTGGCGCCAGATCCCACGGGTCACCGGCCCGAGCAGGGGTGCCAGCCGGGCCAGGCTGTGGCGCAGCACAGCGTTGTGGCCCACCAGGTGGCCCTGGCGGGCTTCCTGGCTCTGGAGTGCCTGCATGCGGCGGATTTCTGGCCGGCGTTGCTGTTCCACCTGGGCTGCTGCCGCATCCAGTGTTTCGGCGGAGTCGGCGCGGCTGAGCAGTTGGCCCGCCACCACCCCGTCGCGCAGGGCCATGTTGATGCCCTGGGCCCGCACCGGGCTCATCGGGTGGGCCGCGTCGCCGAGGAGCAGCAGCCCTGGGGTGTGCCAGGAGCTGGCCATCCCCACCTGCACCGAAACCCGCTGAGGGGTGGAGAGCTCCCCAGCCCGCTTATGCAGCACAGCTGCGAAGGGTGGTGGCAGCAGCTGCGCAAGCCGTTCCGGCCAGAGCTGACTCTCGGCGGGGGGCGTGTCTTGATCCGCCTGCAGCAGCCAGGCCAGCTGCAGCTCCCCGCGGGCGCCGATGCAGGCACTGCCGATCTGGCCGCCAGCCAGCAGCGTGTTGAAGCTGCCGTCGAGCTCCGCTGGCAAGGGACCAGGCAGCTTGAACCAGAGCAGCTCGAGCCCCACGCCGCTCGCTTGCAGCGTCAGTCCCGCCTGACGGCGCAGCAGCGACCCCCGCCCATCGCATCCGATCACCAGATCGGCCTCGAGAGCTTCCCCGCCGGCGAGCTCTACACCGCTGATGCGGCCATCGCGCTGCAGCAGGCGTTTCACGGCTTGGCCCGGGAGCCAGCGGAACCGAGGCTGCTGCTGCGCCAGCTCCAGCAGATGTTCAAGGAGTGCCTCTTGGGCCACCAAGGTGCAGGGCTGCAGCGAGCCCATGGGTTCGGCCACATGGAACAGCTGCCGGCCCTCCACCCACACGCTCCAGCCCGCCAGGCTGCGGTGGGGGAGCTGCCGGTGCAGGTTGGCGAGGCCGAGATGGGCGAGGGCCTCGATCCCGCAGGGCATCAGCGCCTCGCCGCGAAACTGGCGACTGAACTGCCGGCTGGCCTCCACCAGCGCCACGGCATGGCCATCCCGTGCCAGCTGCAGGGCAACGCTCAAGCCTGCAGGCCCTGCACCCACCACCACGAACCGGTTCATCAAGCGGCCTGCAGGACGGCCCCACTCTGTTGGTGCTTGCGCCCGCGCGTGGCTACAGCGGGGGTGCAGCTGAGTCTCACCACGCGATGGCGCTCAAATTCTGGAGGCCCTGGATCGATCCCCACCGCTGCGGCGAAGGCTCACAGCCGGAGCGTTATGTGCTTCGCGGCGGCGGCGAGGCGCAGTTTTTGGGGATCGCAGCCCGCAACGAGCTGATTGAAACGGTGCCGGATCCCCATCGGGCCTGGGTGTTTCACACCCACGAACGGGCGGTGGCCGCCGCCCGTGATATCGCCAGCCTGTTTGGCCAGCCCGTGGATGTGGTGAAGCTGGAGTGAGCTGGTGGCTCAGGCTTCGGCAGGGGCGGTGAGCAGGCGGAAGCCGCTGAAGAACAGCGAAATACCGAACAGGGTGCCCACGGCCCAGAGGCTGTCGCTCGGCCACTCCGCCACCAGCAGACCACCGAGGATCGCGGTGACCACACCATCCATCAGCACCAGGCCGCGGGCTTCGCCCTGGCTGGCGGCGGCTGCGGCCAGTTCCATCACACCTTCAAAGATCAGCAGCAGGCCCACAAACAGGGTGAGGCTGATTTCGCTCTCGATCGGATAAGCCACCACCCAGATGCCGGCCACCACATAGAAGATGCCGGAGAGGGCGCGGAAAATCTTGCCCTTGGTGCCCTCGGCCTGGCCCAACCGCAGCAGCTGGGTCACACCCGCCACGGCCGCGATCACGCCGATGCTCAAGGTGAGGGCGGTGGCGGAGAGGAAGGGCAGTGCGATCGAAGCAGCGGCCGCCACGAAGAGCAGAACGGCGGTGATGCGTCGCAGGGTTGTGGGATTCACCGGGGAGAAGGCTGGAACGCATCAGGTTAGGTGGGTTTTGCCCGGCCGCCTGAGCTCTCATTAGGGTGCGGGCACCGACTGTGTTCACCCGCCGACCGATGGCCGCGATCTTCAGCGACAACAGCCTCACGATCGGCCGCACCCCCTTGGTGCAACTCAATCGCCTCAGTGAGGGCTGCGCTGCGCGGGTGCTGGCGAAGATCGAAGGCCGCAACCCCGCCTATTCCGTGAAGTGCCGCATCGGTGCCGCCATGGTGGCGGCCGCGGAGCGTGAGGGTTTGCTGGGGCCTGGCAAGGAGTTGATCGAACCCACCAGCGGCAACACCGGAATCGCCCTGGCCTTTGTGGCCGCCAGCAAGGGCATTCGGCTCACGCTCACCATGCCCGAAACGATGAGCCTGGAGCGGCGCAAGCTGCTCACGGCCTTCGGCGCCCACCTGGAACTCACCGAGGGGCGCCTGGGCATGACCGGTGCGGTGAATCGCGCCAAGGAGATCGCCGCCAGCGACCCAGATCGCTGGGTACTGCTGCAGCAGTTTGTGAATCCGGCCAACCCCCAGATCCATCACGACACCACCGGCCCCGAGATTTGGAACGACACCGATGGCCAGGTGGATGTGCTCGTTTCGGGCGTGGGCACCGGCGGCACGATCACCGGTGTGAGCCGCTACATCAAATCCACCCTGGGCAAGCCGCTGTTGAGCGTGGCGGTGGAGCCGAGCAACAGCCCGGTGATCAGCCAAACCAAAGCGGGTGAGCCGCTGCAGCCCGGCCCCCACAAGATTCAGGGCATCGGTGCAGGCTTCGTGCCCGGCAACCTGGATCTGGCGATGGTGGATCGCGTGGAGCAGGTGAGCGATGAGGAGGCCGTGGCGATGGCCCGTCGCCTGGCCCGCGAAGAAGGCATCCTGGCGGGCATCAGCTGCGGTGCAGCCACCGTTGCTGCGCTGCGGCTGGCGCGCGAGCCTGAGATGGCGGGCAAAACCATCGTGGTGGTGCTGCCGGATTCCGGCGAGCGCTACCTCAGCTCTGTGCTGTTTGAAGGGATCTTCAACGAGCGGGGCCTGCCGGTGGGCTGACCCCGCCTTGGGGCTCAGTCGGCCAGGGGGGTGATGCCCTTGAGGCGCTCGTTGAGCTGCATCGCCATCGACTGACGCCCCACCGCCAGCACCTTGAGGGTGTCTTCGTGCATACGCAGCTGGGCATCGGCCACCTGCATGCCACGCACCAGCTCCTTCAGATCGTCCGGCAGGGTGTTGAGGTCGTAGCGCTTGCCCTCAAAGGTGAGCACGGGGGGCTGCTGGGCGGCGGAGTCGGTCACTGGCTCGGATCTCTTGCGGGGTCAGCTTATGGGCCCCCCGTGGATCTCGCCGCAGAAGCGTCACGCCCCGCGGATCAGCTGGCGCTCGCACAGGTCGCGGTAGCGGCCGGGGCGGCTGATCAAGAGGTCGTGGTTGCCCTGATCCACGATCTGGCCGTGCTCGAGCACCACGATCGAATCGGCTTCCTGCACCGTGGAGAGGCGGTGGGCGATCACTAGCACCGTGCGCCCCGCCATGGCCTGATCGAGGCCGCGCTGCACGGCTTCTTCGGATTCGGCGTCGAGGGCGCTGGTGGCTTCATCAAGCAGCAGCACGGCCGGATCCCCGAGCACGGCCCGGGCGATGGCCAGGCGCTGCAGCTGCCCGCCTGAGAAGTTGCTGCCCCGCTCTTCCACGCGGGCGTCGTAGCCGCCGGGCATCGCTTCGATGAAGCCGTCAGCATTGGCGAGTTGTGCCGCGGCTCGGATCTGCTCACGGCTGGCCGGCCGGCCGAAGGCGATCGCCTCGGCCACCGTGCCCGAGAACACGGCGCTCTGCTGCGGCACGAGCGCCACGGCCTTGCGCAGTTCGCTGGCCTTGAGATCCGCCAGATCGCGGCCATCCAGCAACACCCGGCCGCTCTGGGCGGTGTTGAAGCGCAGCAGCAGCGAAAAGAGCGTGCTCTTGCCGGCGCCGGAGGGGCCCACCAGGGCCACCACCTGGCCGGGCTTCACCCGCAGGCTGAGGTTGCGCAGCACTGGTTGTTCGTTGTCGTAGCTGAAGCTCACTTGCTCCAGGGTGAGTTCGCCGGCCACGTGATCGAGGGCCAGGGCCTGGGGCTTATCCGGCGGTTCGATCGCCTGCTGCTCGATCTCCCGCAGGCGCCGCAGTGAGGCCTGCCCCTGCTGAAACTCGTTGAAGTTGGTGGTGAGGTGGCTGATCGGATCGATCAGCATCAACAGCGCCGCCACGTAGCTGCTGAAGCCCTGGCCGTTGAGGTCACCGCTCTGAATGCGAGCGGCTCCCATCAGCAGCACCGCCAGGATGCCGGCTGCCTCCAGGAAGCCCACCACGGGGTATTGCAACGCCAGCAGCCGCTGGGTGCGGTAGCGGGCGCGGCGGTGCAGATCGATCTCCGTTTCGAAGCGCTGCTGCAGCCAGGGTTCGGCGGCAAAGGCGCGCACCAGTGGCAGCCCGCCGATCGCCTCACCGAGCAGGGCAGCCAGCTCGCTCACCTGCTTCTGGCTCTTCTCGGCCGCGCCCATCACCTTGGCGCCGAACACGCTCACCAGCACTGCCACCAGCGGTGCCAGGAGCAGGGTGCCCAGCGACAGCTTCCAGTCGAGCCACACCATGTAGCCGAACACCACCACCAACTGCAGCGCTGAAGGGGTGGTGTCTTGGATCGTTTTGTAGATCACCTCACCCACGCGGTCGGCGTCTTCGGTGAGGCGATAGGTGAGGTCGCCGGCGGAGAGTTTTTCGAGCACGCCGAAATCGAGGCGTTGCAGCCGGGCAAACAGGCGGCGGCGCAGCTCCTGGCTCACCTGCAGCGCCGGGCCCGCCAGGAGGGTGTCTTGGCCGAACTGGGCCAGTTTCTGCAGCATGAACACCGTGAGGGCCAGGCCGATCACCTGCAGCACCCGGCCGAAATCTCCGGCGCCGATCGCCGGGATCAGCTGGCCGGCCAGCCAGGCGAGCAGCGGCCAGCAGGCCACAAACACGAGCATGCACACCCCACCGGCCAGGAGTGCGGAGCGGTAGGGCATCAGCAGCGGCAGGAGCCGCCGGAAGCCGGCCGAAGGGGGTGCGAGCATCGGGGCAAGCTATCAGCGCTTTTTTGGCCACCTCCCCCGCGGCTGAACCGATCCGCCTTGATCAGTTCCTCAAATGGCAGGGCCTGGCGTTCACCGGTGGCGAGGCCAAGCAGCGCATCCAGGGCGGGGAGGTGCGGGTGAATGGCTTCCAGGAAACCCAGCGGGGCCGCAAGCTCAAGCCGGGCGATCGCGTGGAGCTCGATGGCCAGACCCATGTGGTGCCATAGGTTGGTGGGTCGATTCGTTCAGGACGCTGTGGGTAAGGCCGTCATCGCAGGCAACTGGAAGATGCACATGACCTGCGCTGAAGCGCAGGCCTTCGCTGACGCCTTCAAGCCCCTGGTGGCAGGCCTCCCCGCCGACCGCGAGGTGGTGCTGGCCCCTCCCTTCACGGCGATCCCCACCTTGAGTGCGGCCCTGGCCGGCAGCGGCATCCACATCGCCGCCCAGAACATCCACTGGCAAGAGAAGGGTGCCTTCACCGGCATGATCTCGGCGCCGATGCTGATGGAGCACGGCGTGAGCCACGCGATCGTGGGCCACAGCGAGCCGCGCAAGTACTACAGCGAAACCGACGAGCAGATCAACTTGCGCGCTCGCAGCGCCCAGAAGCACGGCATCATCCCGATCCTCTGCGTGGGTGAGAGCGATTCCCAGCGCGAAGCCGGTGAAGCCGAGCGCGTGATTCGCCGACAGGTGGAGCAGGGCGTGGATGGGCTCGATCCAGCCCGGCTGATCGTGGCCTACGAGCCGATCTGGGCGATCGGCACCGGCAAAACCTGTGAAGCGGCTGAGGCCAACCGCATCTGCGGCCTGATCCGCGAGTGGGTGGGCTACCCCGAGGTGGTGATTCAGTACGGCGGTTCGGTGAACCCGGCCACCATCGATCAACTGATGGCCCAGAGCGATATTGACGGCGTGCTGGTGGGCGGCGCCTCCCTTGATCCCGAAGGCTTCGCCCGCATCGCCAACTATCAGGTGCCGGTGGCGGTCTGATGAGCCTGCGCTGGGGGCAGCGCACCCATGTGATGGGGGTGATCAACATCACCCCCGATTCCTTCAGTGATGGCGGCCGCTTTGATCGCCCCGAACGGGCTCTGGCTCAGGCGCGTCGCCTGGTGGCTCAGGGGGTGGAGATCCTCGATCTCGGCGCTCAGAGCACCCGCCCCGGTGCCGAGGATGTGGGCGCGGCTGAAGAGCTGGCGCGGCTGCTGCCGGCGTTGCAGTTGATCCGCAATGCCATTGAGTGCGGTGAGTTGCGCTGCCCGCTCCGCTGCGATGACCCTCAGGCCAACGGCCGTCCGCTGATCTCGGTGGACACATACCGCGCGCCGGTGGCAGAAGCCGCCTTGACCGCCGGTGCTGATTGGATCAACGATGTGAGCGGCGGCCGTGCGGACCCCGCGATCCTGCCGCTAGTGGCCCAGGCGGGCTGCCCCTACGTGCTGATGCACTCCCGGGGCGACAGCCAGAGCATGGATGGCCTCACCGATTACGGCAGGGTTGGTGTGGTGCGTCTGGTTCTGGCGGAACTGCAGCAGGCCAGCGAGCGAGCCCTGGCTGCCGGAGTGCGGCGCGAGCAGCTCATCTGGGATCCCGGCCTCGGCTTCGCAAAAACCACCGAGCAGAACCTGGAGCTGTTGCGGGAGCTGCCGCTGCTACGGGCCGAAGGGATTCCTTTGCTGGTGGGCCCATCGCGCAAACGCTTTATCGGAGCGGTGCTCGACGAACCGCGTGCAAAAGCACGCCTGTGGGGCACGGCGGCCGTGGTGGCCCAGTGCGTGTCGGTGGGGGTGGATGTGGTGCGCGTGCATGACGGTGGCCCGATCGTGCAGGTGGCGCGGATGGCGGATGCGCTCTGGCGCTGAGCTGATCAGCTCGGCGAGTCGGAGTTGGCGATCGAAGTCGCGATGGCGATTGCGGCTTCGCCTTGCAATTTCGCGGCATACATGGCCGTGTCGGCTGCTTCGATCAGTGCATCGGCATCGCTGGCGTGATCGGGCCATCGCGCAACGCCAATGCTGGCACTGATGGTGATCTCCATCGGCAGCTCTGGCCCTGGAAGAAACGGCTGTTCCAGAGCAGTCACCAGTTTTCGGGCCAGCGTTTGCAAGTGCCCAATCGAGGGAGCATCGGGAATGAGCACCACAAACTCATCACCGCCTTGGCGGCAGAGAGTGTCACTGCTGCGGCAGGTGTTGCTCAAGCGCTCGGCTACAGCCTTCAGCAAGGCATCACCCGTGCTGTGGCCATAGCGGTCATTCACCGGCTTGAAGCGGTTGAGGTCGATGAACAGCAGCCCCACGCCGCATCCCTGGCGTTGGGCCAGGGCAAGGCTGCGAGTCAGTTCCTCGATCAGCAGAGTGCGATTGGCCAAGCCGGTGAGTTGATCGTGCGTTGCCATGAAGCGCATCTGCTCTTCCTGTTGATAGCGCTCGCTCACATCACGCAGTAAGCCCACGAAACTGCTCGTTTGTTGCTGCTCATCATGAACTGCGGTGATCGAGAGCTCATGGCGAATGATTTGACCATTGCGGTGGCGGTTCCAGATTTCGCCACTCCAGTAGCCCTTGGAGAGAATCGCTTTCCACAGTTGCTCATAGAAGCTGTTGTCATGCCTGCCTGAGCGCAACAGGTTGGCCGTGTTTCCTCTGGCTTCCAGTTCGGAATAGCCCGTGAGCTGGCAAAAGGCCTGATTCACCTTCAGGATCACACCTTGCGCATCGGTCACCACAATCGCCATCGGACTGCTGTCAAACACCGTGCCAGCCAGGGCGCGTTCTCTGGAAGCGTCCTGCTCCCGACGCAGTGCCTGGCGCACGGATTGGTGATTGCGGATTAACTGCTGGCTGATCACAGCAGCCAATACGCTGAGGCTCACCCCCAGCAGCGCCTGCAGGAGGAGAGCATGGCTCCATCCCTCAGGATTGAGTTTGCGGTAGTCGAGTTGGATGCCAATCACCCAGGTGCGGTTGGCGATACTCACCTCCAACCAGGTGGGATGGGTGAGCTGTGGGCTATCGGCGAGCTTGAGGTTGTCGAAGAGGAGGTTGTTGGCTCTGTTGCGCGAGCTGTCGTAGATCAGCACGCCGGTGCCTTGCAGCGCCGGATCCTTCACCGTGGTGAGAGCGCCTTGGATGAGATCCTCCATCCGTAGGGGTGAATAAGACCAGCCTCTGAGTCGATTGAACCGATCCTGGCTGGAGTTGAAGCCTTCACTGGACGTTCGGTAGATCGCTTGGTAGAGCAGGGCTCCGATCTGGGGGCGAATCGAGTTTTCCTGCAACAAGCGCACCGGACCGCTCAAGGCCGGCTCACCTGTGCCTGCAGCCAACTGCATCGCTTCCCGTCGGGTTGCTTCGGAATACATGTCGAAGCCGATGGCTCGCTGGTTGCGCCAGTCGTTTGGCTCGAGATAGAGGATGGCGCTGGTGAGTGGCCGTGATCCTGCTGGTTTGATTGTGAAGTGTGGGCGCCCTGCGCGTCTCACTTGCTGCTCAAAGCCAGTGATATTGCCGTTGGGAACCACAACGGCGTAACCAACACCCTGGATCCCGTTCAACGTCTCCCCACCATGGTTCAGGGCTTGGTAGAAGGCGTTGAATTCCTGCTGGTCCACTTCCTTGGATGCATCGTAGAGCCCAGCGACAGCATTAAGTACTGCGATATTGGTCTGTAGGTGCGTCGTAATTGCACCGCTAATCGCCTCAGCTAGGTCGCGCTCAATCCGCTCATGTTCGAGGCTTGTGAAGTGTCGCTGCTGGTGACACCACAGGCCCGTCAGACCAAGACCCGTTGCCAGGACCAGCCACGGGAGGATGCCACGCCTGATCCCAAGGGCTGATTGCCGGAAGCTTGTTAGTTGAATCTTCATGTTTTCACCACCCGCCCATGCTGGTTAGCAAATCTGGTTTGGCTTGTCCACGATCAGGCCTCTAAGCCTTGGCGGCCTGAGCCACCACTCGGCGGATTGTCCTGCCTAGATCAATCTGCTGCGGTTGTTCGGAGGAGGTGAACTCGCCGCTGAATGCATAGGCAACCAAACCTTTCTTGGTCACGAGATCAAGTTCGGCAAAGTTGAGGGCTAGCAACTCTCCCCGTCGCTTCCACTGCTGGCTCACGGGAACCGTCAAGCCTGTTTCAAGTTCCAGCGTTCGAAACTGATCCCCGCTGAAGCTGTCGTTTGTGAGGGGTTCAATCAGGGCCCCGGTGAGGGATAGATCAATCAGCCTGGCTTCAACGATCGATTCATCACCTCGGCGCACTTGCGTGATCCGATTGATCAACATGCGATGCTCCAGTCGAGGTTGTGGACGCTGCAGCGATAGGAGCACCGAGATCACGAGCAGCACGATATTAAACACACACCAGATAAAGCCGTAGGCGAGCAGGCCTGTTGAACTCTCGGACACGCTATCCCCAATTGCAAAGAGGATTCTCCAGAGAATCAGGATGTTGAGCACCAGCAGCACCGCGGTGGGGATTAATGTTTGCTGGTAGGGAAGGATTGATCCTGAAAGAGAATCGTTCCCCTTCGGTGTCACGGCAAATCCCTTGCCAAATGGTTTCGCAACTGCTGCCAGAATCTCTGGTGCCAACTCAAAGGAAGCAAACAAGCTCACAGCTTCATTGAACACAGGCATGTAATAGCCCTCGCTGAGCACCACCATCGAAACGATCATGCACGCTAGAAAGCTGGCCTGATAACTGAGAATGGTGCCGGCCTCCACCTCAGGCAGAGGTGCCATGCCTGAAAAGAAGAATACGATTGGCACAATCTGGAAAAATAGTCTGCTGTTGTATTGGGTGATCCATGAGTAGGGGAAGAAGAAGATTCGCTGGATCCAGTTCAGCCCTTTGCGTCCAAGCATTAACCAGGCCACCTGGATTCCGCCCCTCCCCCAGCGTTTGCGCTGGATGAAGAATGATTCGAGTGTTTCTGCAGCCAGGCCTGTGGAGATCGGTTCAGCCAGGTAGATCGTCTTCCAGCCCAGCCGGCAGAAATTAATTGTTAAGAGGATATCTTCGGTGATGGAGTCTGTTGGGAAGCCATTGCTCTCCATCAGCGCCTTGCGTCGATGCACGGAACACGAGCCGCAGCAGAACGCCACCCCCAGAGCATCTCGGCCTCTGGCGATCAAGCGGAAGAAGAATGACTGCTCGTCGCACCAGCTTGACGCGATGCCAAGGTTGTGCTGAATAGCATCAGGATTGAAGAAGTTCTGTGGTGTTTGAACAGTGCCGATTCTGGGGTCTGCGAATAGGCCAGCTGTCCTCCAAGCCGAGTTGCGGTAAGCCACGAAATCGGCATCCATCAACATCACTAGATCGCTTTCGCTTTGCTGGAGCGCGTGATTGATGTTTCCAGCTTTGGCGCCTTTGTTGCTCGATCGCGCGATGTAGTGAACGCCAGCTTCGTCGCAAAACTGATGAAGCCATGTACGATTGCCGTCATCGAGCACCCAGACCCGAACCTTCGGGTAGTCGATGGAGCTCGCTCCTAGAATTGATTTCTCTAAAACTTCAGGTCCTTCGTTGTAGGTGGTGATGAAGATATCCATTGATGGGATGGCTTCACTCCCGTAGATGGCGTATTGCTCTCTGAGTCGTGATTCGGCCACATCGGCCTGTCTTCTGCGATCTGTGAGCCAGCCAATCGATAGCAAAAAGAGGGTAACCTCAACAATCACGGCCAGTTCAATCGCTAGAACCACCAGCCACCAGATCCACTCCGCGCTCCACTGATCAGTCGTCCACGGGAAGGAATCCAGTCTCCACCAGAGATATCTCAGGCCAAAGATAAAAATAGTGCCGACCAGCAGAAGTCGGCGCCAATTGGATCGTGGTAATAGAAGAGCCAGCGCAGCCGGCAGCGCAACGGCCAGGAAGAGAACTTCCGCACCCATCGCCTAAAGCTCAACGTCTACACGATCGCCAAGTCTGCATTCTCTTCCCCCTTTGTGAGCGGCAGGAAGTGCGATTTGAACTCGCATCCTGTCGTCATTTGTGGCCTTGAACTGTGCTGCATCACTATTCTCTAAGGCGCGGATCCCGCGTACCCCGCGCATGCTGATCACGCGTCCGCTCAAGTGGCCGTTCTGGTCCTCTATCTTCAGCTTCACCTGATCACCGATTCGTACGTCCTTCACTTTGTTGCTGCTGAACACAGCCTCAACCCTCAGCTGGTCACAGTCCACCACAGTGATCAGCGCTTCTCCGGCATTCACTTCAGAGCCTCTTGCAATGCGCTTGCTCAGCACAAGGCCATTGAAGCCAGGTTTGTAGATAAATTGAGATCGCCGTCGATTGCCGTTCACCAGTTCCAGTAATTTCTTCTCTTTGCTTTTCAATGTATTGAGCTGATTGTTGAGGCGGCTGATTTCCAGCTCCAGTATTTCGAGTCTGCGCGTTGGTTTCGGCAATTGTGTGCTGCCTGTCTTGCGTTTGCTCTCGGCGTCCCCAAGTTCCTTGCTGAGGTCGGCAACAACGCGCCGTTGATTGGAGGCGCGCTGCCGGTAGCTGTTGGCGTTCGCTTCAACCCCGGCCAAGGTATCTGGGTCTACTGCGCCCACGCTCACCAGCTCCCTGTAGCGGCTCGCCTGTTTGGCATAGCGCTGTTCTTGACCCTCGAGATCAAACAGTTGGCGCTCGGCGCTCTGTAGATCGTTCCGCAGTCTTGCTTGGTTGGCGTTCACCAGATTGTCGAGTTCGCTTTCCGTGGAGCGGATCTCCTTTCTGGTTTGCTCTAGTTCCAGTTGGGCTGTCTGTTGCCGGGCTTCGTCTTGGCGGCTAGCTACAACAGACACCAGGGCGGAACCGGGCTTAAACAGTTCGCCTGTATTCAGCATTTCATCGTCTACCCGGCCTTGGATCGGGCTCTTCACGGTGATCACATCACCTGTGATGTACGCCTCGGCCGCTCGCTTGCGTACATTGATCACGGCCAACGTGGCAATACAGAGTCCGAGAAGCCCAGCCCCAGCAAGCTGGCGCCAGCGCGATTGGAATACACGTTTGGTCCTGTCTGTAGACCAGCTTTGCTGGGTTGTGTGCTGTTGCACAGACTGTGTTGATTGCTCCTGGTCTGAGTCCAAATCTTCCCTGGGCTCTAAAGCAATCTGCGCTCTTTCTAGGTCGCGATCCCAGGTGTGTCAACCCAACCTGGGCAGATCGTGTCTGATTTGTTTTATGGCGCCGGTTCAGTTGGTTGAAGTGCGCCCAGGCTGATCAAGACCCTCTTCCAGTAGGGCGTGTCATACCAAGAATTGAGTTGCTCATCATTCAGCGTCAATGTCATTTGTGCCTCCATACGCAGAAGGTCGGCCATGCTGATCTGCATCTGTAGCTTGGTGCAAACAGCAATCACCTGATCCGGGCTTTCGCAATGAGAAAGCTGCTGCCGAAGGAGTGGATCATCCTTCAGCAGCAGCTTGAGGCGCATGGCATTGGCGGATGTCATGCGCGGTGGCTTTAGTTGGTCACACCCTCGATGCGATCTTCGATCTCCTGGTAGATCTCCTGCAGTTGCTGGATGTTCTCGTCGGAGGTTTCCCAGTAACCGCGGCCGTTTACTTCGAGCAGGGTGCCCACAATGCGGCGGAAGCTGTGGGGGTTCAGCTCCATCAGCCGCTTGCGCATTTCCGGGTCGTTGATGAAGGTTTCGTTGGCTTCTTCGTACACGAAGTTGTCAACGGCGCCGCTGGTGGCGCTCCAACCCAGGGTGAAGTTGAGGCGTTTCGCTACTTCACGCACGCCCTCGTAGCCCGAGTTGAGCATGCCCTCGTACCACTTGGGATTAAGCAGCTTGGTGCGGGAATCGAGGCGGATCGTTTCGCTCAGGGAGCGCACCTGGGCATTGGCGGTGGTGGTGTCGGCGATGTAGCTCGCCGGTGCCTTGCCGTCATCGCGCAGGCCTTGGATCAGCTTGGTGGGATCGCTGTCGAAGTAGTGGCTCACGTCGGTGAGCGAGATCTCCGCGGAATCCAGGTTCTGGAAGGTCACGTCAGCGGTCTTCATCACCGACTCGAACACCTCACGCTTCTGGTTCATCTCGCCGGGGTTGTCGGCGTTGAAGGCAAACGTTTTGCGGGAGAGATACATCTCCTGCAGTTCGTTCTCCTCTTCCCAGGTGCTGTTCTCAACCGCCAGGTTCACGTTGGAGCTGTAGCTGCCGCTGGCGTTGGAGAACACGCGGGTGGCCGCATCGCGCAGGGAGATGCCCTCCTTCTCGGCCTGCTCCTGGGAGTGCTTGCGCACGAAGTTCATCTCCAGGGGCTCATCAGCCTCGGCAGCCATCTTCACGCCCTGATCGATGAGCGCCATCTGGTTGATGAACAGGTCGCGGAATACGCCGCTGCAGTTCACCACCACGTCGATGCGGGGACGGCCCAGCTCTTCGAGGGAGATGAGCTCGAGCTTGTTCACCCGGCCCAGGGAGTCGGGCACCGGCTTGACGCCGATGAACCAGAGGATCTGCGCCAGCGATTCGCCGTAGGTCTTGATGTTGTCAGTGCCCCAGAGCACGCAGGCGATGGTTTCGGGCCAGGTGCCCTGCTCCTGCTTCTGGCGCTCGATCAGCTTGTCCACCACACCTTTGGCGGCGGCGATGGCGGCCTTGGTGGGGATGGCCTGGGGATCGAGGGCGTGCAGGTTCTTGCCGCTGGGCAGCACGCCGGGGTTGCGAATCGGGTCGCCGCCGGGGCCCGGCAGCACGTATTCACCATCGAGGGCCCGCAGCAGGCTCTGCATCTCGAGATCGGCGCACACCTGCTCGAGGCAGAACTGCAGGTAGCCGAACAGCTTGTCGAGCTCGGCCTGATCCACATCGGGGAAACCGGCGCTGCGGCAAGCGCTCAGCCAGGGGCTGGGCAGCTTGAAGCCGAACTGCTCGAGCAGGTTGAAGAACCAGGCGAAGTTGCGGCGCAGCGTCACGCGGCCGTCGGTGCCGGTCACGGCCTGCACCATCGCGCCCACGGCGGCGCGGGATGTCTCCGTGATCACGCGGTTGAGTTCCACATCGGCGAGCACACCGTTGTCGTTGCCGGCGTACACGTCGGTGATGGTGCGGCCTTTGCTCTCGGCCAGCAGGGCCGGCAGGGAGCGGATGCCGTCTTCGTCGCGCTCGAGGGCGGCGATGTTCACAAGGGTGGCGATCGCTTCCTCGGCGGTGGGGGGCTTGCCGATGGTGTGCAGGCCGCAGGGCAGCAGGCGGCTCTCGATCTCCATCAGCTGGCGGTACACCGCGCCGATCACCGAATCCCGGGCATCGAGATCGAGCTCGGAGGCATCCACCTCAGGCAGCTCCACGTCTTTGTCGAGGTTGCATTGGCGGGCCGTTTCCACCACTGCATTCACGATCTGCACGCCGCGGGAGCCTTCCCGCAGCTGCTGGTAGGAGCCCACCAGCTCACCCAACTCCTTGAGCCCCTTGTAGAGGCCGGCGTTCTCGGCGGGCGGGGTGAGGTAAGAGATCGTTTCGGCGTAGCCGCGCCGCTTGGCGATGGTGGCTTCCGAGGGATTGTTGGCGGCGTAGTAGTAGAGGTTGGGCAGCGCGCCGATCAGCGAATCGGGGTAGCAGGTTTCGCTCATGCCCATCTGCTTGCCAGGCATGAACTCCAGCGAGCCGTGGGTGCCGAAGTGCAGCACCGCATCAGCGCCCCACACCTTCTCCAGATAGGTGTAGTAAGCGGCAAAGCCGTGGTGGGGGCTGGCGCTGCGGGAGTAGAGCAGGCGCATCGGATCACCCTCGTAGCCGAAGGTGGGCTGCACGCCAACAAACACGTTGCCGAAGTGGCGCCCGAAGATCAGCAGGTTGGTGCCATCGGTGTTGAGGGTGCCGGGGGGCTTGCCCCAGTTCTCCTCGAGGCGCTCGGAGTAGGGGGTGAGCCGCTCGTATTCCTCCACGCTCATCCGGTGCGCGATCGCTAGTTCGGGGGCTCCTTCCAGGGCTTCAGGGTCCTGGAGCACCGCCTCCATCAGCGCCTTGGGGGTGGCGGGCAGATCCTTCACCTCGTAGCCCTTGGCGCGCATCTCCTCGAGCACGCGGTAGATCGAGCCAAACACGTCGAGGTAGGCGGCGGTGCCCACGTTCCCCTTGTCGGGCGGGAAGCTGAACACGGTGATCGCCAGCTTCTTCTCGGCTCGGGGCTTGATCCGCAGCGAGGCCCAGCGAATGGCGCGCTCGGCGATGGCATCCACCCGGTCTTGCAGGGTGTGGGCCTTGCCGGTGGCGTCGTCTCGCCCGCTCAGCACGATCGGCTCGATCGCACCATCGAGTTCGGGGATGGCGATCTGCAGGGCCACCTGCACGGGGTGCAGGCCGAGATCGCTCTCCTCCCACTCCTGGGTGGTCTGGAACACCAGGGGCAGCGCCACCATGTAGGGGCGATTGAGCTTTTTCAGCACCTCGATCGCCTTGGGGTGGTCCTGACGAGCCGGGCCACCCACGAGGGCGAAACCGGTGAGCGACACCACGCCGTCCACCAACGGCACATCCGGATTGATCGGGTCGTAGAAGAAGGCGTTCACCGGTTTGGTGAAGTCGAGTCCGCCGCAGAACACCGGGATCACGGTGGCGCCGCGGAACTCCATCTCCTGGATCACGGCCACGTAGTGGGCTTCATCGCCGGTCACGATGTGGCTGCGCTGCAGCACCAGGCCAATCACCGGGCCCTTGCGCGCCTTTTCAGAGAGGTCTTTGCGGCTGGCGTTCCAGTTGAGGTACTCCTTGAGGTCCTCGAACATCGCGGGAGCCAGGGGGTGCCAGATGCCCAGATCCGGGAAGACAACCGGGTCGGCCACCTGCAGCTCGGGGCGCTCATCGGCCGTGCGGGGGAACACGTACTTGTCCGCCAGCATCAACAGGAAGTTGCGCAGGTTGTCTGGCGTGCCCCCCAGCCAGTACTGGAAGCTGAGCATGAAGGAGCGCGCATCCTGCGCCTTCTCCACCGGCAGATACTTCAACACCGTGGGCAGGGTGTTGAGCAGCTTCAACATCGCGTCTTGGAAACCCGCGCCGCCGGCTTCCTTCCGCTTTTTCATGAAGCCGGCGATGGCGCTCTTGCTCTGGCCCAGCTGAGCCATCGAGAAGGTGCCGAGCTTGTTGAGGCGCATCACCTCCGGCATGGAGGGGAACACCACGGCGGCCTTGAGGCGGTCGCGGTGGGGGGCCACGGCGTCCACCACCTTCTGGGCCAGATCTTCGATGAAGATCAGTGAGCCGATGAACACATCGGCTTCGGCTACATCGGCGCAGAAGTCGGCGTAGTTGGTGGGGTCGCGCAGCTCTTCGATCAGGTAGCCGCACAGATCGATCGCCAGCGGACCGTTCTGGTCGTTGAGCGAGGTGGCTGCCTGGGTGAGGGCGTTTTGATACTGGGGCTCCAGCACCACATACACGGCCTTCATCACGGCCCGGCCGTTCACCTCACCGGGGCTGACGCGGCGGGAGGCGGAGCGGACCTGCGTGAACATGCGCGCTGGATTGAGCAATGTGAAGGAGCCTACGTAGGCCGGGGCACCGCCGCGAGCTCAGATTCCAAGCTGTTACAGCCGTGGTGGGCTCAGCCCATAGGCTCAGGCGCTTGCCTTACCGCCCCGCTTTCGATGACCGCCAGTTCGGCTCCCGCCAGCCCCTCCAGCAGCCAGCCCATTGCGGTGGTGGTGGCTGGAGCCCTGGGGCGCATGGGCGCTGAGGTGGTGAAGGCCGTGAACGCAGCGCCCGACTGCCGTCTGATCGGTGCGATCGACACCACCGCCGGCAAGGAAGGCGCGGATGTGGGTCTGGAGCTGGGCCTCGGTGAGCTCGAGGTGGCGATCACCGCTGATTTCGAGGGCTGCCTTTGCCAGGCCAGCCAGGCGGTGCGCAACGACGGCCCCGGCGCCGGCGCGGTGCTGGTGGATTTCACCCATCCCTCCGTTGTGTACGAGCACACCCGCGGCGCCATCGCCTACGGCGTGCACCCGGTGATCGGCACCACCGGCCTTAGCCCGGAGCAGCTCCAGGATCTGGCCACCTTTGCCGAGAAAGCCTCCGTGGGCGGCGCCGTGATCCCCAACTTCTCCGTGGGCATGGTGCTGCTGCAGCAGGCCGCCGCCGCCGCTGCCCGCTTCTACGACTTCGCCGAGCTCACCGAGCTGCACCACAACCGCAAGGCCGATGCCCCCAGCGGTACCTGCATCAAAACCGCTGAGTTGATGGAGGAGCTGGGCAAGAGCTTCAACCCCCAGCAGGTGGAGGAGCACGAAACTCTCGCCGGCTGCCGCGGCGGCGAGCGCCCCAGCGGCCTGCGCCTGCACTCGATCCGTCTGCCGGGCCTGGTGGCGCACCAGGAGGTGATGTTCGGCGCTCCAGGGGAGACCTACACCCTCCGCCACGACACGATTGATCGCTCCGCCTACATGCCCGGGGTGCTGCTCAGCGTGCGCAAGGTGCGCCAGCTGCCCGGGTTGGTGTATGGCCTCGAGCGCTTGCTCTGAGCCCGCGCGGCCTCGACACTGGCGCCATGCTGATCCCGCTTCGCCCTGGTGAGCTGCCGCGCCTGATCCCGGCGGTGGCCACGGGCCCCCAGTTCAACGCCTGCACCGGCAGCCCCCAGAAGCTGCTGCAGCGGGTGTTCATCTCCGTGATCGTGGGGGTGATCACCCTGCTCGTGAGCCAGACGCTGCTCTTCTCCAACCAGGCGGGTCCGATCTTCCTGGTGATCGGCGTGGTGTTTCTGCTCTATGTGCTCTGGGGCCCGATCGTGGAGGCCGGCCGCAAGAACGCCACCCTGCGCCGCTACCCCGCCGCGGCCATCTTTGAAGGGGAAGTGGCCGATTACTACACCAAGGAATTGGTGGAGGGTCGCCAGGAAACCACCGATCGCCAGGGGCGGCTCGAGCTGGTGGAGAACCGCCGCACCTGGCTGTGCCTCGAGCTTGAGGATGAAGACGGCTACCTGGGCAGCGTCCGGTTCCCCTACGACAAGAAGCACAAGCTGATTCGCCGCGGCATGGTGATCCGCTGCCTGGTGCTGAGCGAACGCAAAGACTTTTCCCGCATCGGCGCCCTCAGCGATGCCTGGCTACCGCAGCTGAAGCTGTGGGTGGGCGAGTACCCCTACCTGCTGCGTCCGGCGTTTGAGGAGCTGTGCCTGAAGCGGTTGCGCTGACGCGGATTTACAGCGTGCAACAACGCGCAACATTGCGTTACAGTTTAAGCATCCGACGAGGCAGCCATGACTCAGGCCAACACCCCCGCCATCCGTGGCGCCACCGTGACCCAGGAAGACGGCGGCCGTCTAAACGCTTTCGCTTCTGAGCCCCGCATGCAGGTGGTGGAAGCTGAGAACGGTTGGGGTTTTCATGAGCGCGCCGAGAAGCTGAACGGCCGCATGGCCATGCTTGGCTTCATTGCCCTGCTCGCCACCGAACTCGCCCTGGGTGGTGAATCCTTCACCCGCGGTCTGCTCGGCATCGGCTGATCCGCAGCCTTCACACCAGGCTCATGCCTGACTCAACCGCGGCACACAATCGTGCTGCGGTTTTTTGTTGCCCTGCCCATGCGCCGCATCGCACCTGCCACCACCAGCGTTGCTCCGGCGTCTCCGCTGCGGGCTCAGGTGTTTGGCGCTGGCCCCACCGGTGCGCTGGCGGCCCTGGCGCTGGCGCGTTGCGGTTGGGTGGTGGAGCTGTGGGATCCCCTTCCCCCCGCAGCCCTGCTGGAGCGCAGCCGTGCCTATGCCCTCACCCACTCCAGCGCCGAGCTGCTGCAGAGCCTGAACCTTTGGCAGCCCCTGCAAGCGCAGCTGGCACCCTTTCGGCGCCTGGAGCTGTGCGATCGGGCCCTGCAGCGCCAGGTGCCCTTTCTCACGAGCGATCTGCCCGGCCGCCCTGGAGCTGGGGCCGCCGCTGTTGATGCGGTGGGCTGGATCCTGCAGCACCGGCCCCTGATGGCCCTGTTGCTGCAGGAGCTCGAAACCCAACCTGGCGTGCAATTGCACCTGGCGGAGCCCGCTGGCCCTGGGGCGGTGCAGGGGGTGGATCTGGTGGTGGCTGCCGATGGCCATCACTCCCCGCGCCGCCGCGCCGCCGGCATCCGCCACTGGCATCGCCCCTACCGCCAGGGCTGCCTCACGGTGCAGGTGCGGTTGCGGGGTTCTCAGCCCGACCAGGCCTGGGAATTGTTTCGCCCGGAAGGCCCCTTCGCGGTGCTCCCTCTGGGCGGCGATGCGTTCCAGCTGGTGTGGAGTGCGCCGCTCGAGCGGCTGCAGCGGTTGGAGCGCCTTGAGCCGGCTGCCTTTCTGGATGCGTTGAGTGCAGCCCTGCCGGAGCAGCTGCAGGCCGAGGTGCTGCTCGATCAGCCGCGGGCGTTTCCGGTGGCGCTCGAGTGGGCCTGGCCGCTGCAACGCCGGGGGGTGGTGCTGGTGGGTGAAGCCGCCCACCGCTCCCATCCCGTGGGCGGCCAGGGGCTCAACCTCTGCTGGCGCGATGTGGCGGTGTTGCAGCAGTTGGCGGGTTTGGCGGCGTCGGGCCGCTTGCCGGTGCGTGCGTTGCCGCGGCGCTATGCCGCTTCCCGCTGGCTCGACATCGCCCTGGTGTTGCTGGCCACGGATGCCCTCGTGCGCCTGTTCTCCAATCGCCAACCGCTGCTGTTGCCGCTGCGGCGCCTGGCCCTGGCCCTGCTGGCCCGGTTCCGCTGGTTGCGGGCGGTGAGCCTGAGCGCCATGAGCGATGGCCCTTGCCGCCTGCGCTGGCCCTGATCAGGATGGCGGCACGCTGCAGGGCGAACCATGGTGATCAGCAGTTCGCCCCAGCCACCGCCCAGCGCTGCCCTGCTGCGCTACCTGCGCCATGAGTTGGGGCTCAGCGATAACGCTCTGCAACTCGGTTTGAAGCAATCGGAGCAGGAGCAGGCTCCCTTGCCGGTGGTGCTCTGGCGCTTCGGCCTGATCACGCTGGAGCAGTTCGATCAGCTGCTCAGCTGGCAGGCCGCCCTGGATCCGTAAGGGCGTCAGTACACGATCAGCGATTCCACCGGCACCGCTTCGGGCAGCTTCGCTTTGCCGCCCAGATCGGCCAGTTCCACGATGAAGGCAAAGCCGCACAGCTCGCCGCCCACCCGATCCACCAGTTCCGCGCAGGCGCCGGCGGTGCCGCCGGTGGCCAGCAGATCGTCCACGATCAGCACCCGCGGCCGGTGTTCAAAGCCATCGGGAATGATCTCGAGGCGGTCGGTGCCGTATTCGAGGGTGTAATCCACTCCGATCACCTCACCCGGCAGCTTGCCCGGCTTGCGCACCGGGCTGAAGCCGATGTTGCGGGCCGTGGCCAGGGCGGTGCCCACGATGAAGCCGCGCGATTCGATGCCCACGATCAAATCGGGGGAGAGCCGGTCGCACACGTCGCCCATCTGGCGCATCACTTCCTGCCAGGCCAGCGGGCTGCGCATCAGCGGGGTGATGTCGCGAAACAGGATGCCCGGCTTGGGAAAGTCGGGGATGTCACGCACCAGGCCACGCAGATCAAGGGTGGTCATGGTCGACGGATCGGGTGCGCAGCTGGCAGTATCGCAGCCATGGCTGATGCTCCTGTGCAACCCCAGCGCTTGCTCTCCCGGCGGGGTCTGGAGCGGCTCGATCTCCTGCTGCTCTCCGCTGAAGCGCTCGACCTCAACGGCGGCGAAGCGATGGTGTGGCTGAGTGAGGAGATGGGGCTCACCGATCTCTTCCCCAACCGGGTGGAGCTGTGGAAGCGCCGCTGCAGCAATCCCCTGCGGCGCACCACCCGCCGCGATCGGATCACGGAGGCGGAGGCCGATGGCCTGATCCGCATCCTCAATGCCCTGGCGGATCGGCTCTATCCGATGTTGCGCAGCCTGCTCTCATCGGCCGAGCCCCCCCAGCTGAGCGAGCAGCGCTGGGCCCTGTTCCGCAGCCGCCTGCAGGAGCTGCTCAAGGAGCGCTTCAACCCGCGGCGTGGTGGCGTGCAGCGGTTGCTGGATCCCCAGGAGGGCCCGCAGCTCTGCCGTGAACTGATCCAAACCATGGCCCTCAGCGCCGGGCCCGGTGGGTTCACGCGGCTCAAGGCCAGCCTGATGGACGCAGCGGCCTGATCCGCAGCACGACAGCAATCCTGCGATGAAACTGACCAGCCGCTACGAACAAACCAGCTGCCGGCTGGTGCTTGAGGGTTTGCCGGATCTCTCAGCCGGCCAAAGCAGCCAAACGATCGGCATCCTCACGGGGTTCAGCCTGGCCCTGGCTGGCAAAACCGAGCTCGAAGGCCAGCGCGATCACCTCCAGGCCCTGCTCAACGTGGTGCTCCCCTATGCCCGCGGCTTGATCAGCGGTGTGTCCAGGCCCCAGGGCGCTGAGGATGTGCCCGTGGCGATCCGGCCCGTGGATGGCCAGCACGAGCTCGAGCTGCGCAGCAGCCAACCCGATACCCCGCCGCTGCGCCTCCCCCTCGACGACGCCGAGCTCAGCGACCTGGTGCGCTGCCTCGATCGCTTGCAGCTCGATCCCCAGGTGGCGGTGCCTCTGGAGTGGCCGGATCCGCAACCGCTGCGCCGCTCGGAGTTGCGCCACCGGCTGCCGCTGGCCCGCCGGGTGGCGGCTCCCCTCACCGGTGTGGCTGCGCTGCTGGTGGCTGGGCTGCTCGCCTCGCTGCTGCCCACACCCAAGCCGCCGTCCAGCGCACCGGCTGCGGTGAGCACCCCCGCGCGCGGTGGTTGACGCCACCCCATTCCCCACCACACTTGCACTACCGCGATGAGCGATTTGAGCTGGTCTGAACTGCGTCGTCGTGTCACCCGCCTGGGCGCCTGCCTCGATGTGGTGGTGCGCAGCGATCCGGAGGTGTGCGGCCTCAGTGGGGAGCAGTTCCACCTCTCGCTCCACCACGGCGGTCAGGGCGACTGCAGCGTGGGCGATCTCAGCCTGGTGGATTGCCCCAATGAGCTGGTGCTGGTGGAGTTCGAACGCTGGATGCGGGGAGCTGGATACCGGATCGAGTCATGAGCCGTCGCCGCGGGCTGCAGGTGGTGCGGGGTGGCCGCGGTCAGCCGCCAGCGCCGCCGCGCACGGTGTTCCGCCAGCGCCGCAGGCCGCCGCGTCCGCGCCGGATTCTTGAGGCCTTGCTGTTGATGGCGGCGGGCGTTGGTCTGCTCGTGTTGCTGTTGCAGCTGCCGGAGCTGATCGATCTCGACAGCCTGTTGCTGATCAGCACCGCCATCGGCCATCTGATCGGCGGACTCTCGCAGTTGCTGATGGGCGTGTTGCAGTTGCTGGCGGTGCTGGTGCTCGTGGCGATCGCGTTGCTGGCGTTGCTGTTGCTCGTGGCCGGCCTGGTGCGCTTCGTGCGGGCCCTGTTCGGTGCAGGGGCTGGCGCGGTCAACAAGGCTGCTCGGCTGCCACGCCGCTGATCTCCCATGGGCAAGTCCGCCAAGTGGCCTCGAGGCTCCGAGCTCGATCAAGGCGCCCCGCTCGCCCCGCTGGATCGCAAGCTCTACGCCAAGGAGCTGGTGCGCCTGCAGGTGGAGCTGGTGAAGATGCAGTACTGGGTAAAAGCCACGGGCTTTCGCCTGATGGTGCTGTTTGAAGGGCGTGATGCGGCTGGCAAGGGCGGCACGATCAAACGCATCACTGAACCGCTCAATCCCCGGGGTTGCCGTGTTGTGGCGCTTGGAACGCCGAGCGATCAGCAGCGCAGCCAGTGGTATTTCCAGCGCTACGTGGAGCACTTCCCCTCCGGCGGGGAGATCGTGCTGTTTGATCGCAGCTGGTACAACCGCGCCGGTGTGGAGCGGGTGATGGGCTTCTGCAGCGAGGCGGAGCTGCAGGAGTTTGAGCAGTCGTGCCCGGAGTTTGAGCGGATGCTGGTGCGCTCCGGAATCGTGCTGCTCAAGTATTGGTTCTCGGTGAGCGATGCGGAGCAGGAGGCCCGCTTTCAGGCCCGTATCGATGACCCTGCCCGGCGCTGGAAGCTCAGCCCGATGGATCTGGAATCGCGCGATCGCTGGGAGCAGTTCTCCCGCGCCAAAGACGACATGTTTGCCCACACCAACATCC
>Ga0194125_10002679_pt1 | contig 29239 bp, 47 predicted proteins | sample TA2KigC250mmetaG_FD_148626 | JGI IMG/M metagenome (GOLD analysis project Ga0194125, IMG submission 148626) | Freshwater microbial communities from Lake Tanganyika, Tanzania - TA2015034 Kigoma Deep Cast 250m | ecosystem: Environmental > Aquatic > Freshwater > Lake | place: Tanzania: Lake...
TCGCACAACTTCAATCGCGCTGCCACCGACCGCTGCGGCGAGATCAGCGGTGACATCGCTTGCAACGACCACCTGCAACTTTGGCTGCGCTTCACTCGTCGCTTGAGCGGTGGCAAGGGCAAGACATACGGCAACGGCGAACATGCTCATGTGATCGGGCAGGTTTGTGGGCGTAACGATGACATCGACATCATACCACGAGTTAGGCTGCTGTCACACATAACGAAGTCAGGCTCACCGAGTTGAACTTTTTTGCCATCTCTGATGATCTGTTGCTTCACCATGATGATGTATGGTTGAAAGTTGATGTTCACCACAACCTGGGTGAAAACCACTTCATCCCTGTTCGGATCAAGGGAGGGCCGAATGGGGGTCTCACTACAGGATGTCCATGCCTCAAAAGCCATGAAAACAGCATCATAGCAACGTGTGTCCAGCCGCTCGTTGATTCTGTTGATGAGTTCAGTCTTGTCCGATTCGCAAGACAACGTGGATGTGGATACTTCCACCTTTACAGGGTTGCACTCAAGACCATGCACAAAACCTGTGATGGTTCCGTCCATGCGACCCTCGGCAGACATATGCATGGAGTTCTGATGGCAAATCGACATAATCAGACCTGACAGGGCATCAAGACGTCGTTTGCCGCCGATTGAAAGTCCATTTCCCATAGGTCTGATGATTTCTTCGATGTTTTTTCCATCAATCATGGTTTCGCTTCCTTTGGTACCCACAATATACCCTTTATGGCATCCTTCGGGATGGTAACGGGTTCAGATGTTGGGTCGGGTTCAGATCCTGGAACCACGGTGCAACTCCCATCGGCTTCCTCGCGCAAGATCCACATGGGAACAAGAACCGTGCCGTTCATAGAAATATTGTCTGCCCAAGAGCCAACATACTTCTTGGCAATGTTCAGGTCAAGAATCATCATGGAGAACCTGTAACCACGCTTCTTCATCTCGTAAAATACGCTGTCAAAGCTCATGTTTGTGTTCCTCAAACGCTGCGCGCCGGTGTCACACTGGGGTTCTCTCGTGCATCGTCAAGTATGTTGCTGTTCGTCGTCCTCGTTGAGTAGTTCAGCCCTGTTCACCTGGATATCCTTTGGGAAATCCAGAGCGACCTTCACATACCCTGACTTGATGCACACGAAACGAATGATACCAATCGGAGCATCTTTACTCCCGATGATGATTTCTTCGCCTTCCTTTCGTGAGATGACAAGCATGTGTTCCTCTTCTCTAGTTAGTGACCTTCTGATCTTCTACGGTGGAAACATCCGCAGTTTCCTCCGACAACTTGCGTGCGCCACGGGTCATCCACCCCGCGAGGGGCAGACCACGTAGCCATTGGTCTGGAGTGGGGATGAACCCCATGTCCTCGTAGACGTGCTGCTCGGCAACCGTTCTGACAGGAACCTCCTTGCCGTCAGACTTACGCATGATGGTTGTACCGAACACCTGTTCGCACAGAAAGATTCCGAAAGACGAGTGGAGCAGCGCACGGTGGCGGGCATCAGGCACATGAGCCTTCGTCTGGTCGAACCAGTCGTGGATGGCCTGATAATCGCTCGGCTTACCTCCGAAACGCTTGGATGAACTCTTGGCGTGGTAGTACGGATGGCTCATGTCTATGTATCTCCTCTTTTCGCTGTCTACGCCTTTTTGGGCTGACGGTCGCTCTCTTGTTCTCTGCAACCGTCACACATCAGTTCATTAGGCTTTGCTTCATCTGGGGTGAACGGCTCGTAACAGGAAGAACATCGTGTGCATGAACATTGACTCAATGGTTCCTCGCAGTTTTCGCACTCGTATTCATAGAACTCTGGTTCGCTTGTATAGCCGTTGAACTCTGGCACAAGTTCGGCAACAACGCTTCCCGTCCAATACCCGCTCCCATCGCCTGCTCCTGAATCATCGCAGAACATCCAAAAGCAGTCAATGTCGATGCCCCACGCGGACATGAAACAAGACAGTTCTTCGCTATCCGAATACGCCACTTCCTTGTCGCTGTCGATTGGCGAGCGAACGACCGTAGTTCCTTCAGTAGTGCATTCGTCGCTACCGCCAGTGTAGGCGATCTCCACACGACTTATCCCTCGTGACATCAAAACGATGGACGTGCGGACACATTGACGAGCATCGCGGACCATGTGTGGGTCATTCACGAACTTCGCTAGGTCAATGGCGGCAGAAAAATCGCCAACTTGGGTCAGCACATCTGCGGGGATGAGTTCCTTCAGGTCAGGACAGATGGTGACAAGTTCGATGGCTAGTGCAGATGGCTCGATGTCGTGGCTGTAATCAGATTCGTTGTTACGGGCTTTGTTCTTCATGCAACTCTGGAGCATCACGCAAATATTTCTCCTTCCATCTGCGGAAGAGAAGTAATCGTTCCATCCTGCCCACGCAGGGATGAGGTCTTTCGGGTCTTTCGGCTTTTTCTTCATGTCAATATCCTCCAGATTTTGCGCGCCGGTACCTAGATTGATCCCAGTGCCACGATCGCCTTCATGTCATTCCTAGCCTTCAGATTGTGGGGAATGTATTTGTCAACCCTACCCTTCGGGGAGAACATGGATGCCATGACACCAGCATGTTCAAGCCATTCACCGCCCTTCTTGCCAGCGATGTGTTTGCTGTATGGAACATGGTCAGAAAGACCAATGAACGGGGTTTTCTTGCCCCTCCAGTCGGGTTTTTCGGTGTAGAAAACCGTTATTCCATCCTCCAAGACCACCTCCCTTGGCCCCTCCGTAGAATAATGGGACTTGACGGGGAAAGCAACTGCGTTCGAGTCGGGGAGCGGCCACATAACAAACTCTTGCCTGTTTGACTTGGCATCCATATGGGTCATGATAACCTGACCATGTTGGTTGATCCCATAAACGAAAGATCTGCCCGCAACAACATCCCTGTAGACCCATCCATCGTCAAGCCAGGGTGCTGGCTGGAGCAGTTCGCTGCCGAAATCGCTGTGTCTCACCATGATGCGTCCGTTATCCATCAGGAGGGCGCATCCATACATGTCCTCTCCAAGCGGGACAATCTTCTTCACGCCCTTCAAGACGATTGCTTCTCCTTCAACATGTTCCTGAACATCCCATTTATGGTTGCGAGGCCATCTGCTGTTGACCTGCCTATAAAACCAGAGTTGCCCATTGGGATGAATAACCCAATGCCCTCCCTCTGAACAGATATATCCGTGCGCACGCATCCAGTCGCAATCAAGTCCAATGTTCAGGATGGACCCGTCCGACATCTTGATGATCGCACCCCATTCATCCGTGGTCGCAATCTCCACAGGCTTGATCCCAAGAGTGTCAGGCGGCAGAGTAAATGGAGCATCGTGATCTGGTGCGTGTTGGATCATAGTCCCATCGTCATACAGGGTGATGATGCAACCATTGATGCTGGCAACCTGCTTCATGGTTTGCCCTGATTCGCGGCTGTCGAAGATGATTTTGGTTCCTGGCATGGCAAAACTTCTTCTGTGCTGTGTTCCTTATCTTTCACCAACCATGTCCTGGTCAACACCCGTGGTGATGTCGCAGTAGATGTCCCATGCGGCGTGCTTGGATCGCCAGTCAGAGGGGTGACAGCCCTTGAGGATGCTGTTCATGCCCTTCACGGCCTCCTTGCGGATCATCTTGTCGTATGGACCAAGAAGCCCCGATAACTTTGAGGCGACAACCGCCGCCATGTTCACGACAGAAGGTTCTTCGCTACCAAGACCGCTCCTGATCCAGTCGGCGATGTCAGATCGCATCTGGTCGAGCCACCGCTCGGTTTCTTGACTATTTGGGTCGTGACGAAAACGTAACTTGTCTGAACTAATAGACATGGTGGTCACTCCTCCATAACAAAAAGGTCTTTCCAACAGGTATCACAGATGACAGTCTTGAGCCATTCGCGCCACGCGGGCGAGACTTCAGGCAAGGCACGCTGAATGAGGGTTCCGTTCATCCATGCGCGAAGCCCGTCCTTGCTGTAGGAGTGGGAGAATTGCTTTTGACAACAACTACACTCCCCATAAGCAATTACATTGTCGTCGTTCATCGGATCGGCTTTGATGGATAGGCTTGGGTGTATCATGCATATTCCCTCCAAACTCTGCGCGCCGGTGCATCTTGACCAGGCTTGGCGCCTCTGAAACCCTCGGAATGCAGCCGGCGGCACAGCACAGAAAACGGAACGATACCCGTCATGCCATGCATCCTTGCAAGACCATGCTGATCTTCAAACACAATCGAGAAGTCGGACATGCGGAGACTTCGCAGAAAGCACATTGGTTCTGAAGCGAATATCTCAATATCCATATGTCCGCCTGGAAGTATGTTCAGACCCTTATCCTTGAGCCGTATTGACATGGCTGCGACAAACCCGCACGGGGGCATCCAGAGAGCGGCAATACTCATCCCACCACGACAAAAGAGCGTGGCTTGGCTGAATACACCCTCCATGTGTTCCAAAATGATGTCTTTGCTACCGCAGTCGCCCTCGATTCTGGTGTGCAATCGGTTTCCTTCAAGGACGAAAATGGATATCGGGACGCCCCCGTGCTCTTGAGGCGCCCCGATAATCCGACCAACGTCTCCGACGATCGTTGGCTTGATCGAAATCATATCACACTTTCGAGCGACGAAGGCGGAATGCGTTCGTGTAGCAGCCATTACCCTGAAACAGAGGCTTTTGGAACTTTCCGCCCGCACGGAAACCATGCAGCATCATACGACGCAGATGGCTTGCTGGCTTGCGCACACCAGCACGCTTGGCGAGTTCATCAATGGTGCACCACTGGTCATTGGCGGCTGCATGCAACTTCTTGATGGCGCCGACCACCGCCAGGTTGGTGTCTCGCACATTGCGGCGGGACTTGGTGCGCCGTGCAGGGGCAGCGTTCAACTTGGGGGACTTGCCGCCAAGAATGTCGCCCACGGTCATGGATCTGAACTGTTCTGCCAACTGCTTTTGGATGGCTTCGATGGTGCTCTTTGTGATTGTGCTAGCGATGATCTTTTCGATGCTGTTCATGTGAATGTCTCCTGTGTATGGGGTTCTCCTAACTCTGCGCGCCGGTGTTTCCTACTTGCAAATCCTCATTTCCCAGTTGGTCATGTCGAAGTTGCAATGGAAACGTGAAGGCCTTGAATCGGAATCTTGAAGTTCTTTGTCCCACCAATCAAGGCATATCATATTCAATATGTCGCGTTCAAGCGAATCCTCAAAGTCTATTCCAATGGGATAAAATGGAACCTTGAAGCGCTTTGACCTAGATAACAGTCTGTGCAGATAACACTCCCACTCGGATTTCAGGGTGGCAAACCTTTCCCATTCGTAGTTATCTGCGGTGACCCCAAACACCCGCAGCTCGAATTTCTGCACCGGCACGCGTGGGGATGTGACCTGCGTGCCGGAGACGGTCCCGTATGCCTGCCTCCACGCCCGTTGTAACACGAGAGGAGGAGGTTCGGGCGCAGCGTTACCAGACCGCTTGCTAGCCAGGGAACCTAGGCGATGGAAATCAATGGTGAAGTGGAGTCGATGAACCCCCCTCGCCGCGAGGAAGGCAAGAGAGTTCCCGCGTCGGCAGGCTGACTTCGCTACCTGGATCGGGTCTTCCTTGATGATTGAGTTGAGGAGAAAAGTTTCCGATGACACCCCACTCACGGCAGACTCATACAACTCCTTTGGAGCAAAATACTTGAGATCCTCGCGCCTGTAGTCTGGACATACAGAAAGCCCTGCCTTGAGGGCGTGGTAGATTGTAGGGGATCTCATAACCTCCAGGGAGGAGTCCCACGGATACGCAAGCATGGTGAGACTCTCCATCATCAACTGCGATGTCCACATGATGCACGCGGAATCGAAGGCTGTAGCATTGTCAGACATTCACGACCTTCAACTTCTTGGTGATCCATTCGGTGTGACTACTCTCTCCCGAAGACGACACATACATCCTGCTATACCCAGGATGACCAACAACGTTAGTGAAGAACCTGCCACTCGGCAGGTGCCAGTCAGTAGTGAGGGAGCTGAAGTTCATAGCCCCGGCGAGTATGGCCCCATCAACTACGGCGTTGAAGCCAGGCCATCGACCATCAAACGGTGCGTCCATCTTTGCGTCGAACTCATCAAGACGAAAGCCGCCAATGCTCACTTCAATGGATGGTTTTCCGCACGGTGAGATCAACTTGCTGATGTGAACCGCCTCTACGCCCATAGACAGCAGGACAAACCTTGAAGCCCCGATGAAGGGAGGCATTTCAATACCCATAAAACTACGGGTCTTGTCCGCAAGTCGGCAGACATCTACCACATCTCGACCATCAGTATCGGATGGCCACATCTCCGCAAGCGTGGGCCAACACACGCACATGGCAGAAGCCATGTCGGAGACTGATGCCTCTGGTCGCATAGACAAGGATGCCATCATCCCGTTTCGGAACAATGGAACCTCGCACATCTGCTGAAATGGGTGAATCAAGCATCTACTCCGATCTGAACATGACTGCCCCACGGAGGGGATTCATGGGTGGTCATCACCCAAATGGTTTCGATCCCTGGATCATCTCCGAACTCTCCGTATCCATCCGTCAGGTACACCACAATATCAACGGGGATACGGTTGCCAACCAGATGATTGAACACGGGGCGAAAATCCGTACCTCCTCCTCCCACGGGTATGGGTAGGTCGGAATAGGGACCGACCCACTCTCCGCTGTGGACATCGGCATCGCAGGACATGATGTAGACAGGGCATCCGAACTGCTTGCGGATGGAGTCGATCTCGGCATGAGCCTGCAACACAGCATCCTGACCCATCGAACCCGAAGTGTCGATGGCAAATGCGATCTTGGGGGCCTCAAAGCCGACAAGAGAGGGGATGTATAGCCCCTGATGGACGAAGCGGCGGTTACAGGGGAGGAAGGTGTAGAAGTCCTTGTTGATGCGCGACACCCCATGACGAAGCATCTGGCGAAGTTGCTCCGACCAATCGACCTTGCTCTTTAGGAAGTCTCCGACAGCACGTTCAAGGCTTTCAGGCAACTTGCCGCATTGCTTTGCCCTAGTCATCGCCGTAGCGATAGCCTGCTGCCAACCCTCTTTTGTCTCTGGAATCTTGGCCCGTGCGTCCTTGATGGAGACAGACTGACCATCATCTTCGTCGCTGTCATCATTCATGTCACCCGACATCGAACACCTGATTTTGACCTTCTTGACATTCTTGAAGATGTCCTCATAAATCTGCTCTGTGGACATATCCGCGTACTTCTCATCCAACAAGATGTCCTTCGGGATGCAGCCTTTAGGAACACGCCTTTCGCTGCCGATAACCGTGGACATCCCATCCCTGACGAGCAGATTGATGGCATAGTCGCCAGCCACATTCCATAGGAATGGATCACGCGAACCACGGCGGTCGAAGTGGGCAAACGCCACATGGAAAACCTCATGTGCAAGAATGAAGATCAACTCTCCATCGTTCAACTTGGACATGAACTCCCGTCCGAACGTGATGTTCCCATGCTTGTCCACGCAGGCTGTCGGGCAATCATCCGACATACGGATGTTGCAGGACTCCGCTAGGAGTGCGAAAAACGGGAAGTTGCGGTACATGGCGAACGTGATCCCGCTCATGCGCTCTCGTGCTGCATTTACATCATGCTGCGAGATACTGTGAGTTGTTTCTTCATTGCTCATGTCTATGTCCTCAAGATTCTGCGCGCCGGTATTACGTCAAACCGACCCGCCACCCCAAAATGCTCAGGGTGGTACGGGTGGTCTGCAAAGAGAGAACCATCAGTCAGCGAGGTTGCTGACGTTGTATTTCTCAAGAAGTGGACGATGCTTCTTCGCCCAGGCTTGCCCTGCATCGGAAACGAGGATTTTATGACGGAGAGTCTTTGCAGACTCATTGCTGCCACCTAGACACATGACGAAGAACAGACAGGCGATCTCCGCAGGAAGTTCGGCTGCGATCTCCGTACAACGCTCAACATACCCCTTCGTCAACTTCTTGGAGTCGCTGCGGAGCATACGACCAGCGATGGTAGTTGCGACAGCATAGGAGATGCTGATGCGCTTACCCGTGTGGGAGAACTGCTGCTTCCCTTCGATCAGCGCGTCGATGTCTGGCATATCCTCGATCTCCTCGCAGAAGGACGAGAAAGCCACAGCCGAGCCACGACCAATAAGAGAAGTTGTTGCCTCGATGTCCCTCCCGACAGTCTCCTCTGGAAAAATCTGCATGAACCGCGAGATACGCGCCCAGGAGCGTGGCGAAGCAAAGTTGCTGTGTTCGTCGTTGGGGGACGAACAGAGGTGGTCAGGACTGAAGTTGAGGAACGCAATGATGTGGTCGTGGATTCCGTTCTGAATCGCCCAACCCGTCCACGCCTCAACGGAAGGGACATAATCCACGATGGAGAAACGGTTGCGGAGCGGAGCAGACAGGGGATTCACATGCGCCCTGTGTGCGGACTTGTTGCCGCAGGCTACGATGTACCACCCATCCCCAAGTTTGTGAGGACCGCACTTGCGGTCGAGAATGATCTGTAGGGCGGCGTTCTGAACCGCGATTGGTGCTGTGTTGAGTTCGTCGAAGAAGATGATCCCCTTGCCATCTGCGGGGATGAAGTCGGGCAACGCCCACGCCACCTTCGTACCTCCATTCCCATCGGGGATGGTGGTGGGTAGACCGCGCAGGTCAACGGGGTCCAGCATGGACAAGCGGACGTCGATAACAGCATCGCCTTCCGCAGCCTGATGAACCATCTCACTCTTGCCGACACCAGGGGGACCGAACACGAAGGTCGGGATTCCTGTCTTGCGATTGCGCTTGATGGTGGACACAAGGTCCTTGGTCTTTGCGCCCGTATCCTTGATCTCTTTGCTGTTCATGGTTTCCTCTCTTTGTTTCTGTTGTTGCGCCCCACGCGGGACACGCTTATGTTCTTCTAATCCTGCGCGCCGGTGTCACACTGGGCAGGTTCAACACGTGCTGGTCCACCGATTAGTCCGCACGCAGTTCGCGCTCTTCGAGCTGCGCAATGCGTCGCATCACAAGGTCACCATCTAGGCGTCTGTCGAAGTTCTTGACCCCGTGATCACCCACATGCCACGCCGACCCTACTTCGCTGTTGAGAAATGATACGATGTGGGGCAGAAGATCGTCGTCAGGTGGACATTGGTTGGCAACTCCACGGATCTGGCTCACCGTTGGTCTGAAGACGGGTCCGCCATAGGAAGAACGGGTGATCGCCACCTCGATGTCAACAACGGGGGTGTTGGTCGGGATGTGGGTCATGGACCACACCTCAATCTCGCCTTTCCTCATGCGGCGGCAGTAGTCGTCCTGGCAGATGGCAAGACAATGGGACATGTCCCATCCCTCACGGCGAACCCACTCCTCATCTGCTGGCAGGGGGTAGAACATGTAGTCGCCGCTGGTGAAGCGCGACAGTTCCATCTTCTTGTCCACGGATACGATGGGAGGGGCATTCCTGTTGGTGGAAGGACGAAAGACGTGAGTCTCGTCGTCAAAAATGCTGTCATCTCTGTTCACTTGAAGCCTCTTTCTTCCTCTTCATCTGCCTCTGCCAACATGTCGTCAAGGATGTCGCCAGCCTCGATAGCATCTGCAAAATCGCGCATTTTCTTCATGCCGTAGATGGACCCGCTCAGGCTTACATAGTCATCTCCTTGCTGCCCTTGCTCGGTGTAACCGACGCTCTGAATCGCCTTCAGTACGGGGAACGACAACTTCAGTCCAGCCCTGAACTCCCGCTCCCAACGATCGTCTGTATAGATGAGTCCGTACTTGGATGTGTCCCACATCCGCTTGGGGATGAACGCATGAATCCCCACGTAAAGTTGCTGACCCAATGTCGCCGTAGACCACGACTTCTTGCGAATCGAGAGGTCAACACCCCCAATGAACAGTCTGATCTTGCGGACCTCCGTCTTGCGAGGACCGCAGTCTGCCCAGAGGCTTTTACCTCCGTAGACCGCAGTAATGGGTTGCTTGGTACGAAGCGTGATGTAGTCAGTGTTGTTCTCGTGATAATACATGAAACAATCTCCTTGCATCTATGTCCTCAAGATTCTGCGCGCCGGTGATTCATCGCCGAGTCCCCCGGCAGAAAGTCGCCAGGCGCAGGTCGTAAAATGCTTTTGTTGGACAGGTGTCCGAGCGGCTGAAGGAGCAGCATTGGAAATGCTGTGTAGGAGCAATCCTACCGTGGGTTCGAATCCCACCCTGTCCGTTCCCCAGATGGGTGGTCAGTTGGTTCATTGGTCGATGAAAGATTGTCGATCACCAGAGGCGCACTTCTTCAGCCAGGCACGCTCATGGACAAGCCAATAACTATAGAGAACCTGCCATATGTGGCCTGATCCAAATCGACTTCCGCAGAGTTCGACCAGCCCCGTGCGGCTGTCGGCGGAAATGACCCCGCCGCCAATGGCGGCGAACACCGCGTTCGTCAGACTTGTCATCACTGATAATCCTTGAAACAGGTTCATTTAGCCGAAGCAGAATCCCACCCCAGAGATCGCGTTTCTTGCGATCGATTCGCTTGGGATTTCCCGCCCGAATCAGGCGACCGCCGTCCCTAACCACCTCCGACGACCCGTCTGATCGCTCAGAGTTCCAAAGGCACATAACCTTGAAGATGAGTGAGCAGTTCGTGAAAAGAGCTCCCTTTTCGAGATCAGCCAATTTGGACTGCCACGGATACCGCGCGCGTTGCTCATCGGACATCATGTCATTCTTCCCGATGTAGTCCACTGCTTCTTGCCAGGTGTCCATGAATGGAATTAGCGCCCAAGAGCAAGCCCCAACGCTGTCAACGATGAACACGGCGATACCATTACTGTTCTCTGTTGCTGACCAAACTTTAGCGAATCCGATCCCAACAGCACGTACTCGCACTGAGTGTGTACGCCCGGTGCTTATGTCGGGCATGGCAACCTCGTAGTACGAATTAGCTCTTTCTGGCAGCATGAAGAGCATCCCAGGGTGCGCCCATTCAATGTCACGCATCGGAGCGTTTCCAAAGTCGGTGCGCTCCATCGCTTCGAGCAGTTCGGTGCTGATGAAGTAGGTCGGACTTGCGTGTTCTCTCAAGGCTTGTATCACGCCACGCGAGACGAACCCTGCATCGGTTCCCCGGTCTCGAACGACAGTCTCGGTCGCCAAGACCCACCATCGGTAAGGGTCAACAAAGCCCGCAGGCGGATGAATCATGCGAGGAGGATTAACTATCTGGAAAAGCCCATTCGCTCCAAACATCTCTTCTCGATCTCTGATAATATCGTCCAGAGAGGCAACCTTCTCTTGAGCAGAGGACAGCAGCGTGAGATCCCTACATTCTGCGAGCGTATTTATCAGGTTGATCCCGCTAGACGAATGAATGAATTTCGATTTACTCATTCTGGATGCTCACGATGGTATGGCTAAGGGATGTCACAATCTATGAGATCTGCCACCCTCATCACCTCGGCACAAAGTTCCGAACCCGCGCTGTTTCCACGCTGTCGATGGCACTCACCTGCCATAGCAAAAGCTCCACGGAGGGCAAGGGCCAACTCCGATGCCGTCATAGTGATGTCAAAAGTGCTACCGTCGTCCGAGCTGAATGTCATCCACAAGAGACCCCTGTGGTAGTCTGAACTCTGGAAACGGTGGTTGACACCTCTATGGTCGGTGATGATCTTCATTTCAGACCTCGACCGGGCACATCTTTGCCTTCGGGAGGTTGCGGCTGATGTAGTTGCTGATCTGCCTCACCTGAGCGGCGGTGCAATGGAAACCAACATCGTAACCGTTTTTCCCGTATCCGCATCCCCAAAAAAGAGTCGGATATTTGTCTTCCAACATACGACTGGTGCGGAAATAATCACCGCTCTTGAATAGGAAACTGTAGTAGTTCTTCTTGGTCTTCATGTGTCCCCGTCCTTTCTTGGTCTTCATGTGTCCCCGTCCTTTCTTGGTCTTCATGTGTCCCTGTCCAGCACCCAATAGTAACCCGTCCAGAAGATGCGCGGTTGCATCCACTTGGGGACGGTGGTGATCCACCACCACATGAGTGGTTCGATGTGGTCGGTGATTCGGTGCTTGTCCATATCGGTGTCGCCCAAACTCTGCGCGCCGGTGTCACAGCTGCGTCATGACATCGTCGACATCAGCCTGATATTTCTGTATTTCTCTGTGCGCCTGATTCTAGATGGTACAACGTCTGTGACCTTTACATCTGAGTCATAGTTTGCGATGAAATCGTACCACCCATTATCGGATAATTCCCATGGGATTGCAAAGCCGAAAGGCTCCCGTAAGTTTCCCCATGCTCTGACGGTGCCGTCCTCAAGCAGCACGATGGTGCGGTCGCCACCCGCCGCGATGGCGGTGCAGGGGCCGAGGTCGGCGGGGACGTTGCACTGCCCGTAGTGGTTGTATCCCCACGCCCTGACGGTGCCGTCAGTGCGCAGCGCGATGCTGTGGTAAATGCCCCCAGCGACCGCAGTGCAAGGTCCGAGGTTCGTGGGGACATTGCACTGGCCGGAGTAGTTGTATCCCCACGCCCTAACAGTGCCATCAGTTCGAATTGCGATGTTGTGATAGCCGCCCCCCGCGATGGCGGTGCACGGGCCGAGGTCCGTGGTTTTCCTGCACTGGCCGGAGTCGTTGATTCCCCACACTCTGACGATGCCGTCAGTTCGTAGCGCGATGGTGTGCCAGCAACCCCCCGCGACCGCAGTGCAAGGACCGAGTTTCGTGGGAATGTTGCACTGGCCGTGCTCGTTGTTTCCCCACGCCCTGACGGTGCCGTCCTCAAGCAGTGCGACGGTGTGGCGCCAGCCCGCCGCGACCGCAGTGCAGGTGCCGAGGTCCATGGGGACGTTGCACTGCCCGTAGTCGTTGATTCCCCACGCCCTGACGGTGCCGTCAGTGCGCAGCGCTACCGTATGGAGGTCGCTACTAACCGATACCTGCAGCCATTCGTCCTTGTGTGCCCTTGGCTTCTTGGTTCGATGTTCAAACGAATTGATAAGCGCCATATCGGTGCTCCGCTCCGTCGTGCGCGCCGGTATCAGAACTGCGACATCAGCCTGATGTTTCTGTATTTCTCTGTGCGCCTGATTCTGGCTGGTACAACATTTGTGACCCTTACATTTGAATCATGTTTTGCAATGAAATCGTACCACCCATTATCAGATAGTCCCCATGGGATTACAAAGGCGAAATCTAAGTTTTCCCACGCCCTGACGGTGCCGTCCTCAAGCAGTGCGATGGTGTAATAGGCGCCCCCAGCGACCGCAGTGCAGGGACCGAGGTCGGCGGGGACGTTGCACTGCCCGTAGTGGTTGTTTCCCCATGCTCTGACGGTGCCATCAGTTCGTAGTGCGATGGTGTGGGTGTTGCCCGCTGCGATAGCGGAGCATGGGCCGAGGTCCGTGGGGATGTTGCACTGGCCGGAGTAGTTGTCTCCCCACGCTCTGACGGTGCCGTCCTCAAGCAGTGCGACGGTGTGTCCGAGTCCCCCAGCGATCGCGGTGCAAGGTTCGAGGTATTTGGTGATGTTGCACTGTCCGTCATAGTTGTATCCCCATGTCCTCACGATGCCGTCAGTGCGCAGCGCGACAGTGTGGTAGCCGCCCGATGCAACCGCAGTACAGGGGCCGAGGTCCGTGGGGACGTTGCACTGACCGTAGTCGTTGGATCCCCACGCCCTGACGGTGCCATCAGTTCGTAGTGCGATGGTGTGGTGGCCGCCCGCCGCGACCGCAACGCACGGGCCCAGATCAGTGGGAACGTCGCACTGACCGGAGGAGTTGATTCCCCATGCTCTGACGGTACCGTCAGTGCACAGTGCTACCGTATGGAGTTCGACAACCGATACCTGCAGCCATTCGTCCTTGGGTACCCTTGGTTTCTTGACAAGCGCCATATCGGTGCTCCGTTCCGTCGTGCGCGCCGGTGTCGAACCCACGTGCCAGCAGGGTAGTAGGGCAGGATGGGTGCGCTTGCGTGCCTGGTGCTTCGTCATGACATCGTCGACATCAGCCTGATATTTCTGTATTTCTCTGTGCGCCTGATTCTGGCTGGTACAACGTCTGTGACCTTTACATCTGAGTCATAATTTGCGATGAAATCGTACCATCCATTATCGGATAGTTTCCATGGGATTGCAAAGCCGAAAGGCTCCCGTAAGTTTCCCCATGCTCTGACGGTGCCATCAGTTCGTAGTGCGATGGCGTGGTGGCCGCACGCTGCAACCGCAGTGCAGGGGCCGAGGTCCGTGGGGATGTTGCACTGGCCGTATTTGTTCCATCCCCACGCCCTAACAGTGCCATCAGTGCGCAGCGCTAGGGCGTGATAGAAGCCCGCCGCGACCGCAGTGCAGGGACCGAGGTCGGCGGGGATGTTGCATTGGCCCTGGGAGTTGTATCCCCATGTCCTCACGATGCCGTCGGTGCCCAGCGCGATGGTGTGGTGGCTGCCAGCATCGATGGCAGTGCAGGGGCCGAGGTCCGTGGGGATGTTAAGCTGGCCGTTGTAGTTGCGCCCCCACGCCCTGACGGTGCCGTCGGTGCGCAGCGCGATGGTGTGGTAGCCGCCCCCCGAGATGGCGGTGCAGGGGCCAAGGTCTGTGGGGACGTTGCACTGGCCGTAGATGTTCCATCCCCACGCCATGACGGTGCCGTCGGTGCGGAGTGCGATGGTGTGGTAGCCGCCCCCCGAGATGGCGGTGCAGGGGCCAAGGTCTGTGGGGATGTTGCATTGACCCTCATAGTTGCGTCCCCACGCCCTGACGGTGCCGTCAGTACACAGTGCTACCGTATGAAGTTCGACAACCGATACCTGCAGCCATTCGTCCTTGGGTACCCTTGGTTTCTTGACAAGCGCCATATCGTGCTCCGCTCCGTCGTGCGCGCCGGTATCAGAACTGAACGCTCCCAGCAGGGTTCGAACCTGCGACCTCAGCTTTAGGAAAGCCGTGCTCTATCCAACTGAGCTACGGGAGCCTGCAGCTGATCTTACACGCCGTCAGCGATGAGTTGTCCACCCTTTGCGGCCGACTCAAAGCAACTGGTAGCAGCAGCGAAGAGGCTGATTGCATCTTCTTCTGTTTCTGCCTCGGATGACTTTTGCACCAGCCGCATACCGACATTCCAGGCCATCTTGCGGGACGGATCCTTCTTTACGGCAGCACCTGCTTCAGCCATCATGAGGATGAGACGTTCGGCGTTGAGATCGGAACTTCTGATGGACACTCTTGCGACTCCTTTTAAGTGGTGGTGCGTGAGGATGAGGCGAAAACCTGTCCGTTACCTGTCAAGTATACGCATTCGGCATGGTACACTGGAGAACCATCTCCTGCCCTGACAAAGGTTTCCACCTCATACGGATTGTAGCGTATGTGTACCCCAGACTCAGAAAGCTTCCGATTTCCTCTGAAAAAGACGATCCCTACCACCCCTGCGTGGACATTCTTAGACCTCTCACGCAAAACACGAGCCCGTCCTGCGGCTGAGACCTTGAATGTTGCCCCCTTCACCCAGACCTCGTCACAGTGTGCCACCACCCTACCTGTTGCAGTGCTTTTCACAGACCAGCACCCCTTGTGTAGGTTCCGATAAACAATGGCTCGCATACCATCAGTGTTCTTCATGGCGTGGTCATGATGGAGGCAATCAGTAGGGAAAGAAGTGGGTCTGAATCGATACGACATTGAGTTGCTTTACGAACCCACTCATGTTTCATTTCACCCTGCGCGTCGGTGTCAGATTTCGATCAACCCGATCAGACTGCGCATGTTTCCGTGCTTCATCGCCGACATAGGTACCCAGGGGCGAATGTCGGGATTTTTGGCGACAATTTCACGCATCAGACTGTGCCACTCCTCAGTTGCGTGTTGAGAGCAGAACTTCTTGTAGTTTTGACCAAGTGCGCCCGCCCGACCAGAGACTGGAATCCTGCTGGCATGCCTTTTGACATTTGGAGCATAGTGATTCGTTACAACTACGGACCCGTCTTCAGCCTCAAGGTGCTGAACAAGCATATCAAAGTAGCGCTGATCAATAAGTTCTCGACGATGCTCCACCTTAATCACCTTGTGCCCTGGGGTGGGCAAAAGTATGGGTGCATCCTTCTGTTTGCAGAGCTTGATTCTGCGATGCTCCTCATATGGCGACAACTGAATGGCCATACCGTTTTCCATCACCCCAATCACATGCTTGTTTTCCGTGTCATTGAACGATGATGTAGTGATTAACCCCGAGAACTTGAGATCTTCTGGGACGAAGTCGGCGATCTCCGAGCCTTTTTGGCATAGGCTCCCGTCTTTCAGGAGCACCACTGGGGAAGCATATGTGTTCTTGGACGCTGCAGAAGCAATCTGCACAACTGGAGACGGCGTGGCATGCCAGACCCAGTTAGGACAGTTATTCTGATCCTTTGACATCTTCCAGTAACCACCATCTCCAGAAACAATTGACATCCGTGAGTCGTAGAGCATCTTCTTAGATGTCATCCAGGCCTGAGATGTAATTGCAGTGCAACCGCGATGACAGATCTGTAAGTCTAATCCTGAACCAGTCTGATAATTGTCGCAAATGATCATGTCACCATTGGAAATCTCAGCGATCAAGGCGACACCACTCGCATCTTCTTCGATAGAGACGTACCTGAGTCCCACAGGCAGAGGGGGAGCATGGGGGAACCTTTCTTTGTACTCAGGAATCTGCCCAACGAACCTGATGGTTCCATCCCCCAGAAGGATGAAAGTTGAATTCGAATTTTTACGATATATAACAGAGTAGATCGTATCGCCACCCCTGGTCGAAAAAAGCGTATATGAGGATGTACTGTTCATGTCCATATTGAGACCAAAATCTTGCGCGCCGGTATCACAAGATCAGTGGGCCGACGCCTGCTCGAGAATCTGTTCCATCTTCGGGGTGAGCATATCAGCGAAAGGGATCATAGTGGCATCAATGAATCCCAACGATGTCCCGGAACTTGGTGAATTTGCAAAGGGTATGTCAAGGTGCTGCAACGAGTTGTGGAAATTTGGGTCTTCAAAAACGAAAATAGTACGCAGTGAAGAGTTCGTCGCCCTGTGCGACTCTGTCAACGAAAAACTGATCGATGGTTCAGTGCTGGCAAAGATGATCAAGGATGAGAGGCGTGGCAGGAGGTTTCTTCTTGATTCCCCTCCTGACATGACGCCGAAGTTTTCCCCTGATGAGGCATGGAGCATGTTGGTGGCACACTCGAAAAGATTATCAGAACTTTCCGAAATGATCTCATCATATGACTTCCATGGATACATGTCTATAGAGATGGCCCATAAGTTGGGTGGATTCGCCTACACATTTCCATTTGACATGGCTGCAGTTTGCCCCTATGGTGGTCTGAATGGAATGACAGGTTTGCTGATCGCCGAAGGCATCCGTCTCAGGTTGGGGCTCCCCTTCTGGGGATGCAAAACCAACAAGGATGAATGGAAACGAGGATTGACCATGCAGTGCTCTCGTGGCGAACATTTTTCGGATGCGTCCGTAATACCACCAGGAACCCTCTTCGGTGCCCAGCTGGGACCAGGAACCTGAAACACCGGCGCGCAGAGTTTGAAGGACATATAGGTCACCCGACCCGACAGCACGGTGCCGACGGTCGCTTGACAGGTTTCTACACAGGAGGTACCCACATGGGTAACTCAGCCTCATACAAGCCCTTCGATCCACAGGCAGGCAGTGCGCCCGCCCTGGTTGCAGTGCTTGCAAACAAACTCCTATCCAAAAAGGAGTCGCTTGATGGACACGAACGTTTCCCCGATGTTGAGGGCGCAGTGCTCGAGAATGTCGAACGTTGTGGAGATTTCGAGATGCTCATCTTTGTCGAGGGTTCCGCCCAGGTTGACAAGGGTGTCAAGGAATATCCAAGGATGCCAATCGCCCAGGCACTGGCGGAAGCAGTGCTTGTCACCTGGAATTCGCTCCCCAAGGGGGCGAAAGAGAAGATTTTCTCGCGGGCGAAGGAAATTGCAGATTCAGTGCGTTCTGCAGACGCAGCAGGCAATACCCTGCCGACCAAGAGTAATGATAAGCTCCTCTCTCTTGCCAGCAGCGTCGCTCAAGATGTCGGCTCCATCTTCGAGCAGCCCCTCTCTCAAAAGAACAAGGCGCCATCTATCAGAACTGTGGGCACTGCATACATTCTTAATGCAGAGCTCAATAATGTCCGCGTTTCTGAGGTCATAAGCCCCGGTAATCAGGTTTTGGGCACTGTCGCAGAACTCGTTGCAAACGACCGTGATGTCGCTGCAGAACTAGGCGTCAGCATCCGTACTGCAAGAAAGATTGCCAGGCAGGTTCAGGCCACCCGCAGGGGTTCCTGAAAAAAAGTTTCACAAAATCCCTAAATTTTCTATTTTGGGGCCTTGCAAACAGTCAGGTTTTAATTACAATGTTGTGATTCTGATGGGAGCGTTTCCCACAGATGAACAACGCATGACACAACCCAGAAAGGGTAACTTGCTATGAAGATTGATCAGCTCAACAACACTCTCTCCGTCCTCTCCCGCGTCACCGGCGTCCGTATGGAAGATGCCACCGTCCAGATCGGTGAATTTAATTTCACCATCGGCCAACTCACTGATGGTGTGCCGACTGCGGCCGATCTCGCCCGCAAGGCGGTCATCACCAAGCGTCCTCGCCAGTCTGGTAGAAAGCCCAAGACTGTCAAGGCCGCGAAGGTCACCAAAACCGTCAGGCGTCACAAGCGCAAGGCGAGCGCGGTGGCTGCTTCTGATGACAAGCGCAGCGTCGGTAAGCCTGTCAGTCCCGAAGGTCTGCACCGCCGCGAGCTCATCATGAATGCTCTCCGTGGCGCTGGTGGTCCAATGGCACTGGCAGCCTGCGTGCAGGCCGTCCTGCCCGGCATGGAGAAGTTCATCCTCAACCACAATGGCAAGTGGAACGATACCGTGTCGACCACCCAGAACCAACTTATCCGCTACGATCTGAAGAAGATGGCTGAGCGCGGCATCCTCTCCAAGCACGGAGATGGTCGCGACACCACCTTCCGCGTCAAGGCAGACTAAGTCAGCAGGACACAAAAAATGGGGCGGGCGCCATATGGCGTCCGCCCCATTTCACTTATTTGATATCCGCTCACCTATAGCAGCTATTCCACATATTGCTACAGCTATCACTGGCATCATCGTGAAAAAATATCCACAAATTACATCCATATCAATCTCCTGATTTCTTCCAACCTCCCCCACGCTTATTGTACCACTGAACCGCCCAACCGTTAGCGTAGGCACTCGGATAGACATCGAATTTCTTCTTGGCTGCAGCCTTTGCCCGTGCCCACAGGGACGGTTTTGTTGGTTTGTTCTTGCCTGCAGTGTGTATCGTCTCACCTGACACGGATGTCTTGGTCTCGGGGTCAAAACTGGTGGTCATGTTTCCAGACGCCCCCATGTCGCCAATCATGTTGGAGCCATCCTGACCGTAGAACCCGGTCTGCATCATCCCTGATGGCTCTACATCAACCTCGATGGGACCTGCAGGACCAGCCTTGCTCTGGAGATAGCCAGCCACCTCCATAATATCGTCATGAGCTGTGGAAACATGATCAACCACCCAGCTGTCGCTATCCTCCACCATGTCAGCCATTCCTGCGGCAGCATTTGCCATCTCTGCGGTCTGTTCAAGTTTTTGGCGAACCATGGAAGAGGCCTCTCCGGCCTCCTTCTTCATGGCACCTGCCAGCAGGTTCCAATCAATCAGTTGGGGGATCTTTTTCATGACTCCTTTTTTTTATACCGATGTGCAGGAGTTCCTCCTTCGTATCATTGAACCATGAAAGAAGACACAGAAAATCTCATCCGTCTCGAAAGGATCAAAGGTCGCATAGAACTCCTAGATACCATCTACACCCAACCCATTCCAAAGCAGATCGTGGAAGACCTCAGATGGATGGAAAAGAAACTGCGCGAGCACCTGACAAACGAATCCAAACAAATGAAGTTTACATACTTGTCGCCTGAGCACTCTGGGGAAACCCCCTTCGATGTGGAGAGGGGTAGACAAAAGCAGAATGTGACTGGCTCTACCAACAGACCGCCATCAGGTCCATTCAAACAATTTGAGACCCAGGAAGAGATGAAGGCAATTAGTTGGACGCCGATGGAGGGGCACTTCGGGTTGCAACAGTGGAGGAATTTGGACAACTGGCAGAAAAAAATCTGAAAAAAAAGTTGGAAGGGAACGACAGGAAGCCGTAAGTTGAGTGTGTAATTTTTTGGGGGGCGAAGGGAATCGACTGGCGGTTCCACGTTCCAGACGCGTGCAAGGGCTGGTGGGCAACCTTACAAAAGCCGACCAAACACAAGCGCCAACGAATCGTTGATGCTACAAGCAGCCTAGGCTGCCACGGGTGAGTCAGGATTCCCCTGCCTGGCACACCCCCAAACAGGGGAGGCTCACTGACAGACCGTCTTCCGGGTCTTCGGTGCTGAGACGACAGGAAGTCCCGATGGATCACCCACCCGTGAGGTGACCTGAGGCAGAATGATCACGGGAGACGCACGTGGTGTCTGGCGCGATGGACTGAACAGCACGGGGGTTCGAATCCCCCCGCCTCCACTCAACAACAGCCCATCGGAAATTTCCAATGGGCTGTTTCTTGACGCGTATGATTGGTCTGAAGCAACCATATGGCGGGCGTAACTCAACAGTAGAGTCTCTGCCTTCCAAGCAGATGGTTGCGAGTGCAAATCTCGTCGCCCGCTCTTTCCGTGGTACTCACTCTTACACAACCCAATACCTATGCAGTACATCACCAGGAACCAAACCTATGCAGGTCGCCACAAAGAAGAAGATCCAGAGACCAAAAAACATGGTCAACTCCCTGAACGGTCAGATGTCCATGTGGACAACGGATGTGATGGGGGTGCGCCGAGCCCACATCAGGTGTCCCCATTGCGACTGAGTAGCCACCCTCACCCGTTCCGGGATCAGATCACAATGGAAGTGGCTCCGTGCCACCGGGGAATGGATGTGTCAAAGTTACAGGAGCTTCCTGTGAGCACTCGCGACACAGTTGCCCACTGCAAAGAACCACTAGACATTCACGTCTATAAGGAAATGCTCGATAAAGAGAATCTATACATCGAACTCTATCAAGATGCAGGGAATTCCATCACCAATTTCAGGATCCCACTTGGTGTTGCCCTTGCGATTGCGTGCCGGTTGATGCCCACTCTTGCAGAAACTGAACGGTACGCCGCCATGACTGACGAGGACATCATTTCCCACTGCAGTGCTGCAGTGGAGGAGCGCATGTCCGCCCACGCCAACATGGGTGGGAGACCCTTTTCTAGCATTGACCAGCAGGTCGAACGCGACGTGGCAGACATGAAGAAGAGCAGAGAAAATTATCGTCACATCCTCCAGGTGGTAGATAAGGTGGAATGCGGTCTTGCATGAGGTACGACAGAATCATCGCAGAGCCGCCTCCAATTGTGAGGATGGATGTACTGCGCAGGTGTCTCGAAGATGCCGCCCTCATGGTGAAAAACCTCGACAGAAAACGACGACACTTCTCCTTCGCAGTACGTAAGGGGAGGATAATATGTGTAGGTCAGAACATCCCACGAACCCACACCATGCCGTCAAAGTATGGGTATCGTGGGGACTGGCCACATTCAGAACTTGATCTGATAATACGCATGGGTAGAACAGTTGGCTGTACGATGATGAATGGCTGCACGCTGGTGAATGTCAGTCTCAACAGTCGAATGGGGCTCAGAAATAGCCGTCCGTGCCCAGTCTGTCAAACATGGATATATGAAGTTTTTGATCATTCCATATACACCACCCCCAATGGGTGGGAGACCCTTTTCTAGTCAATTTGTGGCCTCAATGGACACAACATCGATATTATTTCAGAAAAAATGACAAAAAATCACCGAATCGCCGAAAAAACTACCTAAATAGGCCAGTTTTACACTTGCAATCAGATCAGAAGTGTATTATGATCTGAAAGTATGTTATCCACAACCGTTTTCCATAGAAGGAACAACATGAACTCAGAAAAGTTTGTAACCCGTAGAGAAGATCCTCCACGCGCATTCGTTTTCCCCCCAAACCCAGTGATGCCACGGCAAGTCATGGTTGGTATGACCACATCACTTGCCAGTGCGCTAGCACATGTAATCAGAGATATCTTCGAAGGCGAGCCTCCCACCACCGAGGCAGAGCGCGAAGTCCTCTCACTTGCCTCGAAGATCGAAACACACATCGCAATCGCAGCAGCAAAGACCTCAGCACGTCGTGAACGTTCTCAAAGTGACCCAGAGTGGGAATGAGTGGCGTATGATGATCGCGTTGGGCGATTAGCTCAGCGGTCAAGAGCACGCGACTCATAATCGCAGGGTCACAGGTTCAAATCCTGTATCGCCCATTTTTCATCATCATCCTGAAAGGAAACACACCATGTCCAAAGAATATCTTTCATCGTCCAAAGAAGGTTTTTCATCTACCCTCATCACCATTGGCGGATGCTTCTGCGTTGCCGCCGGAGCCATTGCGTCCACGGGATCTGCAGGACTCAACTACATGAATGTGAATGACGAAGCTCTCCACCTTGTGGCAGGATGCGCCATCTTCGGTGTCGCCATCCTCACCATCGGTGTCTGCCTCATCTACTGGGGCGTCCATTCTAAATTTAAGTTACAAAACACCCAAATTCTGGAGATGGAAACACGCATCTCGAACATAGAGATCAACTTCAATCGACAGCAAGAGATGGACAGCATCGTTCGTCTCCATGAGGATGCGGAGTACCGCAGGAATATCGAAGACAGGATCAAAGACCTCTTCAGCCAATTCGAGAACAGTCAACAGAAACACAGAAACAAGATTGATGTTCTTGAAGCAGAACTACACATGGAAAACTCCACACATGGCACAAGATCCACCCCGCGCCGCCGCATAGAAGGCGAAGACCGCTGATCCACAACGCTGCGCGCCGGTGTGCCCTCGAGGCCTGAGCCAGAACACCGGCGCGCAGAGTTTGAAGAACACCTATATGAACACCAAAAGACCCTTCACCATGTCAGAACAGGAAGAGTGGGAGCGTCTGCGTGAACTCACAATCCGTCTCCGCAGACCCTTCCACCCCGCATACCGTTATTCGGACTGGGCGGCCTTCTGTCGGGCTGGCAAGCCATGGCATAACCACGGCGACCCCAATTTCAAAGATCTCATACACGGCGACAAATGGCGCCAGCTTGAAGCATTCGAGGAGGCCCAGCGACGAAAACCCTCACGGCAGCAGCTGATGGCAGAGGCTCGTGCCATGTTTGGCATTCCCGACCGTAGGACCACCCCGCCTCCGCAAGCAGAGCCGCCACCAGAACTGATCCCCGCAGCTGCCCGCTGGCAGATGTTTGCTGAATCACAGGGTGGATATGGGGCAACTGGCATCACCCCCAGTTCCCCCGACAAGCAGATCCGCGATCACCTTGATGGCATCGCCCGCAACGGTTTCAAGCCACCACCTGGTCTCAGCCTGGTCTGAGGTAGAGATGCCGGCACGACACATCGGATATGCCTGTTGCAACAACAGGCTGGGGGCGGAGGGTCACTCCACCGCCCGGACATTCCGCATCGCCAACTTCTCCCGATCAGGGGCGGCCCTTGCCGCCGCCAGGAACCTGGAGGCGCTCCGCAGGATCGTCATCTGGAACGTGGAGAACGGTGTCCGAATTTTTCGGGTGGGGTCAAACCTGTTCCCGTTCGCCGACCACCCCCACCTGGGGTACGGGATCACCCACCTCGAACCTGATGTCCAGGTCACCAGGCTGTGCAGGGAGGTGGGAGACATCGCCAGGGGTGGGGGGATGGAACTCACCGTCCACCCAGGACAGTTCGTCTGCATGGGCAGCCCCAAGCCAGCGGTGGTGGACACCTCCTCCAGGTGCCTGGAATACCACGGTGAGATGGGTGAACTTTTCGGGTTCCCCGGCTGGAAGACCGTCCTGCATGTGGGCGGCACCTACGGAGACAAACACGGCACCCTCCTCCGCCTGGGGGAGAATCTGGGTCGGCTGAGCAACCGTGCCCGTGCCGGCCTCCTTGTGGAGAACGACGACAAGAGGAGCGGATACTCCGTCCGTGACCTGGTCGCCTGGGGCGTACTCCCCGTCGTCTTCGACAACCACCACCACCTCCTGCACCCAGACGGGTTGGGTGAGGAGGAGGCGGCACTCCTGGCAGCCACCACATGGGGGGACAGGACACCCAAAATCCACATCTCAGAGCCGTGCCCAGTCAGGGGCGGCCTCTGCCGTGACCATGCAGAACTCCCCTCACGCCCACATGTGGGGTACAGCCACACCTATGACGCAGTGATGGAGTACAAGGGGAAGGAAGATGCCCTCTTCCACATGAGGAAACTGATGGGCTGCTAAAAAAACGACAGAACCCCGGGGAGGTGCAGCCGATAAAGATTTCGTATTCTTCATATGAAGAATACGAATATTTAGAAGGAGGTGCCACATGGCATCAGCAAAGGGCGGATCATCCGCAATCGGAAGGAGAGCACGGAAGGCACAGGCCGCCGTGAAGACCATGAACCGCAAAACTGACCTGCGGATCAAGACGGCTGCAAAGGCCAAGAGGAGAGCTGCAGAACCGTAAAGGTTCCCAGTGCAGACATTCTAGGAACCACCGGTGGATGTACGAAGGAGGGGCTCCCAGCAGTGGGAGCCCCTGTCATTTGCCCAGAGACTTGGGCTCTATCTACAACTCATCAGAATCAGGAACGTGGAGAACGGTGTCTGTCAATGGATCATATATGCGGGCACCGTAGGGTCCTGCACGTTGTTCTTTTTCTTTCTCCACCCCCGAGTGGGGTGACACAGGTTGTGAATCATTTACGACTCTCCATTTGTCCAACCACTTCTTTGCCGCTTTTTTCTCTGCCGATGTTCCATGCTGGAAGAGAAACTCGTGCGCCTGTGTCTTGTTCATGCCGCCCATGATGTTCGCAAACACATCGTTCATCTTGACAGTTTTTCTTGCAATGTTGAGCATATGTTTGCTGAAAACTCCCATGCCCCCATCATCATCATCGCGCACAACCGCATCGCCGACAGATGCTTGACGAATGTAGCCCTGTTCCCTGCCGATTCTCAACCAGTCAGACTTTGATAACTCCGCCGTGTTTGACAGCACCAATTTTCCGCCATCCTCCACCCAATCAAAATGCGACAACCCCCAAAGCTTTTCCGTGCCATGTATTGAAATAAATGTGTGGGAGAGCGTGTTGACCGAACATTCATCTGTCTCCCATCCGACGCATGTTTTTACGGAATCGCCTCTCTTTTAAGGCTTCAGCTTCATCCCTATCAGCCTCTTCCTGCTCCCTATCTTCCCATGCTTCACCCTGCATCCGAGCCATCGCAGCCGTCGCCCCGGATGCGCGGGAACGGGCGGCCGCCTGGTCAGCTTCTCTTCTTTCCCTCTCTATTTTGGCAAGCCGCGCTTCACGAACAAAGCCAAATTCCCTGCCTATCCTCAACCAGTCAGACTTTGATAATTTTATCATTTTGGACATCGCATATATCCTCCACCAAAATTACGGCTGCGATCATCTCACTCCTCCTCAACACCATCCAAAAGGACATGATCACCCCAGAAACTATCCGTTTAAGAACGGGCTTCCTGTGCTCAATGACGGGTCACCTGGCTCCTTGTGAACCCCAGAACCGCCGTAGGCGGTGGGAGCATCCTCACCGCAACCACTCCCAATAGACAATTATAAAAATAATGCCTCTACGCATCAATAATGAGGTTTTTTATACAGAGTGTCGTCAGGTGGGGTGATGTGGGGGAAGATGGGGAATTATTTTTAAACATCCTCAACCACATCCTTGGTAACTCCCCCAACACACTCCTTCTTCACCCATTTCCTCTCCACCCACCTCACCCCACCCCCCCTTCGGGGACGGTGTCACTCCTCACTATGCTGAGCATTCTGCCTCTGGGCATTCTGCTGCCCCTGGGCATTCTGCTGCTGCGGAGCATGTTGCTGCGGAGCATTCTGCTGCGAAGCATTCTGATGCAGAGCATGTTGCTGAGGGTGCCCCACACTGGGTGTCTCCACCTGTGGAACAATTTTGGTGTCCTTGTGGGCGGTGGGAACCTCATCCCCGACGGCCCATATGGTTGTGTGTTGACCCCCAGGTGGGTTGCCCCCCTCCAGACAAGTTCCGTATCAGTGACGAGCATCAATCTCCCTCCATCAGCTGCACAGAGGCTCCAGGTGAGGTGTCTTGGGTCTGTCGGATGACCAGGAGGGGGTTCTGTATAGTATGTCATCAGGTGGGTTCCAGACCACCTGGTGGTTCCATGAACACCCTCAACCCTGGACCCATGAAGTTCACCACGGTGGAGGTGGTGTGGGGTTCCCTGGGGGTTTGGGTATCTCTGAACAAGGTCGTCAGGTGGGTCTATATCCGTGTTCCAGAGGCCACCATCCCACCCGTTTCGGAGCAGTTGGAGTGGGGTGTCTGGGAGTATCACCCCGTGGAGATTCAGGAGAACGCCTGCACCCGCTGCCCCTCCTGGCGGTAGGTGGAGCTGGATGAGGGTCCCCTTGAGCTCCTGGGTCGTCCCATCGACCCCCCAAGGGAGGAGGGCTGTCACCCTCATTGGCGGCGTGGGGAGGTGCAATGGTTGTCTCTACCTCTTGAGGGTGGCGATTGGCGGGCATGATTCTGCCCGGACGCTGAGGTTTACATCCCACTCTCGCCCTTCCCGTGGGGGTTCTGCCGACGGAATGCCCTGCAGCATGGGGGTACTTTTGAACAATTCTTCTTCTTCTTCTTGGGGTGGAATGATGTTCAGCAGGATGAAGGTCTGCAGAATGATGCTCTGCAGAATGATGCTCTGCAGTTCATCTTCGGGGGTGAATTCATCTCCGAGGATGGGTTCGTCTTGGGCAGGGGGGTTCTGTGGCGGGGTCTCCTCCAGCAACGGTGGGGAGGATGCTCCGGCGGGGTGGTGGGGATGGTCTGTGCTGGGACATCCACCCACCAGGAGAAAAAGCATGAGTGCACAGATGGTGATGATGGAGATTAGAGAAAGCCCTCCTATGGAGTTCTCTCCTTCTGCATTGGTTCTATTTTTCACGATCTGCTCCCTCTCTTTTCTCCCCTATACATACATATCTTACCCCATCATTGTACGCATCTTGCTTCTGATGTATCTGCCCCGTCTGGAATCCCGTCACCCATCTCCCAAGAGGGCTCTGGGGAAGAAGAGGAGAAGAAAATTGAGGCTGAGATGAAGAGGTGTTGGGTGGGGTGGTTCCGTTGGGGTGGAGGTGTCTTTTTTTGGGGGTGGAGATGTCTTCACCCCCGAAAATTTGTGGGTGGGTGTTTTTGACACCCCGAATTTGGGAATTTTTTGGGGATTTTTTGGGGATTTTTTGACCTCTAGGGGTCGTCAACCTGCCTGTACCCGCACCGCCACAGGAGTTGCGACATCTCGCGCCCGTGGCGGCTGACCGTTTCCTCCGACGCGTCTGGCCACTGGGCATGGAGGGCCTCATGGATGATGGTCTCGAGCTTCGCACGGCGCCTGAGAACCTGACGCACCCTGATCTGTCTCTTGGGGTCGGACGGGTCGCTGCAGTCGGCCCACCTGTCGTTGGGGATCTCGCTGCTGCGGACAAAACGGAACCGCCAGCGGATGCCCCCCAACTTCTGCCAGAATGAGGTGAAGGGTCTCATGTTCTCTTTTCTCGACAGGTGGTGGGATCCGGTGGGGACTGTTACGGGGGGAATCTGGCGTCGGGGTCGGATGGGGTCATTTTGGGGGGTCGCCGCCCGTATAGTTTGGGCATGGGTAGACATAAAAAGAAAATCATGGATGACCGCAGGCTTGGACGTCTGATTGCAGGGTTAGCTGGTGTGGAGTCACCCCGTGATGGTGGTGTGGTTGAGGTTTGGAACTCAGACCAGGGTGCCCCGCCGGGCGCTGGGGAGACGACAAAGGAACGCCGGGCAAAAAATAAGAATTCTTCAGAACCACTTCACAAATCGATGATTCTGCCGATCCATCCGGATGCAGCTGCGGTGAAATGTCTGCAAAACAGGGAGCTCGCATGCGCGCATGTCTACAAAACTGCGGTTGACCAGTTGAACCACCACTGCAACCTTGCAAATGGGTCCCAGGAGCGGCAGAATGTCCTGTACGCAGGGGCATCGGGTGTGTCGGGGGCCGCAAGAAAGGTTGAGGTTGACAGGTGGAAGGGGATGGTGAGGCGCAGGAGAGAGGTTTCTGGGTTGATACGCACCGCACGGCTGGCGGGGGATGTGGAGGGGGTGGAAAAACTTGAGAGGGAGCGGACGAAAATTGACGAGGGGTGCCGTCGGCTGGGGGATTCACTCTTCGGTGGGAAGGTGGGGGGTGGAGCGGGCGCGGACACGCCGCTCGCCGCCGCATTCGAAGAATTTCGCAAGAGGTGGGGCTCGTACAAGGGGAATACACACTATTTCACCAGGGCGCTACTGCGTGGTAAACGTTGGTGTGAGGTCGAAGACCACGTGTGGGGCCTGCATGATGATGGGGCGGGTGGTGACATCCTCGACGGGTGGGTCGGAGCTCACCTCTCCCCAACAAATGTGTGCGAAATTGCAAAGGAGGTGGGTAAAAATTTCTCAAACGGCATCCGGAACAGCGGTCACGGAAACCGTTTCCGCCTGCGTCGGGGAGGACGCAGACATCGGTGCGGCACTGGCGACAGGACAACCTCTCTGAACGGTGGGAGGCTTGTTTTGATGAGTGATGGAACATTCTACCTCCTTGTGCGGAGGAGTGGTGCCAGCAGAAGGATCATCGGAGACCGGCCTGAGAATGTTCACAGGATCAGGTGTTCCCTGAGGGATCCACGGCAGGACAAAGGAAGGCAGCGCGACGATCTGGTACACATCATCAGGGACAGGGAGGTTGTGAGCAGGGTGCGTGCGGTCATGCCAGTTTTTCATCGCGGGCTGTGGTATGTGCACATCCTCTACTCGTGCAGAAAGTTGCGTGACAGGGAAAATCTTCTCCCTGGATGCACCGTTGGTGTTGATCTGGGTACTGAAACCGTCTCGGTAAACATTGTTGATGATTCGACTGGTCTCACTGTGTTCGCCGGAAAA